>Ga0210040_10008615_pt1 | contig 12044 bp, 2 predicted proteins | sample CryGeyCG12114_NA_FD_185462 | JGI IMG/M metagenome (GOLD analysis project Ga0210040, IMG submission 185462) | Groundwater microbial communities from aquifer - Crystal Geyser CG19_WC_8/21/14_NA (SPAdes) (version 2) | ecosystem: Environmental > Aquatic > Deep subsurface > Groundwater | place: USA... | reverse complement strand
TTAATTACTATAGAAATATAGTTAGAAATAAAATATTATAGAAAGTAGAATATATATTAGAAATTTACTAAGTAATTATCTAATATTAAAGTATAAAATATATATATAACTTAAATTAATAACTATAGAATATAATTAAGAATAAAAATTAAATAGAAAGATAGTATTATATATAATATTAAATAAATAATAAAAGTTAGAAATAGAGTATATTACTATAAAGTATAGTTAGAAATGTAAGTATATAAAGAAAATAGTAATATAAAGAATATAATAGATTAGACTATAGAAACTATAGATTTAGAAACTACTATATAAACTCTAAAGGTAGTAGTATATAGCTAAGTATAAACTAAGAAGAATAAGAGAGATCTATAATATAATAGTAAAATACTACTTTCTAAAAACTTTACTTATATAACTATATAGATTATATAGCTTTTATAGACTACTATAGATCTTACTCTAATAAAAGCTATAACTAACGCTCTTCTATAACTATATCTTCTTAGATTATATTTAGCTATAGACTAGTAAAAGATAATATATAATCTATATACTCCTCTAGAGATACTTATAATATATTTATATTATTAGACGCTAGAAACTAGTAATTTAGAGAAGAAGGATATAAACTTAGATCTACTTATAAGAAACTATAAAGTATATCTATAGCTTTAGTTAAGCTAGATAATAGACTATAAGAAGATAGAGATAAAGAGGATAAGCTATATATACTAGTATAATTACTTACTAAAAAAAAGATAGTATTAGAAATAAGCTATAAATAGTAAGATATAATAGAGTAAAGTACTTATAACTAGACGCTAGTATAAAGTATATACTTAGATATATAGAGACCTAGCGTAAGGAGGCTATATCTAGCCTAGTAAAGAGGCGCTTATAGAGAGATAAAAAGATAAATAAAGAGGTACTAGTTAAGGAAAGTAATATATAAGGCCTATATAACTATAGAAACTTTATATATAACTTAATATACTATAAGAGTAAAGAGTTATAAACTATAAAAAAAGATAAATAAAGCGTAGTAGGTAAACTAAGAGCTTTAAAAAGTAAATTATTAAGAGCTTTAAGGCTATTAAGCCTAAATATAAGTAAGTCTATAATTTATATAACTATAAACTTATATAAGGCTTTATAGTACTAGTAGTACTAGTTTAATACTACTTATACTTAAGCTAAACTATAGTTAGGAGATTTAAAAGTAGTATACTATATTACTTAGATTAGTAGAATAAGGTTTAGAAGCTAATAGGAACGTTACTAGTAATAAAGAAAAAATAGAAGGTAAAACTATTCTTTAATAAGTATAGTAGTAAACTATTTTATATTAGCTTATATTAGAGTAATATAGTCTTTATATAGCTAGAGCTTAAGATCTATAACTATAAATAAAACTAGATAGGCTTTTATAAAGGGAGAGTTAAAGAAAGATACTTCTAATAGCTAATTATAGCTTATAAAGTACTTTTAATAAACTTAAAGATAGAAGTAAGTATTATTATAGATTATATCTTTATATATATATTAAAGAAGAAGCTATAAGTAAAGAACTAGTATAAAGAAACTCTAGCTTATCTCTATATTACGTAAAATTTTAGCTATATTAATTTATTTATAAGACTATAGAACTCTATTAAAGTAAGTTATATTATTAGAATATACTAGAAAGCTTTACTTCTAAACTATAGTAGGCTATATAGTCCTAAACTACGCTTTATAGTATAAAATTTAAAACTAAGATAGATCTATAATAGTTTAGTATAAGTAGTAGTAAGGCTAGCACTTATAAGAAAGCTACTAAGTACTATTTATAAAAAGCTAGCTTTATAGATAGATATATATTAGCTATAGTAGAGTACTATAATAAAGGAGCTATAATTATAAGAGAGTTATAGTAAAGTAGAAGTTATATAGGCGCTAAACTTATAGGTAAGAAACTAAGAATATAAATAAGATAATATACTACTAGTAGCTACTCTCTACTTATTCTAGCTTTACTAGGTACTTAAATATCTTTATAGACTAATACTATTCTTCTAAACTAGAGTAATAAAAGTACTTATTTTAGTAGTACTTTATAAGCTTATAGCCCTTTTTAGCTTTAAACTAGTTATACTACTATATTAAATTTTACTAAAGTATTTTAGTACTTACTTATAGACTAGCTTTACTATCTTAAAAATACCTATTAAGCTAGTTACTATAAAGAGGCTTATTATAAAGTAGCTATATCTAAACTATATCTTATATAAAATAATTATTAGTTAGCTAAGTAGTTATATAGTTAGCTCTAACTATAGATTTAGTAGCGCTAAAATACGCCTAGTTAATCTAAATCTCTACTCTCTAGTTAGAGAATAGGACTAGTAGCTAAATAAAGTAGAAAAGACTAGAGTTTTAGAGTATATTTTAGTAACTTATATATAGCTAAATAAGATTAACTTATAATATAAAAAGCTATAATAATTAGTATATAAAAGATAAATAACTATAGGACTTACTCTTATAGCCTAACTATCTAAAAATATAGAGTATAGCTAGACTTTCTAATAATACTTATATATCTTCTTATAAATACTAAACTATAAAGGTATATATTTAAGCTTTTTAAGGAGTAGGGCAGTCTTATAGTAAAGCTATTTTAGAAGTAGTATATATACTTTAACTAATAATACTTATTTATATTTAGTAGGTAATAAAGAGATAACTATTACTAATAATAGTATAGATATAGATAAAAATAATATAGCTAAAGCTAGAGAGCTTAGAAGAGATAATAAAGGAGATAAATACTAAAGAAAATTAGTTAAAAGTATTAAATAGAGGTTAAGAAAGTAAGAAATACTATATATAAGTATAATAGAATTATTAGTAAGCTATTTATAAATCTTCTTAGCTAGGTAATAGACTACTTATAGTAAAGTATAGGCTATAGCTAATTATATAGTATATCTTCTAGACTATAGGACTATACTATAGCGTAAACTAGTATATATAGAAACTATTATAAACTAGAAGAAGATAGTAATAAAAGTAGACTATACTAATAGAAAAGTAAAAGAAGAATATATTAATAGAAAAGTAAAGGAAGATAATAGCTATTTACGTCTATAGCTAGATAGATATAGCTATAGATAGCTATAAGTAGCTATCTATAAGTTTCTTTAAACTATATATAGACTATAAGCTTTTATTTCTAATAAGCTATAAAGTATAAAGCTACTAGCTTAGTTTAAGTAACTAGGCTTTACTTATATTTATAGATTATAATTAAAATTTAAATCTTTTATAGTTTTAGCTAAAGATAAAAGCTACTTAGTTATATCTAATTTAGAAGTTACTATAGAGTAGGTATCTATTACTACTTTTAGTTTATAGAATATCTACTAATACTACTTTATAATATATAGTATATTACCTCTAGCTATATAGAAGTTATAAACTACTTTATACTTTACTAATATAATAAAGCTACTAGATTTAAAATGTAATATACGCTCTACCTCTACCTCCTAAATAGTAAAATATAGTAATCTAATAGTTAAGCTATACTAGAGCTAAGCTATATCTAATTAAGTACTTACTTATACCTAGCTATATATAGCTAGAATAGGCTTACTCTTACTCTATAGCTAGACTAATATTAGTATACGTTTCTCTACTATCTACTTAAAAAGTTATAATAAAACTAAAGGAAGAAGTAAGTAAATATATACTTAGTATATAGAAGGTTAAAGATACTAGTTTTTATATATCTATAGTAACTATAAACTAAATTATATCTAGAGATAGCTAAGAGAGTAATATACAGCACTAAAGAGATATATTATAGTAAAAAAAACTAGATAGTTAATAATTAAGTATAGTATTTATATATATATCTATTAAAGTATAGGCCTACTATAGCTAAGTAAGGCCTATCTATAACTAGAAATATACTATATTTAAATCTGCGTAGGCTGTATACCTTTAGTTTAACTAAGTAATACTTTAGAGTAGATAATATTAGCTAGTTATTTACTTAACTTTAAAGATTAAAAGATAGAAATACTACTTTACTTTATAACTTAAGATAATATAATATATAACTACTTATATATAAAGACTAGTAACTATAAGTTAATACTTATAACTTAGATTAATTAACCTTATACTTTATTAATTAATATAGCGAAGTAGAGATAAACTAGAATCTAGAAGTAGAATATTAGAAATAGAAAGATATTACTAGCCTTAGATATTAGCTTAATATAAGGAATAAACTATAGCTAACTATTAAACTCTTTACTTAAAATATAGCCTTCTAGCTATAGAGTACGCTAGCTTAATTAAGTAACTAGTAACTATATACTATTATAAAGGCCTACTTTTAGGTTTAAGTTACGTAGTAAAATAATAAGAGCTCTTACTTTAAGGTGTAATATAGATAGAAGAAGAGATACTAGGTTTAGGCTTTATAAGAATTTAAGTATTAGATACTTAATATAGTTAGAAGAGTCTATATCTACTATATTTATAGCTTTAAATATACTCTCCTCTACTTTAAAAGTAAGTAGTAGTAAATTATTTAGGTTTACTACTATATTATTCTAGATAGATAAGATATACTACGCTTAAAAGAACTTAGCTTTATATTTAATATTATTTATATTATAAAGCTTAGATACTAGATAAACTTATAATATAAAAGTCGCTTTACCTATATATATCTAAATACTAATAAGTATAGTAATATACTCCTCTATCTTATACTTTATAAAAGAAATCTAAGCTAAATATAAGCTAGAAGAAAGATCTACTTATATATATATATTCTTAGTAAGATATAAGACTATAAAGGCTAGCTAAAGTTTTAAGTATTAAAGGTATATAAATATAGTTATAGTCTAATTACCTTTAACTATAACTAGTAAGATTTAAGTAAAGTTACTACTAAAGAAAACTAGTATACTACTAAATAGTTACTCTTATTTAGTTACGTCCTAGAGGCTATAGTTAATAGCTTTAAAGTAGTATTAATACTATATAAGTACTTTATTCTAAAGAATAAGGCTTATACGCTAGTAGAGTCTTACTATAAGTAAATCTACTCTAAATCTATATATAGAGTACTTAGTAATATTAATAAGTATCTTAAATTAAGAGTAGGCTATACAGCTTCTAAGTAATAATAGAGCTATAATACTAGATAACGTAATATATATTATAATTTAATAATAGGACTATAAGAATATATAGATAGCTTAATAAAGAAACGTCTTACTAGTACTAGCTAGACTTTATAGGAAGTAGTAATAATTACTTATAGTAAGCTATATATAGCTGCCCTTAGCGTAGTATATATTAACTATAGTAATAACTTAGTTAAATACTACTCTTTACTTAGTATTAAAACTTATTTAAAGGTAGTTAAAGGTATCTTATTACTCCCTAATATTAAAAGCTAACTCTTTTATAATTAAAGGCTTACTATCTATATTACTCTATAGATAAATAGTAGTTAGTATACTATAGGCTAAAAGCTTCTCTCTAAAAGATTCTTATAAGTCTCTTTCTAGTTAATATAGACTATAGTTATATAGTAAGTTATCTAAGTTAGAGATATAGCTAAAAGCTGTAAGTATATTACTTAGATTATTATAAATATATTTATAATATTTATTCTAAATCTAAGTAAGATTAGCTATATTACTAAATATTAAACTCTAAATAAAAGTTTAATAAAGTTATATACTAGTTATAACTAATTATAACTTTTTAAAAATATACTCTTAAGTATAGTTATTAGCTATAAGGTTATATATAAAATAGGCTTCTTTAAATATAAAGTAAATACAGCCTAATATAGTCTAGATATACTTAAAGGAAGTATAGCTAAGTATATTAGTAAAAAGTAGATAAAGATAAAATTATTTACTAGCTAATAGAGGAATAAAATATATCTTTCTAATCTTATAGTAAATATTCTTATAGACTATCTATACTTAGGTATCTTTATACTATTAATATATTTCTAAAAAGTCTTAGTACTATAAGTAATAATACTTAGAGTAGCTATAGTTATATTTAAACTAGCCTATTAATATAGACTTCTCTTTCTTAATCTTTTTATATACTTCTTACTTATTTATATTATTTAGGAAGTATACTATATATTACTCTAGTAGATAGATAGCTAACTATTCTACTAGAAGCTATTTATTATAGACTAGAAACTCTAGAAGATACTATATAGCCTTAATAAGTCTAATATATCTATATATTAGATACTCTCTAATCTTATCTATAATATTTATAGTATATACTAAAATCTAGTTAGTTCCTTTATAAATATACTTATATAAATACTTTATAGTTTTAATTATTATATAGAGTTCTACGTTTATATAAGTAGTATACTTTTTAGATAGATATAGACTATAAGGTATAATTTAATAATTATCTATAACTTTCTATAGCCCTTTACTAACTATCTAAGTATAGCTATCTATCTATCTATAGTATATAAAATACTTATTTAGGTTAATTACTATTAGGGGTATAAAATCCTTAGGATATTCTTTACTATATACTAGCTTAGTACACTCTAGTAAGACCTATATATAAGGTATATATTAATTAAGTAAACTATATAGTTTATAAACTATTATAGTCTTAATTATTTCTTATAAGCTCTTAAATAGATCTAATTATTTAGTTAGGAGCTTAGCTAAAATAATATAGTTAAAGTACTCTATAGTTTAGAAGTAGTTATAATTAGCTATAGTTAAGAATAAAAGGATATAAGTATAAAGTAGACTACGCTTTTAATACTTAATAGTATAGACTATACTAATATATTATCTAAATATATATTAAATTTATAGATTATTAATAAGTTCTTATAGCTTAAGATAGAAAATATATATAATTAAGTCTAGATAGTTTAATATAGTTATACCTAGATAGAGATAAACCTTATACTATACTTTAGACTAGTTTAGATTAGCTATAAAAGTAATAAATAAGGTAAGATAGCTAAAGTAACGTATAATAGCTATAGAGTTATAGTATAATTATAAGATAAACTAGCTTTCTCTAATATAACTTAAAGGTAATATAGTTTACTTTCCTATATTTATAAGATTAAAATCTCTACTATTAAGAGTATTATCTATACCTTAATATAATAAAGCCTATAATATATCTTAGTTTTAGTATACTTAGTTAAGGCTTAATTAATTAATTTAAGCCTAAGTATCTATAATAAACTATTAAAATAAATAGCTAGTTATAAATAGTATTAAGTCTATATTTAGGCGTAAATATAGATAATAATAATAAAACGCGTAATATAATATTTAATTATACTTAGTACTAGCTATAAAGTTATATAAAGCTATATTTTAATACTAGTTAGTCTAGCCTATAAAGAATAGTAGTATATAATATAATAGGTTATAGGTAGTATAGGTATATAAGACTTAGCTAAGTTTAAATAGTTAATTTAGGCTAGTACGCCTATAGAGAAGAAGATTATAAAATAAATCCTACCTATAATCTTTTATAATAATAAGAGTAACTTTATTTATAGTAGGTAAGTTCTTTTACTTTTTATCTACTTTAGTCTCTATAATAAGTTCTAAATATAGGTTTAGTTAAATCTAATATATATCTTTATTCTATATCTTTATAAGCTATAGCTACTTATATATAGTTTAATATATATTAAGCTAAGAGTTATTATACTTAAAACTAAGTATTTATATAAGCTCTTAAAGAAGTACTAGTAGAAGAGTATAATTCTTAGGTTAATCTAGCCTCTTATATAGTATAATATCTAGATTATAAAAGTATAGCTATATATATAATATAGCTTATAATAACTCTATAGTAACTAGACTTTATAAATAATATAACTTACTTATAATTTAGAATATCTATATTCCTCTTATAGAAGTACTTTAATTTATTATATAATAGTTTATAGATATAAACGTAAGTATAGTATTATATTATTAAATATTTACCTAAAAATAGTTACTATATATATACTTATTAGTTAGTAGATCTTAAATAAGGCCTAGAAGTAAATAGTAAGTATCTATATAGATTTTATTATCTTTATAATAGGATTTATAAATAGCGTTAGCTATAGACTAGCTATAGTCTTTATACTCTTCTAACTAGTAGTATATACTATACTTAGTATATAAATTAGCTTAGAGTAAGCTAAGTATTAGTATATTAACCTCTAGTATATAATTAATAAATATAAGTAGATTACTAATACTTAAAATAGAGCTACTAAAGTTAACTTATCTTAAATATATAGATAGATATAGTAGTATCTTAAGTAGTATAGCTAGTATAGTAATTAGTAAACTAGGTATTAGTATAATAATAATAAAGTCTCTTTATAGTAGAGACGTTACTCTTTAGACTATAGTCTACTATAATAGTTACTTATAGATAGAATTAGGCTTATATTTCTTTTAAAGACTAAAAAGAAAATATATATTTAGAGTTATCTTAGATAAAGGGTAATAGTTCTAAGTTTACTAGTTAATTAGTCTAGCTAGTTATAGAGTAATTAATAAAAATATATATATATTACTTATATATTACTAATAAAAGTTATATAGTACTTTAGTCTAGTTAGTATTAAACTTTTCTATAGGCTATAATGCGCCTACTAGACTATATTAAGTATAAAAATATAATATTTAAAACTAAATAATAATAAAAGGAATAGTAAAGATAAGATATATATAGATAAAAGGCGTATAAAGCTAAATATAATATATTAAAACTATATTATAAATTACCTAAAACTATAGTAAGTAAGTAGTAGCTAAAAACTCTTATAAATAGCTTACTATAAGCTATAGCGCGTTATTTTAATTAAAGTATACCTTTAACTATATAATCTCTATTAGTCTATAGCTTAGAAGCTACTATAAATACTTTATACGCTCTTAGTACTATATATTTAGACTAAAAATAAGTATAATATATAAAATATACTTCTAATAATATACTAGATATACTTACTAATAACTTAAGAGTAATAGTTTTAGAATAAAGAAGATTAGAAGATATAAGTATAATATTAAAAAACTATAATTTATAAAGAGAATATATCTAATTTATAACTAATTAGAGGCTACTTTATAGAGGCCTTTAGCTAATTAGCCTTTAGCTTAGCATGGATTTAAGTATAATAGAGATGTCAACTCTAATTTAAGAGTGCCAAGCCTATGACATCATGGACCCTTGCAGAACGATCGACCGCGGCTCAACCGTACATTCTCCCCACAAGACACGCAAACTACACTAAACCACCACGACCCCACGATCGGATCAGCTTAGCTACAGGACATCATAAAAAGACAACAATACACTCCAATTCACACCCCTAAACTCGCGCGCATCCCTCCAAAGCTCCACACCACAACCTCGACCACTCCCCAAACGCACATTTTACAAGACCTTCCCAGCAGGCTATATCCTCCCTCTCATCACCATGGCGTCCACCGCCGCCCACCCACCTCCCGACACCCCCGCAACATCCTACACCGACCCCACCTTCTCCCTCCTAAACAGCACCTGTCTCGACCTTCTCCTCATCGAGCTCGTCCCCATGGCGTACCGCATAACCGCCGACTTAGCTGCACGAGAAGAAGAATGGACACGCGGGACTACCACGAAGAAGCAGAACAGATTATCCGGCACGAGCAACGACGCGAGTAGCACGGCAGCAGGGGGACCGGTAGGAGGAGGGGCGACGGCGACGGTGGATGAGGAGGAGGCGCGAGAAGCTGTATTTCATAGGTTAGAGGGGCTGGGGTATAGAGTGGGTTTGGGGGTTGTTGAGCGGTATGTACGAACTTCTCATTCCACCATCCTACCCACCCACCTATACACATCTCCAACCGTCCAACCTCTTTACTGACCTGTACCTCGCCAGTTTCTCCCGCGACGCACCCCGCCCCACGACGCCCCTCGACTGCATAAAGTTCCTCTGCAAAGACCTCTGGACCCTCCTATTCCGCAAGCAAATCGATAACCTGAAAACGAACCACCGCGGTATATACGTGCTCACGGACAACACATTCAAACCACTTGGCCGCATGAGTTTCGATACCAAGAAATTCGATGCCGGGGTGCAAGCAGCATTAGTGGCGCAAACGGGCGATGTCGCGCTGGGACGAGATGCGAATACAATGGCGAGAGTGCAGCCGTTTCTGTACTTCCCTGCGGGCGTTATAAGGGGGTGTCTTGCGAGCTTAGGGATACAGGCGACAGTCACGGCCGAGTGCGCAAGTTTACCGGCTGCGACATTTCAAATACGGACGGCGGGAGCGAAGAATTGAGTCAAGAGCGAGTCAAAATCGCATATTATTTCAGCGGCATTGGGCGGTGTCTAAGGCGTTCAGTGAAGAGGTTAAGCACAGCATGCGCACGCTGGTCATTTGGGCTGTTGAAAGCTCGTATTCTCGGCTATCTGGTGGTGGTATCTGATTTAGCTCGCCCAGATCGTGCAACTATTGATGCAGATCCAATTCATGTTCATACATTTCATTCCTCGTCAACCATATTAGGACATTACAATCTATCTGCCGAGCGACTGTATGAGTACAATTGCTTTCTGAGATGTTGCGAGTCGACTCACTTGGCGGGAGGGTTGGCGACGAACTCAACACCCTTGGAGATGTTGCCCTTCAGACCGTCGTAGCAGGCCTGGAGCAGCTTCTTCTCGTGGTCGTTTGCGCTGCTGACAACGTCGATCGCCTTCTCTGCACCGCTGGGGCCAAGCTCAATGGGTACGGAGAAGAAGTCGGTGCCGGTGGTCTTTGCGATGGCGTCACCACCGTTAACACCGGGCAGGTAGACGAAGCTGGGCTCGACAATGCCCTTCTCGCCCTTGGAGGCCTTGATGACCTTCTCGGCGAATCTAACTCCGCGTTAGCTAGGGCTTGGAATATCACTCAACTTGACATACCGGTATCCAGCGTAGGCCATGGAGAGAGTGGCTGAGCCAGCACCCTCCTTGGCCTTGACAACCTCGTCACCACCGAACTGGACACCTGCTTGATGTTAGTCATGTTAATTGTGGAGTTGTCAATTCCGCTTACGGTTGACGAGCGCATCAAGCTTGTCTGAGGGGATGTTGACGCTGGGCTTGGACTGGCTGAAGAGAGGCACGATGGTCTCGCCCGAGTGTCCACCGATGACGGGGATGTTCAAGTTCGCAGGGTTCTTCTCGCCGGTGATCTCGGCGACAAAGGTCTCGGCACGGACGACATCGAGGGTGGTGACACCAAAGAGCTTCTTGGGATCGAAGACACCGGCCTTCTTGAGGACCTCGGCGGCGATTGGGACGGTGGAGTTGACCGGGTTGGAGATGACCAGGATGTATGCCTTGGGGCAGTACTTGGCGATACCCTCAATCAGACCCTGGACGATGCCGGCGTTGATCTTGAAGAGGTCGTCACGGGTCATGCCGGGCTTGCCTTTTCGGTGTCAGCATGTCACACCGACATTACGTGTGGGGGTCTACTGACGGGGAATACCAGCGGGGATGACCACGATATCAGCACCGTCGAGAGCCTTCTGTAGGCCGTCGTCCTTCGGCAGGTAGCCGGTTACGGCCTGTCTGCTATCAGTATATCTAGTGTATATTGCGAGTTCGGGGAGCGCATACCGCTGGGGTCGAGATGTGTGAGAGGTCAGTCGCGACACCGGGCGAGTTGACGACATCGTAGAGGGCGAGCTCGTCGACGAGCTGGCAGGACTTGAGGAGGAGGGACAATGGCTAAGTAAATGAGCGTCCACTCAATATGTGTAATTCGACACGATATACCTGCCCAATGCCACCGGCGGCACCAGCTACTACTGCCTTGACCATCTTGTCGAGTTGGCTTTACTAGGGAGGACTATTGTGAAGCGGGGGCGGGGTAGCTCGGAGCTGTCGAAGAACGTAATTGAGGTTGAGGTGAGGAGGAGAAAGCAATTGAATAACCAAAGCCGGTCTGGTG
>Ga0210040_10008614_pt1 | contig 12045 bp, 13 predicted proteins | sample CryGeyCG12114_NA_FD_185462 | JGI IMG/M metagenome (GOLD analysis project Ga0210040, IMG submission 185462) | Groundwater microbial communities from aquifer - Crystal Geyser CG19_WC_8/21/14_NA (SPAdes) (version 2) | ecosystem: Environmental > Aquatic > Deep subsurface > Groundwater | place: USA... | reverse complement strand
GATTGTCATTTTCATCTCGTACTTGTATTATACGACGCAATGATACAGTTGATGGTTCTTCTATGCCCATCCCGTCATCTAGAAATAAAGTATTCCAATTTATATTCTGTCTTTTACAAATGAAAATGAATTTGAATTATTGGGAATTCACCTGTTAAACTGATGATGACATCTACTGTAGGCGTTTTCTCCCGATCCAATTCTTTTACTAAGGTCACATCACCGGTTCTTTTATTTACTCGGAAATATTCCCCACTGATGCTGTGAGTTAATTCGCCGTTTTCTGGGTCTCGACCTTTCAATCTGATAGTTAAACAATTTTTTCATAGTTAGTAACTATAACAAACTATATGACATGCTAATGTATTCTCACCTGTAGACAACGGTACCAACAGGTGTATTTTCTGGCACAGAAAACCGGGAGAGGTCACCTCCCGCTACAAACATAGGAGGCTGATTGGGCCTAAAAGTTTGGCATTCAATAAATTGGGCATTACTGAAAACCAGTATGAACACAGTAACCAGATTCAAAGTATTCATTTTCCTCAAAATCTAAACGAACTGTTTGAAACCAAGTAAATAGTCTTGTTATTTTCAACCCTGCATTTTGCCTCGAGTTAGTTAGTAAGTTAGTAGTTAGCGTTCACCCGATGCATAAAACACTAGATTCACTTCACATTGCACTGTTTGCACTACTGAGTTAGTTAGTAAGGTAATTTTTTTATTAATAATGCTCCAATGATGCAATGAGTTTTCCTTGGGAAAATTTCCTTATTATTCCATGTGAATTTTTTATCCTCTTGTTACACAAACTAACTAACTAAGGCTACGCTGCACTTTTATCGCTATTAGTTCATTCGAGAAATGAAAAGTTTTCTGTGTACACATATTTTAGAGTTAAAATATTCACCCTTGTTGTCCAACAAGAAGGGTTGCAGTATTGTTCAGGTAAATATTACGCACATGCATAAGTACAGGTACATACCGGACTATTCATTCAAATCCCTTGTCCACAAATTCAATACAGTGCCTGGTCTTTTCAACACCAAATTTAATAAGTTTTTCACGCTTAGCTCAAAATCATTAAAAAGTACACTTGCGTTCCAAACACATACCATATTTTCTCATATTTACCGAGTAGAATCACACAGATAACCTTGTATTCCTACCTATTTTTTAATGAGCATGTAAGTTTTGGTAGACTTTTCATCTTCCTTTAATCTAGCATACACGGCATTGTACAATGAGGGTTGTACACCCCAACAAATCTTAAGCATAGCCCGTAGCTAACGGTGAATTCAGAATGAAGTACAGAATTCTTAAGCCAGTCTCATCTACTCGGGCTTCTAGTTCGATTTCGTGAGTCTTCCTGTAGTTCTCCTAGGTTGGTTCTTAATGCATGAGCTTATTTACGTGCACACTTACCTTACACATGAAAACGTGCACAGTCAGTTGTTACCTGGAGGGCATCTTTTCAACAAATCATCATGTTGATGAACAACATACTTTACTTGTTGTGTTTCACCCTAAAATCAGGCAAAGGTTTTAGGGTAAAAAGCGTGAATTTCGGATAAACAACTACAGGGAAAACTAAAATTCCCTGATCCTAACGAATATTTACCAACAACAAGTACTATTCTACGTTTTAAAAATAACATTTAACACTGACTATGCTGAATTTTCAAGCGACTTTCGATGATTTATCAAATATTTTATAAACTTGAGCTGGTATAGGCTATCATTCAAAGTGGCATTTAACCTCAATCTAAAACTAGCATTTACGGCAACTCATGTAATTAATCTATGTTCTTTAGCGCAAGCACGCATAAAGCCAAGTTCATTTACACTACACCCTTTTGTAAGCATACACATTTCACACGGTCTTATGTTTAGTTTAGCTGAATTCACCCAAAACCAAATAATAACATTGCAGGCTTAGCATTTAGATAATAACTATGATAGAACCAGACTTGTTTATCCTTCACAAATCCTCTTTCAAGTTTTATCATACCCAAATTTTCGCAAATGAGGGAAGCATGAAAGATGCCCTTGGGAAATGTAGATGAGCAAATAAACAACAGATTTTATATTTCCCTTACTTACTATGAGTTACTCTTTGGATGATTTTAATCCTTCTTAATAAGTTTCAATAATTGTCCATTTGTTTTAATTAAAAATAGAAACTTTCCTATCCTTCCTGTATATGATGTATGCTTAAAATTATATTGACTTGTATAAATAGTAGCAAGTCATTAGTTAAATGTTAAATCCATCCATTTTTACTAACTAACTAACTTTCAAATACGGTTGGTTACCAAACTTAATGTCAAGCTTCCCATCCCATTACTATACTCATTTCATTATGCATAGTGAATACAAAATAATTACAGTTCGTGGAAATAGAAACACTGTGATGAGAGGCTGGCACATTTTCGCAATTCCTCATTCTATCTCAAAACTAACTATTTTACTCACTAACCATATAGGTTTGTCTCTTGGGAATATACTCGTGCCACTCCAACATGAATGCAAAAACACTGACATGCTGTATTTAAATTTCCACCTTTCTGTTTATTTGTTAATGTCAAGCTCCATCTACATAAAATTAGGAGCAAAGGCAGAGACAAACAGTCTAGTTTTAAACAACCAAACAGAATTTCAATGAAGTGAAGGGCTACATAAGACATGAATGAATGCATGCAATATTGTGGGACCGTAAATTTTTTAACGATAGTATGACAATTCTGACGTTAAGGTTAGTTAACATTTGTGATCGAAGACTCAGATTTTAAATGAAAAATACCGGTGCATTCACAGAGACAGAATGAATGGAAAATGTTACTCCCACAACCTAAGCAAATAAATGGTGAATTTTTCGGGTCACCACAGCTAGTGACTGACATTTCTCAGTGGAAAAAAAGCCTCCTCGTTTCGCATGCATGATGATCACCACAGTTGGGTCGCTACTTTTCACTTCATATTGTGGCTCATGATGATTTCCTTTTATTTTGGCACACAGTCAACTGTGTCAAGTGTATGTACATTACATGATTACATCTGGTGGCGCTCATAATTTTCGGGACATTCTCGATTCCAGTTTTCTCGTTGAAATAATAATCAAAAAGAAAATTTAAAATAAAGGACCTGTAAAACAGATGTGTTTGATAATGCATTTAAATTTAATTCGGATAGTGTGTTTGATAATTTTGAAATCACGCATATCATTATTTCCTTCATAGTGCACTGTATATGTAATCGCTGGCATATGTAATTCTTTTTGAGCTTTAAAAGTTAAAAAAGCAAATACAAAATCACAGGGCTTTAAATTGTAAACAAATCACTGTGCAAGCATTATCCTTGCTCTGCTTCATGAGTGCAAAAATCAAAGATCCATGCCACAAAAAATCATAGCAGCAGCGTCTGTTTTCAATAATAAAGATTTTCAAACTAAACTTCATTCGCTTTTTTCAGTAGATTAGCTCAGTCTGTTCCGGCAAGTCAAATTTAATAATTTAGCTCAATTTTGAGACAACCTAAAAACGGAATACTTGTAAAACACTAAAAACTAAGGATTCTCATTTGAACCTAAAATGGTCATTTCGGTCGACAAGCGGCTTTTTTGGTCAGCTTTCGTCATTATATTCACAATCTGTATCTCAGCTGGAGAGGCTGCTAAACGAGTTCCATGGTGGCAAATAAAAGTAACAAAAAGTCAAGGGTATGGTAACATCATGCAAAAGTTGCTCATCATAAAAAGACCACTGAAAACATAATATTGCGTTTTATAACATTTTCCGTAGACCAAATGCATGTGTTGTTGAAGAGATTCCAGCACTTGGCAAAAAATACTACACAGAGTGCAAATTTTGGCCAGTAAGAACCGTCTGTGGTCATGAAACGTATGTAAATACATTTACACAACTTGAAAAACGTCCAATTTTTTTAAAAATCATAACATTCGGAACATTCTTTCAACAACAACTTTCCAGACTAATTCGATATGAATGCTGCGAGGGATATAAACAAAAAGCTGGGGAAGAAGGATGTACTGTTGGTTAGTTAACCAAATCATATAACAAAGTCATTCCAAATTGAAACACATTAGCATACCAAAACTGTTTTTTTACAGTAAAACCATTGAAAAATATATTGGACACGGCAAGAGAACACGGTGCAACAAAATTTGTGAAATATTTGGAAAATTCCGGCATCGCCGAGGAACTAACTCGACTAGGAACTTTTACATTATTTGCACCAATCGATTCTGCATTTGATGACAACTATGGAGCACAAGTTGAAATGAAAATCAAATCATTCATATCTTCATCGAGTAACCCAGTTCTCCGATATCATATTTCCAATGATAAACATCCATCTAGGACATTCGGTGCTAATAATGAAATCACATCTCAATACGAAGATAGGATGCTCAGGGTATCCAAATATTCCACTGGGGTAAAAAAAAACATTTTTAAACACTAGTGACATTTTAATGCCTCACAATAAAATTAATTGCCCATTAATATGACACTTTTAATTCCTACTAAACATGTAGTCTAACTAAACAAAGTTACAAATTTTTTCCCACAGATGGAGACCGTCAACTGCATTCTTATATCAAGGAAAGACCAACAAGCTACCAATGGAATAGTGCACATGATTGATTCCCCATTAGATCCAACAATGTTTATGGATGTAGATGTAGCCAAAGTTGTTGTTGAGGTAAGCAAATGTAAACTAAAAAACGCTGTAAAATGATTAATTGACAAATTAAAATGATTAAGAATATTTTCAACATAGGATGGACGATTCTACAAACTGACTCAAGCAATGGATCGTTGTGGATTTATGAGTCGACTACAAGAACCCGGCAAAACATTTACTGTTTTTGCGCCATCCGATGAAGCCTTTTTGAAAATCACTCCAGCCCGTTTTGAGAAAATGATTTCTGACCGAGCATCTTGCACAGGTAAATTCGGACATTCCTGTACATATGGATTAAGAAGACTGTAATATACATTTTTCCAATTGTTCATAGCTTTATTGGAAAACCACGTGATTCCTCACGTAATGTGCTTACCAGTCATAACTGAGGAATTTAAAGCCCGTACTTTAAGTAAGGGCGGACGTTCCGAATTGAATTGTGACCAAACGGGCCATTCTGTGAATTCTAAACGACTCAGTGGGGAAATGCTTTTGGGTAACAATGGTGCTGTCTATATGCTGGACGATCTTTTAATTCCCGATAGAGGTTAAAAAAATCTAAAATTTACAACTATACGCTCCAAATTTCGTACATTATTATCGGGGTAAAATACTATGCTAAATCAAAACGTCGCCAACTAAACTTTTCTCTTATTTTTTCAACAGCTCGTACTTTGCTAGAGCTCGCTGAAAGCCGTCAACTTACTACTTTTGTGACACTATTGAAAATAGCTGGAGTGGATGATACTTTCAGCAATTTTGGAGATTACACTATTTTCGCTCCCACAGAGGAAGCATTTGCTGGTGATTTTAAAAAAGCATGATTTATAGTTATAGTATAATGCATTTGTACTATCGATAAATCAATTTTATGTTGATAGAGATGGACCAAGCTCTACTAGATGAAGCTATGAAAGATACGAATATGGCCAGGAAGCTTTGTTTATACCATGGCACTCAGGGAAGGCTTTTATCCAACCAAATTAAACATAATCAGGCAAGTCTGGTTAATATTTACTAAAAAAGAACAGAAATTTTTTTACACGTTGACAGTGTAGAAAATGACATATTTACTGTACTTTTGAAGCGTATTAAACAGTTTGCAATGAATTTCTAGAACGTGATGTCACTAGATGAAGAAAATCCATTACGACTGGTGGTCTACAGAGATAGCTATGGAGTGGAGAGCGGTGTTCTACAAGAATTAGATATCGAAGGCTTCAATGGGGTTCTCCATACGATTAATCGAGTTCTGCTTCCCGCTCGGGAGTCCGCAGGAGACATATTGCGCAAAAGTTCTGGCTACTCAATGTTTTTGGAGACAATGGAAACGGTGCTGAAATCCCAGCCAGATGCCGTGGATTTGTCCACCGGGGCAGCAAATTCGCATTATACGTTTTTCGTTCCCAAGTATGTAAAAAATATTGAAAAAAAGCATCCAAATAGATACGAAACACTGTATGCTACAAAAATTAATGCACGCATCAACATTTCAGTGATCAAGCTTTCCAAAATATTCAAAGCGATAAATTACGATTGCTTCAAAATGACGAGCAATACAGAGCAAAGGTAATTTATGCAATGATTTAAAATATATAGCATTTCAGTTCATTGAAAAGGAATGATTACTTTTTTTGGATCTCAGGTCATAAAAAATCATATATCCAGCTCAATGATGGGTTCCCAATCGTTTCGAGCAAATTTGACTTATGAGCTACCTACACGCCAAAACGCATTGGGTGTCACATGCTCACAAAATGGAAATATGAAAGTAAGTAATTGAGCTTTGTGCGAGCATTGAATTCTGCTGACTGAAGCTTTGGATTGAGTCCAGTCCAAATACGTATGTTTTTTTTCTTCCGAATCGCATAGGTAAATCAAGCAGGCGTGGTTGAAAAAGATATTATGAGTACAAACGGAATTATTCATGTAATTGATCACGTGCTTTTGCCTGATGATGATGGACATGACCGAATTCGGGAATTGAGACATCCTTTGTACAACAATTACAACGGGGAACCATACTGAAATGTGAAAAAGGAAAAAAACTCATATGTATTAGCTAATCATCATGATCAGCATTGATCCAAAAAGTAATTCAAGCTTGGATCTGATATCTAGTGTTCATTATGCAGAGAAAATAAATAGCAAATTGCGATTGCATATTTTAAGAATGCGAAATAAAAAAGGTTCCTTGCTCTATTCAATAAAAAATTAACATGAAATTTAAAAATGTAGTCAAAAATCTAATGCAGGAAGACATTGCGTATAACTAAAACATTTGTCAACATCAGCAATTTATCTGTTCAACAAATAAGTGGTTTGAAAATAAAATCAGTCACGTAAATGTAATGGAGTGCAGCGGATTCTTTCATGTAAGCAACTAATTTAGCCGATTCATCCAATCTAATCATAACTTGTAAACCAGAATTCACTTTCATGTATTAAAGTGACAATTAAGTTACACATGCTTATTGTTTCCATCACATATCAACAGACAAAATTGTAGCTTGTAGTTTACTTTTCCTTCCTATTTATTATCATAATGGGATTATGCAAACGGAAATGCCTCAAGATAGCTAATAACTTGCTGTCTACCATCGAACTCAACGCCGCATTCACCGTAAGTTCAATTTTAAACTGCCACTTGCATACAAATAAGCTTACATTTTTCATTTGAGCATGTGAACCCCACAAAAAATGAGTTCTTTCCCTTGTTTGAACCATGCGAAAACTAACTAACTAAATAGAAATTAACGGCAGCATGTACCACACGTTTTAAACAATATACGATTAAAAAAGTAGGGTGAGAATATTTTCTTAGGCATTGCATGATTTACTCACTCGCACTTTTGACTGATTACGTGGTTTATCATTCAAAATGTAGACTTTGTCAACATACGATAGTCTGTTTGTTCAAATATTTTTTAAAAATTTCCGACAATAATCTTGTCAAATATTTTCACTTTTATGGTAAACAAACACTTCCTATTGTTTCACTGGGTACACCAAGTTCAAAAGGCAAGAATCCTTCATTTCAAGTCTTCATCCAGCTCAAGCAGTTTAGAATATTACAGTTCTTAAAAAATGATATTCATGGATAAACTGTGTTGAGTGAGGGAGTTCACGTTCTTAGTTAGTATTCAGAGACAATTTTTCAACCCTTTCTATTATCTCATCAACTAACTATGAGATCTTGTATCTGCCTAATCATTTCGGTGTTCACAACTGCAATTTTTGCCCATGGCATCAATTATGGACGTAAGTAAATCTACATGCAACCTGAGTAAGGAAGGGGAGATAGTATGTATAATGCAAAGTTTAAAAAATCTTGAATCTGAAATCACTTTATAGCGTCATTGGTGGAGCTAACAAAGTACAATAAGGAGCTACGCCGACCCACACTTTTTAATGCAGATTCGGGGAGAACTGTCAATTTGTCTGACTACGGTCCCACTTATTCAGTAGTCATCCCGTTGATGGACAATAGTTCTACTGCAACTTCTAATCAGGTCTTCATATACCGGACAATATTTGGGGCTGGAGAATTTAAAGTGATCGCACCCCCAGGGTATGGGATCATTGCAGTCATTCAAAATTTAGACTTAAGGCCTGGCCTAGTTGGGTGCACTGACTTTGTACAGGTAAATAGATAGAATCGAATTAGAATAGAATTTAGATTCCAAAGTCTCATCTAGCTTTTGCTTTAAATTGATCATCCATACAGTAATAGCCTACGTGCATGGCGTTTATTTGTTGCATATCAAAGAGTACAATATTGTGATGGATTCATTTCTGTTTGCCTGCAATAAATTAATGTAGTTTGGGTCAGACTATTCTGATGACGAAAGCAGAGGAGGGGAATTACACAAAGGAGAAATTGAAAGTAAAGAAGACTCAACTGAGACAATTGACGAAGACGATACTACAGGAATGATTTGTGGGAAAATCGACAACCGTGACCATAATGGCCGTACCTCATCGTCCACTCTATATGGAAAACGCACCTTTGTCACCTTGCGTGAGAAAATGAAAGTTTTGTTTTACCACGGCTATCTCTGGGGTCTTGTTCGTAATTTCAATTTTGACTTCCTACATCCTAGTCGTAATCCTGTGCTCAGAGCAGAAATTTCATTCACGGCTTTCAAACGTAAGTATAACACAATTAATCCTAAAATTGTTTAGACTAACTTTATTTTGTATTAATTTTCAAAAAATGTGAGCAGGGATTTGGAACAGTTCAAATTTTTGTGTCGATAACTAAAAATACTCTTTTTTTGCAGTGTGTAACAGTTCTGAAGCCCACGAATTTTCGCAGTGTGGTACAGCATCCCCATATTGCATTTCAAGTTCCTTATTTTGTGACAAAATTGTACAATGTGGTTTCTCATCATTTAATTTCGGAGCGGATGAAAATCCTTTGTCTTGTATCCGTGAGCAAATATCGACTAGAAGTTCAGTGACTCAAAACATTATTGTCTCAACTTTCCCACATAGTGAAAACAGTAAAATCGTGAATATGGAATCCAAGAATGTTACCAAATCCAGTGAACCGAATACTTTTTTTGTGGATACAGTAACTGATCCAACGGTTTACGATAAGGAATATGTGAATGATGGAAAAGATTTGGAAAATATTCCATGCGTGAGCACTATAGCTATTTTGACAGTCATGCTCGTGCTAACAACCATAATTTCGTTTACATTTCTATCTATGCGGTTATATCAGAGGATGACTAAAAATTCAGTTTTTTGGCAGCCAGAAGACCGACAAAATAATCCAAATGACGATGATACCAAAACTTGTGCTGTTATAAGTCATAGTTGCCAAACAGAAGTTCCTCCTTCATATGATAAATTGTATCCATTGAGTGTTTAAATAAATTTGGAATTTTCTAAAATCAAATACGGTAGCGATCATAACTAAGAAATTGATCAAATCTCAAACTGTAGGGAATCAAACCATGAAACTAAAAGTCGGTCAGTAAAAATTGAAATCAAAGAATTGTGGAAGCGAAAAAAAACAAAATATTGGGAAATTGTTGATAAAATTGGATAGCAGAAGGCACTGACTACAGTATAGTCTTGGCATTTTCAGCTAGCATGCGATAACATGGGAGAGCCATATACATTTGTGTGTATTTGACGTACTAGCTGAAAATGCCAAGACTATACAACAAACTAGGGTTAATAATAAGGAAATGACAGGAGTACAGGTTGAATAGGCCATCTCACCTCATAGCATTTTTGTTCGTTGTTATTAGATCCAGCATCGCATTTTCCTATTCAATTTATTCACGCATCCGGTTCTAAAATATTATTTGATGATTTAAAAAAAATCAAAGCACTGAATATTGAATAAGCATACTGTTAATAAAAATTATACCATACCATTCATATGGCATTTATGAGAGTGCATAATTAAGAGATTGTAGTTAATACTGTGTAAAACTGAAACTTTTGATTCTCTAAGCAAGACAGATGACATTTTGCCAATAATTTCAACTAAACCAATACTTAAAGATACGTTAAAATGCCCCTGAAATATTTTTTCACACAAATATAAGAAACTATAGAAATTTCCAAGTTTAATGTTTTGAAAACAGGAGCCAGTAGCAATCACATGGGTGAATGTAATATTCTCCCCAAAGTTTCTTGATAAACGACGACAAGATTTCTCCCCCATTTGTACATTTTTCTATCCCATCTCCACATCTGTACATTGATCTCTCAGTACAAGTTTGTCGAGTTGTTATCATTTATTGGTATAGCAAAAATGTACATTTGTGAAATATGAGTGCACCCAAGTTTTATTTTGTCTCCCTACTTTTCTATCACTCTAACTTGTTTTATCGCAAAGACAAGATGTATAAAACGTGCTATCATAGCCAGTTTTGGGATTTTTAGTCCACACTGCATTACTATTTACAACAATGTCATAATCTTAGATACAAGCAGCATAGAGCCATAAAAATAACGTTCACAGGGAAAATACCATTAATAATAATCATCATAATAATGCATATGATGATCAGTATAAAGAAAATCTAGGCTATGTTTTGTATCCGCCATATCTTTAGTTATTCACACAATGTTCCAGTAAAAAAAACGTAGATTCAGTTATATCCATTTATGAATTCATAGAATTCATAGAAGAACATTTTTGAAACTTCTTCCTGCATAAAAAAGGAGCACTTTGCTCATTTTAACACAAGTTGGTACGACGTTAAACATGTAGTTACGGCATTTTATCCAAACTACTTTCCCCAAGATTACAAGCAGTTTGTCCTACTCTCATTTATGTAGATGAAATGTACATGTATGTAGCTTCATGGCATATTAAATGGCAATGTTCCAAAAAGGAACCAAAATCCCTATGCTGTGCTCACAAGAATGAAGTACTTACTGGCATTATTGAAACCACTGGACTGTATGACTGACGAACTTAACTTACTTACGATATGGACTTGCTCATGTATGAAATGCAAAAAGTTACAAAGTTACCAAAGAAAGTTGCTCATGTGAGCTAAAAGCAAGAAAAAAAAACTCCGCTTCACATAAATAATACTTTAGCTAGCCTCAATAACATTAATTTTTGGGTTGGATAGTCACTGTAACTATTTTATTCATTGCTGATTAAAGAATACAATATTCATTCACCATTCTTAATCCATAAGTATTTATTTTCAAAGTCTAGATTCTTCCACAGTACATTTATAACTAACTAACTAAGTCAAAATTTCATTACCAGCCTACACATACATACAACTAATCAATGGCAAACTCGATTAAAAAAAATAAAATGCGAGATATCCACCCCAATTTTTTTCATATTTCCTGCATTGATAAACTCATGCATAAGTGAATCATGATAACAAACTAACTTATATCTTAGATAGCTGGACCGATCTTTTTTTTAAAATTAACGGCTTTCGAAGCTCAGGGAAAGCAAAAATGCACACCGTTTTTCTTCACTATCTAGTAACTACTTACTTACTCTTAGATTCGGTGAATACCAAATTGTGGAAGAACGCGGGAGAGGATGTTCCCATAAAGAGTCGGATTTCCGAACCATTTCCTTTGTTTTATATGATCGTCCCCTACTCTTTATGACAGATTCATCCCTTCCTCCTTTGATTTGTGGATTCCTTCGTGCCACCACTCTTATTTATTTACTTTGCAGACTTACTTACTTACAAAGATGAGTGCATCACAATTACCCGTTTCCAATTTTTTGGCAATTTAAATTATGCTTTTCACCAGCCATATTCTGAGTTGAGTTAGTGAATATAATTAGTTGTTAGAAACCACAGATTCTCTTCATATACTGCATACATAACA
>Ga0210040_10008611_pt1 | contig 12052 bp, 4 predicted proteins | sample CryGeyCG12114_NA_FD_185462 | JGI IMG/M metagenome (GOLD analysis project Ga0210040, IMG submission 185462) | Groundwater microbial communities from aquifer - Crystal Geyser CG19_WC_8/21/14_NA (SPAdes) (version 2) | ecosystem: Environmental > Aquatic > Deep subsurface > Groundwater | place: USA... | reverse complement strand
ACTTGGGCTGCAACAATTAATACACAAAAGTGCTTCTGAAGCACATGTGAAAGTGAAATTTTTTCGTGCTCACTATATCATTTAGAAACGTATGATCATTTGGTTGCAAGAAATTGATTTTTTTAACACAACAATTTAAAAGAGCTTATCCTAGTGGAAGAATCAAGACGCACAGAAAAACTAATATACTACTCACGCGTATATACAATTCTATTGTAAGTGATGAAAGTAATGACGAGCCTGGTAAATGACAAAACGTGACATGTGGCGTCACTCTGTATAAATCAGTCCATCGCAAATAAATATAATGAATCAAATCAATAGCATTGTTGAAAGATTTTACTGCACGTACCACCACCACTATTATTTATTGGATTATCAAAAGTCCCAAAGGAAAAGATGTCAGACACTGAGAAAGTATTATGAATGAAAAAATACTAAGAAAAAATCCAAGCTGATTTTGACATTATGAATAAGTTTTCCTCATCCATAAATTACAATATGTATTTTTATCTTTACCCTTGAATTCTCTCTCCTAGCAGACTAATTGCCGTGAGTGAGACGAAATGCGAATTTTAAAACTTGTCAGTCGTGATGATATTAAATTCTGGATGTGAAAAGCCTTCCATTCACTAAGGTAGTCAAAACCAATAGTGTATATAATAGCATTCGATTTTTCTTTTTAGCTTCACGATAACCCAACTCGTTACACATAAAAATAAGTGAAATCATGTCATCTGGTCCTTCAAAGTAAAAATTGAATAAATAAAATGATTAAAGTATTACATTTACATGCACCATTAGAGTGTAAATGTCAACTTCCAGACGAATAATAAATCTTCATCTGTAGTAGTTAGTTTCTGCACGCTGGCATTGGGCACAAAAAAGCATACAAGATTGCCGAGTCATTAATGCTAGTTCCGAGTCTCTAGTACTATTACTATCATTATGATTTGCATTGTCTCTTCAGTTTGCTCGCCCAGAAAATGTAGCTTACATTTTTCGGCACTCCTATTCACCATTTCACATTCATATCGCTAATATTACATGATGATTATCATTGCCATTACCTGTCACTCAAAAAACGTATTCTTATCATTTCATATGAAATGCACGTCTAGGGACCGTGATATATAGATCAATATTGACAAAAATATCATGCGAAACCAGACGGCAAGGTGTTAGTCTAAGATTTTAATTAAGCATGACAAAAAAGTCAGATGGAATCTGAATTTTTGGGTGGAGGTCGTACATTAGATTATACAGAAAGCCATATACGTGTGTGTAAACAAACAGGGCAAGGCAAGGAAATATTAGAATCCATGGGACGTACATGTAAGGAAGGCCTACAGTAGTCATTTTTTAGACCGTCGACCGTCGTCATCAATTTCAAGGTGATGGTTATGGTTACCTATCCATTTATGAGTAAGTAAACCAGGCAGCACATACTATGACTAACAAACTGCTTAATAGTTTGGCATGCTGTGCGTTTCTCCATTGTTTCATTATTCTCAGGTAGACCTGACAATGACAATCAGTCAGTAATGAGTCTTACAGTTAGTTAGAGGTGGGCTCAGATCTGTTGTGTACGAAAAATTTAGTCTGAATTAAAATAAGAGTTCACTATCTCTCTCTACCAAGATGGGCTTATTAGTAATTGAGAACTCCTCTCTCGTCTTCTTTATATAGAGTCGCAATGCGAAATCTAATAGAGACTCTCTTTGACTTGTAGAATTTCACGGACCTGAAAGGATGTATGATAATTATGACAAGTTGACGTCTGAGACGCAAAATTTCAGACTCTTGATATTTCCTCATTACTAATGACAAGCAGAATCCATTCAGTTCCGTGATTCATGCATGAAATGAATCACTAGCTATATAAACTGTGCTTGCATAAATACTAACCACAAAAATATAATGCGCAGTTTTCTTGCCACTAAAGACTTTGTAAAGTTTGTAAACTTTGAACTGTTATGGAATGCGTCATTTCGACCGAATGGAAATGTTTCTTTTCTAAAGTTTATTCCCCTGGACAGAAAATTACATTTGCAACTTTTCTTCAAAGCTGCCACTCAATCAAAAGTTTGAAAAATTTAGAGAGGACAAAGTTCTTCTCTTTTAGCTCGTAAAGCACAATAGTTGCTATGAATCTGCATTGTAATTTAATATAATTTATTTAGTATTGTGTAACTAGATACCTTTACATAAAAATGCAAACGATACGAAAAAGCGATTGTACCTGAATTTCCAAAGTGGCAGAAACAGTGTCCCCACTGTATGTGAGTGTTTGTGAGTCAAGCATATTGATGCTCAAAGGGAAAGTGACTGTTTGATCTAAATTTCCCTCCCAGAGGCATCGAAGTCTTCGAGAAGCATCCCAAGCCTCCTGCACCCCTGGTTCCAAAATGATGATCAAGACTCCTTCAACATAGGCTTGCCCTCCTGCCGTCAACCCAGAGTCTATAAATGCGACCCCACACTGGCCCACTGTCATGTCAAACTGGTACATTCGTTGACCTCGGTTTTGAGTCACAAAACGGCATTTTGGATCGCTGTAATGGCCCTGTGTGAATGGATCATGTGATGAAATTATTGAATTGTTTGACAAATGATGCGCACAGAAAATGTATTTGACTTTGATGGAATATGTTTGCAGTGAGATTCAATTTGTCATATTCAACGTTTCACTGATCGTTTAAATCTCTACAGGAGATCATACAGAGATGCACGATGTTTTCTCTTATTCTTCCAGTTCAAAAACGTATCGAACATCAAAAGCAAGAGGCTTATTGGGACTAGCTATCAAATTTCATTTACAATAGCGGTATTTGTGTATGCATTGACAGTAATGTGTAAAAGACTGTAGAGGAACCTTACATATTTAACGGCGTTTTCAAATCGAATGTTATGAAAGGGAAAGTAACAGTTTTTCAAAATGCCTGATGTTGACAAACTGTTGTAGTGACACTAGTGTAAAACAGAACCAGAGAACATATGGCCACATGATTAAGACCATTGTAGCCAGGTTACATAGCACATGCAGTTGTCAAAACATTTGTCATCATCAAGTTATTGTTGAGTAACATGAGTTACACCACCATACTGCTTTATGACAGCCATATGAAAAGAATGATTTGTCACTAGGATGCTAAACTCTCCGTGATCTTTTCATTCACATGTCTCATAAAGTCATCACAGTGCTTTTACATCAGAACAATCCAGCTGATTGATATGTTGAATACAAACTACTTAAAGCATTCAGCTTGTCCTATCAATCCTATAAAACGCAATACGCAGTATCGAAAGACAATAACTCGTATAATAATAATATTCTGGAAATTTAGTGATCTCTAGATTCTCATGAAATGAGTGAGTTTGAGTTCTCATGAGTTTGTCACACTAGGACAATTATTCGAGAATAGTATAGAATAAAGTTTTGCTGATGCACTAAAAGAACTACAATGTTTAAAAGTCCGTGTTATGAATCTATCAGAAACTAAATTAAAACTCATAGTTTTACTCTATAGTTACTAACCAGTGTTTTTGAATAGCATAACCCACAGATTTAATTTGACCTGCCATAGTCGATGCATATGTTGACTGTTCTCCGATTCAATCAAGTTAATATGGTAAGCGTGACCCTCGATTAATCAAGTGAAGCAAACAATCTCCTTTAAGCTTATGATTTATCCATACATGCTACCACTTCTAAAAATGGAACCAAGGCCTTTATGTGAATGCAAATTTTCAAAAGCTGCATTGAGATTGGTAGTTCTTACTTTTCCCTGTTATTATATATTACTCACTGCGATAGCTAGCTGGTACAATCAAATGTCAAATACAATACAGCATGTGTTCATACTGACCTACATTTTCCATTGCATCTATTTTCTTTTTCATGAAAGCCAAAACTCAAACCCTGTATCATATTTGTCTGCTCTGTCGAATCGCATCTGCTTGTGTAAGCAAATATTCAGTCTACTCAAACACGAAATGTTTAAATGTAAAAATATTATATCCAATCAATTGTAAACTACGCCTGGCGTGTGCAAATACAAACTAGGGACTGATTAAAAACTGAACTAACTGACTAAATGACACTATCAAACTAACAATATCTCACATGAATTCTCCCTTCCGCACATACATTTGCAATACACAAATGAAACTACACGCTTAAATGAATAAACTTACTTTTGCATAAATGACGCCATTGAACTCTTGGTCAAAAGTCACACGCACAGTCATTTTCTCTTTGCCACAAGCCACATCAATGGACTGAACTTGAGGCATATTGTGAGCATGGAGCAATCTGGCATCTTTTGTTTCAGAGGCAGCACTTACTGACGTGACTGCCTGACTTTTTTGGATTTGTTTACCAACAGTGGTAGTTTTCACGGTAGTGCTACCACTCAAAGGAGCTGTTGATGTAGAAGATACTGGCATCTGAAATAAAAGGGAGAATTTTGATAGTCTACAGGTTGATTTGTGTATGTAAATGGATGACTGAGATTGAATGAAGGATGAAAAACAATCTGTCTCCTCACTGTAGGAGGAACGGATTGACTATCGAACAAAACTAATGAAAAGTTTGTTTCGTACTCAAACAACTTAGAAAATGGTTAGCTCGGTTTCGATAGTTTATTGTTTTATTTATTAAAAACTAGGGAACTACATATCCAATGGTCTATGTCTAATATGCACTTTGAGTTTGAGGATTTTCGTAGAATGTCCTTTTTGAATCATACGAGTCAGTAGATCAAAGTCTCGTTTGGCATTGTGGATGAAAATGTGTTTCAAATTGACCGTTGTTAAATTAATTGAGCTGTTGGAGAAATGAGCATGATATATCGCGACGCATCTGGGATTCGAAGATTTTTTGTCCTTGTGATTGAATGTTTGATGGAAATAAGAATAAGTATGAGAAAGAGATGATTTTTTGCTGTTGTAAAAAAATGTCAAGTTATGCAGTGAACTTTCATGGAAAGGTTGTAGGGATTTAAAAGTTTTTCACTCGCATTTTCTTTTCATGCTTTTGAAAAAGTTTCCCTTGAATCTTATATGGAAAGAGTATTTATCATTTCATATGTAGGTGACATGGTTTTGGCATCCCCAATTTCGGCAAAGTAACGTGCCGATGTTTCCATCAATTTTCAAGCTGAAGAATCGACAAAACTAACTCTAGAATATTTTTGAAGATTCCTTCCACTAACAACTGGGTAATAACAACCTTACGGATATATTTAAAAGAAAGAAGGATCTCGCTATGCGCAAGAAAAAAGATCGCTAAAATTCATTCATTAACTCAACACCAAAATGTCCATAACATACTTTCTCTCAAACGAAAACCATGAAACCTCATCCTCTCAGCTTAAACGCGGTAATACCCACTATTATTTTCTCATGCCTCCCAATCTGAACTTTTGTCACCAGCTTTAGTTTGTCGAATTAAAATCCAACCATGTCATGTCAGCACGAATTGTTTGAACATAGCTTGCTTCCAATTGTTACAGCATTGCTGTAAGTTAGATAGATTTAAACTTTTCTCCATACTGCTCTAATCTCACAGCATATGGAATATTTAGTAATCTACTACTATTGCTACAACTTTAGATGCATTGTCATGCATGTGGATTGTAAATACTTTGTAATTATCTTGATTGACTTCTATGGCTTTAACTAACTGTAGGTTGGATTTCGAAGAAGTCTGATAAAAGACTCTATGTAGATAATTTGATGAAGTAAAATAGGGAAAACATGTAGTATGTGCATGACTTGTTTCATCCACTTGATTAGTTTTGCATTACATTCTTGTGTGTCGTGTGCAGCTGAGTGGAGAATGAAAGTGTGGATCTACCAAACGCTTTTGTACGCATAGTATACAATACACAGAGCTTTTGTACAATAAGTGAAGAGGAGTTGCCTATCGTGGGATTAATACTACATATCAGCGTACAAGAAGTTAAAAAACTCCTTGTCTCGTTTCCTATTCTATTGGCATGAATCCTTATCAAATGCAATCGCCAAGGGATAGATTTGAGAAAATTGAATGTCAGTAAGTGAGAGAAAATGTACGGAATTTGTTACTTTATTAGACAAATTCTTGGACTATTAGTGTTCAATAAACCTCAGCAAGAGGGTATTACGACGAAGCCGGGTAATAAGGAATTATTTATATTAATATTACAAAAAACCAGTAATAATAATTAGGGGTTTTTATCGTTTTTCGGTAGTCTCATCAGCTAGTCTTTCTTTGTTCACCAACTTGCAATCGCAAATTGAATCATCAATCAACATCATTTTGATTTTCGCGCCAACAATAATACTACTACAAGTTATTCCAGTAAACTGATCAGATGACCAAAAAATTACCCTAAAATTTCAAATTGAAACATTTAATTACAAAATTAAACCATTTTTGTCACGGTTAGGGTTATTCTAAAACCTGTCTGAAAACTGCGCACACAACTTTTACCCCGTTCCAAACAGAGTTTACTAACACAAATTTCATCTTGCGTTTTCAGGTGGTTTTAGCTTTAACATGTGCAGCATAGGGCGCTCCCGTTGGTAATTACCTGACTCAGCCTTCGGCTTCGTAATAAACAAACGAACAAATAAGTGCGTGCAGGACTCCAAAAATTTACTGCGACGCGATAATATGGACGGCTTCTAAACCTTTGTGTGTTTTCAATACCCATGCTTATTTTGAGAATACTATTTATAAGCAACAAAACAAACCAAATGGAAAACCAAAGGAATGAATTCATCATAAAACACCTGTAAGCACACATGTAAATCAAACGACTCTACCAAGAATGCCATCACTGACAATGCGGAAATATAGAAATGTACACAATAATTAACTTTCATACCATTTCAGTGCACATCATGTAACCCAAGTCCCCCAGAAGTTTCACGCACACATTCAAGTAGCCGAAGGATATTAGTATACATAGACTGATGAAATACAGACAGAAATAAAATGTTACACATGTGATGAGCGAGTCATGACTCCATTACTTAATATTCATAGTTAGTTTGCCCAATCTAAACCAAGTTTCACACAACAGTCCATCAACAGAGCATCCTGCCCTTTTACTACCCACAGAATGACATGGCTCATCATACAAGCTACTTAATATTCAAATAAAGTTTTAACACGCGAATAGAGAAAGGGCCCAAAAGTGTAGCATCAGCAGCTATCAACCAACTGTCTCAAACTACAACCCAAAGCATACAAATCAACTCTAATCCGGAAGAGTTTTAACTCAACAGAAAGAAAGTATTGAAATCAATGCATGATTAGTGCTGTAAGATAAAAGCTTCATTATGATACAATCTTAAATAGCCGGAGGATGAAACAAGTTAATCATAATCAACCAAAAATCAATAAACATAGAATAAATAGGAGAGCAAAAGATAGGACTGCCTGCGCAACACCACAAAAAATGCTAACTAACTAACTAACCTAACCATATCTATCTATACCACACATTCTGTGAAACAAACTCGCTAATAAAGCCACTAACTAACTAATAAAGACACATAACAACAAATAAACTAACTAAAAGCAACTGCACACAGCAATAAACTGTGTGAACCCATCTAATGTCATTGTCATCCTGTGGTTCACATTGCACAGGAAAAATATTCACAGCCAGTGAACCAACTTCTCCATGTCCATATTTTGTCACATCCGTTGAATACGCCCAATAATATACTCCTCATTCCGTGCATACTTGACACTGGCTAAAGCCACGAACCAACCTATAAAAACTGACAAGTGAACCTGATGGCCCTTGTGCAAGTTTATAGACAGCATATCTGAAACTAAACCACTAAACTACATAGAGTGCAAAAAAGTCAAGAGACCAACGTTTGTACAGTTGTCTTAATAATTAAAGTCAGTCTCTCCAACATAATTACTTGATAAGTATCATGACAGGTTGATGAGTGGAACGAACCAATGTTCTCACACAAATGGTTTATGTGTGGGTGGGTGTGTGAGCACACACACTCCACAATGTGATATCAACTAAACTTGATTCTTAAATAATTGACGCACTTACGGAAAGACAAAAATGAGATTCACATCCTCATCTTGATTGAGCTAACAGTCTTTTTTTAACCTGCTGGTTAGTTTCTTAGTATTTTATGGTATAGAGGTGAACTCGTAAAACAACTCAAGAGTCAATTTGCAAACTATAACTACAACTGACTTGTGTATACGAGTGGTGTGGTTGCTCGTCCCTTGTCACATCATCATTATTATTGTCATCATTATGATTTCGAGTAATGAGAGTAGCACACAAAGTGACTGAAAAGTTGCTATTCAATATGCCAATTCATTTGGGATGACAATAGAGAATTCAGATCAGTTCATCATATATCATAATTTCATTGTATGGATTACTCATACCGGTTGTTTTGAACAAAGTAACATCTAACTAACTAACTTACAATGTAATGTAAGAGGATTGACTTATTACAGGAAAATGAAATTGCCCCCATGTAAGGAGATCCCTTTTGACGCTGAATTTACTAGACAATTAATTAGCACAGGAATTAATCATGGTCTTACTTATAGTTGGTTAGTTAGCTAACTAACTAATGCAGGTCTCCAAGTCTAATAAATACAAACTACTGTAGTCTTTGTGAGCTGACCGACTCAAATGGAAACAATAATGATGTGAATGTGCGACTGTTGATGAAAATATGATTTCGACATTCCCATTGACACACGTTGTAAACAAATAATGAAGCAGGTAGTGCATTGCAATCTATTCATCAAACGGCTACTGCACAATCAGTTCTTATTCCCACTGAGAGCTGGTTAGCTATTAGCTACGGAGTTATATTAGTACGGGGTAAAATTCATCTGTAAGATGTTTCATATGTGATCGCCACTAAAGCGGCTTAAGACGTGTCGTCATTAATTAAAATGATGATCCATTCATCAAGTTCACAGCAGAGTCCTTACTTTTCAACTTTTTTAAATAAAGAGAAATGGACACAATACGCTCCTGCACATGAGACTTTTTTTTCTTCACTCCTCATATATAATATAGAGAACAAAAATATACAGTCAAACAAGTTCACATTCCGTTTCTTGAATACTAAATATGACATGATAAATCACCGTCTAGTTTCAAAATACCCATTCATTAAATATATTACCGCTACAGTTAGTTAGTTAGTTAGTTAGTTACCAACTTAACTTGTGTATCATGTAGGATGATATTTGACATTCAAACGGTTAAGTTGAAGCAAAACTTTTTTCCCAAGTCAATAAATGAGGAGCCGTATACATGTAACAGTTCTCTCCATTGTTCAATACCAGATGATGGTTATGAGTTATTAGGAGCATTATGTAAGACTTCAAGGTTTCAACCAACAAATAGAGCCCATGTAATAATGTAGGTGAGCAAAAGTCAAGTAGCATTTGCAGAGTAGTCCAAATTAATGACCGATCAAAGTTGTATAGAAATGAGGTAGAATGAGCAACTGGCGAAAATTTTGCCACCGTTTGCTTAGTGTTAGTTACTTACTTTGCGTACTTTTTTATTTGCTTCTTACTACAGCTCACATTTGTTTGTGTACCTCTCATACTGTGTTCCTTAGCATGGTAGTTATAGCAAGTAATCACAGCTCCTAAAAAAATGATGTTATGATTTTTGTAAAAGTGTACACATAAATATATATAGTAGTAGTAGTATATAGTAGCTAGTTAGTTAACACAATGGGCAGTAGTATTAATTTTTTCAGTCAAACAAAACAAACAGGTGCAACTATCCTATATTTTTACACGTCCTGCTTGTTTTGATCTTCTATGTGCAATCCATGAAATAAAAAATCATCTTATAGTTAGTTGGTTTGTTAGCAAGTTTGCGGCACAGTTGACCAGCATATAAAATCGCAGGCAGTGGGTCTATCTACACCCCATACTATTTTAATTAGTTGGCGTCGTTCTTCAAGTGCAACAATTCAGAGTAGTATGAGTATGCACTTCTATACTCGTAGTAATAGTTAGTTCGCTAGTAATTTGGGTACTACACTTACTATATTGGTCATTGCATTGAATTTAATTTCCTGGTTATCTAAGAAACTTGGCTAGCTAACTATTCTTGAATTGATTACATAGTCAGCAGGTGGAGTTAGTATTTAGCATATAACGTGAATGCAGCAACATTGACCACCATATAGTCAAAATGCAACGTACTAGTTAAAATTCTGCAGTCGTTCCATCTAGCTAGAAAAGGAGTGAGGCAATCATTGTTTAGGATTCGTAATCATTTGGTTGAACACGTTTTACGAGAGAAAAACATAATTGAAACGGATCAATTTCATTGTGCACAAAATGCTAGAATTTGATTACACATAGTATAAGCCATAAACCAAGTGGACTTTTCTACCTTTCAGATCATCATGGTAATGACAAGAGTCAGACAATTACCTAACACTGTTTTTTGTAGTATTCACTATTGATTTCAACACCAATCCATATATGACAGAGCAAAAAAATCTTAACCTAATCTCTATAATTGAAAGTATTGAGAGTTACTCTGTTTCCATTTATTGAGTACTACTCCATAACAAAAAACTTCTGGTACAACTTTTAGCTGAGCCTGATACAGATATTAAAAGCATAAAATTAAAAATTAAAATACTGTTACGTAAGTTTGGAATGCATAAACAGATTGACTCTACTTTAAAATAATTTTTAGCAGTGACTAGATAGCATTGATTTGTCAACTTTGCTGTACGTGACGCCATTATGCATATTATATTAAGTGTTCTTAAATCCGTGGATTTTTTTTCTAATGCAATGATTTTGACTTTGATGGCTGAAATTAAAGCTCGATGTATTTAACATTACTGAGTGAGAGTAATTTTGGGCATGGTTCTTCAGCAGCTAAGCTGGCTCGCAGTTGGCATTCAAATATTTTTCATTGTAATTTGCATCCAAGTTAATTGTTTCTGTGCAAAATCTGAACTGAATCGGTTGATGCGTTCTAAAGTTATTCTGAATACAATAAAAAAGTGACACGGGTACATAAAGCCTTGCATCAGGTTAAAAACTGAAAGAGCTCTCATGAGTACAGATATGCTGTTATGAGCTTCGCTATGAAAAAACAACAATGCTTCTAACGAATTAAAGTTGAGCCAGAAAATCGAATCATCCACACGTTTTTTATGTACTTCCGATAAATGGATGCAATATGAGAATTTAGTACATTCTTTCAAAGTGTCTCGTAAACTAATCTAGGAGTAGACAGTAATAGGAATATGAAATTGTACACCCGCATTAAACTTTTCATGTCGAACCAAGTCGTGCAGTAGTAAAATCTCATCTTTGAGGATATTCTGTCATCATTAACTCCCTATTTGAAAAGTGATAGTCAATCAGTATGCAGTTAATGATGTCTATTTTCCTGTGCCTTTCGATTTCAGATTATGTAGCAGTTAGTTAGGAAAAGACTATAACTAACTAATGCAATTTACAACCTGCATGAATAAGGTAGAAAAATCACCAAATTAAGGAACATGACTTTGACAGTACACGACACAGACTCTGTTGTAAATAGAATAGCTTAAAATAAGATGCTCTCTTATAGCGGTTGATTTCGCAAGTTTCCATTGTTTTTATCCTCAAAAGAATCTAATTTGAAAAACCAAGGTCTAATGAACGCAAAAAGATCAAAAGCCAGACTGAGTGAGCCAACATAATCTAATTTTTCTACCTTTACACACAACATAAGCTTTGCGTAGCGGTTGAAACGTTTCAAAACGGTTCGTTTCGTTTCGTGTCAGGTTCGTGTCAGTTAATTTTTTGAAACGTGTAAAAGGGTGACACGAAACGTTTGAACCGTGTCAATTGGTGACATGAAACGATTGACACGTGTCAAACCTTGACACGACACGAAAACGTGTCAAATGTAATGTGAAGACTCTTTTTTCAAGCATGGTATTATACTGGAGTTAGAGAGCTTGCATGGCCATGCAATGCGTAGTTTAAACGGCATTTGTGCATTCCACTTCATGGTCATAA
>Ga0210040_10008610_pt1 | contig 12052 bp, 6 predicted proteins | sample CryGeyCG12114_NA_FD_185462 | JGI IMG/M metagenome (GOLD analysis project Ga0210040, IMG submission 185462) | Groundwater microbial communities from aquifer - Crystal Geyser CG19_WC_8/21/14_NA (SPAdes) (version 2) | ecosystem: Environmental > Aquatic > Deep subsurface > Groundwater | place: USA... | reverse complement strand
GAAGGTTTTTCCGTCTATTTCTGCAAAGTTTTGCTCAGCAAAGTTAATACGATCTTGCGTGCATCGTTTCCTTGCAAAAGCTTTATTTAAACGTATCATTTTTTTCTCAAAATGTAATAAAAATCCTGATTTTTCATGTAATTTGTGAAGACAAAATATATAGTGAGACTATTTTGTAGTAGTATTTTGAAATTTTTTCACGGACGTAACTCAAACCTGCGTGCACCGTACGTTAGCAAATTGCCGGGCGAAGCCCGGCATATTTGCTAGTTTATATTACAATTTCCTCCGCTTCCTTTTCTTCCCCGTTCTTCCTTAAACATGGTGACCATATGTAGAAGGCGGTACTATGTCATGGAATTGTATTGCGAGTACTTTTTTTGCCAGTGTATCTCTAATGTTAGTAGAAATCCCAGAACCCCAAAGTCCTAAGCTTAATATATAGGACTAGCAAATTTGCCGGGCTTCGCTCGGCAATTTGCTAACGTACGGTGCACGCAGGTTTGAGTTACGTCCGTGAAAAAATTAAAAATACTACTACAAAATAGTCTCACTATATATTTTGTCTTCACAAATTACCTGAAAAATCAGGATTTTTATTACATTTTGAGAAAAAAATGATACGTTTAAATAAAGCTTTTGCAAGGAAACGATGCACGCAAGATCGTATTAATTTTGCTGAGCAAAACTTTGCAGAAATAGACGGAAAAACCGTCAAATGTGAAAAATGTTTTAAAACTGTTGAAAGCATCTATATCATATATCCTTTTCCACCAGCTCAACAATTATTGTTTAAAGGAAAATCAGAATAAGTAATTTGTGTTAAAATATTAAACATTCAGGCATAAAAGTGGAAAGCCGTAGCCAGTTTTTTCTTTAGTTAATAGCTACCAAGGCATTTTAATAGCCTTCCTTCATGTCTCCTTCTTTTTTCAGAGAAGTGTGAAAATCCCATGCAAAATCCCCATTGGTTGCTTCCCGGTTAAAATCCCATTTGAAAACTATGGGTTTCTTCCCTGTCAAAATCCCATGTGAAATCCCTAAAGGTTGCTTCCCTGTATGGATTTCATATGAAATCCCCATAGGTTGCTTCCCTATCCGGATTTCATATGAAATCTCTATAGGTTGCTTCCCTGTCTGGATTTCATGCGAAATCTCTAAAGGTTGCTTCCCTGTCTGGATTTCATGCGAAATCTTTAAAGGTTGCTTCCCTGTCTGGATTTCATGTGAATTTGCTATAGGTTGCTTCCCTGTCTGGATTTCATGTTATATCCATATGGGTAGCTTCCTTGCCAAAATCTCATGTGAAATCCTTATGGGTTTCTTCCTTGTTAAAATCCCATGTGAAAACTCTATGGGTTGCTTCACTGTGAAAATCGCATTTCAAATCCCTATAGGTTGCTTCCCTGTCTGGATTTCATGTTATATCCATCTGGGTAGCTTTCCTGTCAAAATCTCGAGTTATATCTATATGGATAACTTCCCTGTCTGGATTTCATGTTATATCCGTATGGGTAGCTTCCTTGCCAAAATCTCATGTGAAATCCTTATGGGTTTCTTCCTTGTTAAAATCCCATGTGAAAACTCTATGGGTTGCTTCACTGTGAAAATCCCATTTCAAATCCCTATAGGTTGCTTCTCTGTCTGGATTTCATCTTAAATCCCTATGAGTAGATTCCCTGTCAAAATCTCATGTGAAATCCCTATGGGTAGCTTCCCTGTCAAAATCTCAAGTAAAATCCCTATGGGTTGCTTTCTTGTTAAAATCCCATGTTAGCTTATCATGAATTAATTAATAATTAGATTTAATTTTCATTTGGATGTGAAAAGTTTATTTGCTTTCGAGTTTTCCCGGTGTTTTATGTTTCTTAATGGCTTTTTGCTGTAGCAGGTTTTTCATGTTGCGATTATGCCGGACTTATCGCCTTTTTTTATTTTCTCAAACTTGGCAGGATAATTGAGTAATCACAATTAGTTAACTATTCTTTGTAATCAGCAAATGGCACGTGCAATACACCATACTAACTAATAACTAACAATAATAATGGGCTTGGATGACAAAAATTTATCGCAGGGACCTGTAGCCTTGACCTAATTTTGTAAACAAAAATCCCATATTTTTCCTATTTTGTCTTGGTAACTATATGTAGTTATAGTCAGTAGTCACGTGGTAACTTATAGTCAATTATTATAGGATTATATAAAAGGCATTTTCCGAATGCGCGAAAAAACTATTGGGTAACTCTAAGGCCGCTGATGCCTTAAGCTGCAACACAGCAATTTAAATGCGTTAATAATCTAATGCAGAATTTTGGCATCGTTGCATTTTGCATTAATCCTGTCTATCGTATGTTTACTTGCTTAAAATTTCCGATTTAGATTTGCCTGAATGTTGTAGTTGGAGGCCAATCACCCAATATATGTAAAATGCTACAAATTACTTCTCTACTTCTACTTATCCTCCCCTTTCGTCCTTAAACATAGTGACTATGTGTAAAAGGCGGTACTATGTAATCGAATTGTATTGCGAGTACTTTTTTTGCTAATGTATCCCTAATGTTAGTAGAAATCCCAGAGCCCCAAAGTCTTAAGCTTAATATATAGGACTAGCAAATTCCTGAAATTCCCGAGCCAAACCGTTGCTTAATATATAAGATAGTGCCTGCAACAATCCCTGAAAGTATATAACTGGTACATACCCTATAGGGATCTAATATTGTTTGGGGTTCCTATTGAACATCTTAAGCTTCATTTAAGCCATGTAATCATGTAGTGCACTCTGTCAACCCATTTTGGTACCTCATTGTCAGTGAGATCTAAATCAATATTGTGCAAGCGACTGGACTAAATTTTATCAGACACAAGAATGGCAAGAAGCTTCCTTGCAAAAAACATGTTTGCAAAAAATTTGAAATTCAATGTCTTATGGCAGTGTTCCTAATCGTTACTTGATTAGATCACGAAATAACCGTCTGTTGGTCAAACAAATAAAAATTTTTTGGAAAAAATGAGTCCACAGGGGCATAGAAATGCGTCTTGGGAGTAGGGAATGGCACGTGTCGGTTCGTGTCAATATTCTCTTTTTGTTTCGTGACAATAGCTTGACACGGACCGAACCGGTAATTTCGTGTCGTGTCGAGCCATTGAAACGAAACGAATATTCGTGTCGGTTCACTTGTTTGACACGAAACGAACGGCGTGTCAAACGTGTCAAATATTAAATCAGAATAAATGACCGGTTTAAATAACTATACCATAAATATTAATAATAAGGTTTAAATCCATCTTCACTGCTTTCTGGCAAAATCTCTTCACTGTTTTCTGGTTAAATATCTTCGTTTTGACTACTCATTCTTATTAAATTATTAACTTTGCTTGAGGAAAGTTATTAAGAACAGCCACAGAAGAGAAAGTAAGAGAGAGAGAGAGAGAGAGAGACGCAGAGTAGGGAAGGTGCATTGAAATACATTGCAGCTTGGCTTTCACCCAAAAGCTTCTACAAAATCTTTGTGACATTAACACGGTTTCGGTTCAGGCAACCACGAAACTGAACGGATTGTCGTAAAATTTTGCATAGTGATTGTAATTAAGGTCTAGTTCTGGTGATTAGTTTTTATCTTAAATCTGTTGGTTAATTGCTGAATAATAAACGTTTAAGTGTAAATCAAGTTGCGGCATGTAAAGGAGAATTTCGCGTGTGCCTTGCAAGTGTACTAGCTTGGACTAGTTGTTAATGTTACGGCATTGGAGATGGGTAATCCAGAGTTCGATACCTGCGAACGAGATTATTCTTGTCATGTGTTTTTTGCTCGCTCATGTTTTAAATACCAATTTTCCATGTTAAACCTTTAAATCACTTAATATACGGCCGTTTTTACACTACATTTGACGATTCTGGATATGTGATTATGAGTATTTTTTTCATACTAAAAACCAATGCTTTACGAGACATATTGTACATAGTCATAATTCAACGCCGTTCAGTAGTTGTGTAGATAAGAACTCACTATGGAATCTCGGGTGCGTTCTGTCACAAAAGATTTCATTGATTTCAGAATGTATTAAAAACTGCAGTCTATGCTCCATTTCTAGTAATACCCAAAATAAGCAAAGTTATCTATGGTCTTACAGAGACTTTATTTATAGTAAATTCAGTTCCAGATGAGATTTTTTCCTGCTCGCCACCCAACGTTACTTATGCTTACTACTACCACAGTCACTACCAAAAACTCCATGAAGCATAGAAGGCATAGATTCTACGGTAGCAGTTTTAGGCGGTTTCACTTTTAGCGCATATATTTTGGTAGTGACTGTGGTAGTAGTAAGCAAAAGTAACGTTGGGTGGCGAGCAGGAAAAAATCTCATCTGAAACTGAATTTACTATAAATATGTAATTTAATGATGATGAAATGATTTTACAAGTTTAGATTTCAACAGAAACACACCATACTAATAATATATTATTATGACCATGAAGTGGAATGCAGAAATGCTGTTTAAACTACGCATTGCATGGCCATGCAAGCTCTGTAACTTCAGTATAATACCATGAAAAAAGAGTCTGTTCATTACATTTGACACGTTTGACACGCGTGTCGACACGAATTTTTCGTGTCGTGTAAATCGTTTCGTGTCACCAGTTCACACGGGTCAAACGTTTCGTGTCACCCTTTGACACGTTTCAAAAAATTAACTGACACGAACCTGACACGAAACGAACCGTTTTGAAATGTTTCAATCTGACACGTGCCATTCGGCCATTCACTACTTGGGAGCTCATGTTTAGATCGTTTCTTACCAAGACGCAGTAAGTATGTTTATCAGATCAATGGGATCCCCCTCCAATCCAATCTGAAATCAGATGACATTTTTTGATCCGATAAAATTATCGGATCTCGGATCGGATTATCGGATTATCATTCCGATAGTGATCGATAAGAATATTCAATAAGTTTTGCTGCCTATAGAGAAAAATATGCACCCTGTTACATATGCAAAAGAAAAACTACAACATGAATGAGGTTATGTCGATGTGAGTTCAGTACATTAGAAGTAGATATACATAATACACTAGAAGGAGCACTCTTCGAAAGTACTGGCAACACGATTCTATGGGCGCTCTGCTCAATGCTTGAAGCAGGTTGTTCAAAAAAAGGTGGGGATGGGTTAAAATAGGTGGGAATCATAGAAGTAGATATATATAATACTGTAGGAAGTAGGAATAGTATAGTTCGTTTTTTGTGATTACTCAAATCGCGGGTTCGAGTTCTCGATGGCTGCCTATGTGCTACACCACGTGAACAACACGAGGCAAAATACTTTGTTCATGCAAAAATAACTTTGCATGTACAATTGATGGGAAAAAGACGCGCGTAAATTTTATGCCACTTTTAGCCATCGAGAACTCGAACTCGCGATTTGAGTATTCACAAAAAACGAACTATATGTGGTGGGTGGGTTGGTTTGATGAACAGCTCTCTATCGCGAATTTTTTGAACTAGCCAACGTAGTTTTCTGCATAGTTTGCAACTAGGTTGCCACCAGGTACCGCCAAAAGAGAGTGGAACCACAGTGTCTCTGTATGTTAGGTTACAAGAACTGGGCTTTGGTTCAGTAAAAGAACATGTTTTTGGAATACGAGAAGGGTACACCCGATGCCGTGTAAAGTCGTTCTACGTGCGTAAATCTCTCAGCAAATCAGAGCAGACTTCCAACTTCTCCTTACTGATCTGATTGGCTGGGAGATTTACGCACGTAGAAATGTACGACTTTACATGGCCTCGGGTGTACCCCAAATAAGTGCTATTTTTCCTGATGTGAAGTTTAAGTCATACTATGACACAATGCAAGAGATCAATAGGATCCTTATCAGGTCGGCTCATTTTGCGATCCGATCTTCGATCCGACAAAATTGTCAAATTGTGAATCCGATCGCCCTCAGATCCGATCCGATAACCATCCTTACTACACAGACAACTAGATTTGCCCTATGAAAGTTGCTTTATCGTCTGAATAACGTGAAAATGGAACGTAGGATAATCTTGGGACGGACATAAATCTGACAGTACGCCATAATGGGATCTCTTTATACCAAAACTTAACCCTGCTGCAAACGTACTCTTGGGCCAAAATACGGAAACTGAGTTTCAAAAGGAAAAAATTTCTTCTGAAATTAAAACCTGAATTGATTCTGAGTGTAAGCAACGATTTTATATTGTAATTTTTTATTTACAAGTGTGTTTTGCAAGCATTATTTCCAAATAGCTAGCGACGTGATTTATTGCTTTTTAAATGGCTATTGAAATGTTATAAATTCAGCCACCGAACACATCTAGTGGACAATCAGATACATTAGAATTCACATTTGGATCTCGGGACGGGTGTAAAAGTTTTTGGAAACGGTCCGTGGAGCACCATGCATTTTTTCGCTGTGAAAATCCTCCAGATGCGGACAAATTTGAAATGCGCCCACGCCAACGAGGCATTTTCAACTCAAGTAAAGGAGGGTCCAGCTTTCGATTCAACGGCCGTACCCAGACTCAAGTTTACAATTATCTAAGAGATAACTATTTTGTTAGTAACAACCAGCAGTCAGCCTCTCATCGAAGGTATAGTATTGTCAAAAAGGTGTTGTACAAGTTCACTACCGCGAGTCCTTAGACAACACAAATGTAGACCGACCTGCGTATTTCTGTATGACATTGAAATTTTATACTACTGAAAAATGCATTTCCAAAACCTCTTTGGCTACTTTTTTCTGCAGCCCTATTTCATCATAGTGAGAGGTAGAAAAAAAATTCTTCCAATTTAAAGCCACGTTCGTGTATTTTTTTTAAATTTCCTTTTACTACGTTAGGCAAAGACGGTATCAGCTCAACATGTAAAAAAAAGTTTTGAGCTGAGACGACCATTTTGAAGCTCGTTTAAAGTTGTATCAGTCACTACTTTGAATTTCTCCAAAAACTCTCACATGGGCTATTAATCAATTTTAAATCAATAAACAATCAATTTTAAAAAATCCTTATACAGGGCCTTATGGGGAATGACTTTTTTTAGAGTGGATTTTTCCGAGCTTGCGCATCGAAGTCCGAGTGGATCCTATGGAAGTGGACTATCAAGTGGATAGTACCATTGGATATTCGATATTTTAGAAAAGTTTTGAGCAAAAAATCGTACCCGCGCACGGGGCAGATTCTGTTAAAATCTTTACGGTAATTAAAGTAAAGTAACGGGGTAATTTTACGCAGCTGCGCCGAATTTTAACATTGTTTATGCGAAAAGGAGTGATTATTTCAAAATATAGCGGCAAAAACTGCAGCTATAAACTATTCATGATCACGTTTGAGATTTTTAAGTACAATTAATACATACTAACTACTAACTATACTACATCCTAAATATTCACTTGTTTTTGCATAAACGATGTTGAAAATCGCCGCAGCTGCCTAAAAATTACCTCGTTTTGCACCATATTCGAGCCTGACTTTATCAAAGTCTGCCTATTGCATGGATACGATTTTTTCCTCAAGACTTCCTTAAAACCTCGGCTATATAATGATACACCCACTTGTCCGAATTCCGAAGCGCAAGCTCAGAAAAATCCACTGTAAAAAAAGTAATCCCCCTTAAGGGCCTGTATAAGGATTTTTTAAAATTGATTGTTTCTCGGCTCATTTGGGAGTTTTTGGAAAAATTCAAAGTAGTAGCTGATACAGGTCTGAAAGCTTTACACAATGGCCGTCTCAGCTCAAAACTTTTTTTTTACATGATAAGCTGATTCTGTATTTTTTCAAATGCTACATTGGACACCAGCTAGTAACCTTGTAACCTTTATCATAACCACGCCTGCTGAGGCCGGCCACTATGCATGGTTTTTAAATGCACCGTAACCAATGTGACAAAAACTCATTAACTGCGTATCTGTATAATTTTTGTCTCCAAGCTTCGATTTTTTCTGCATCCTACCTGGGGTACCATATGTTTTATGGCTGAGGGCTGAGGTATCATATATCTAAGAAGCGAATTCGTTGATTACTCCGAAGTGAGCTTAATTGAACCTGTTTAAAACCGATATGATGCTTACGGGGTTGAATAGTTCAATTGAAAATATCAGTTACCTAATTACAAGGTGTCATCAACGAGCGACTTGTCAGTCTTTGTTTGCAAGTTTTGAAATCTTTATTCTGGTTTCTAGACCTGGCTCTTTTCGATTAAATGGATCTGATCATCATTCCTCAGATCTTCTTGGAGCTTCGTGTACGTCCAGTCCTAATCTGACATCGGAGGTGAAAATCGTTGGTTTTTTTTTCTTTTTGATTCTAATTCTGCTCGAAAATAAAATTGGATGACTTTATTTTAGACTTATTATGTACTTTTCGACTGACCTGCTCATGGTAGCTTTGCTGGTTGGCACTTTTAATATTATTATATTCTATACATCCATATATTGACTGTTCAGCTTTTGGGAGTGAAAGAATAACTTTCTTAGATTGATAAGACTAAACTCTTCACGTCAAGTATATAATGAACGGGACGCATTAATGAAAGAAAATGAAAAAAATGAAAAAAATGAAAAACGTTGCATAATTTGTGCGCTGTACTAGGTCATATTTTAGATTCAATTGTATTTTGTCTTATTTTTATCATCATACATACACGATTTAACCCTGACGAGGTCAACATACTGTTGATGAAAGCTTGGTGAATAAATCAATCAATATCCCCATTATAAACCCGTCTAATCACTTACTTAATACTTATTTCAGGAAAAGCTCACTTGGGTTTAAAAATAAATAATAAAACTGATCACAGGCATCTTGAAATCAATATGAGGAAACTTTTTCAGTCCAAAATAAAGTTTCTGAGTTTATCACTGTATCGAGCAAACAACTTCGTTGAAAGTTGAAATAAATATTTTGATCTAATAGACCCACAGCAGTAACGCATAACTGTGAGATATCATTTTAAAAAATCCGAGAAAATATTACAAAGGATTAGGTTACCAGGATCCACTTTTCTTTGTAGAGTAAATAGGAGGAGTGAACATTCAATGGATAATGGAATGCTTGAACAAACTTCAATTGCACGAATTCCTGTTGTAATGAAATCTAAACTTGAAAGTCCGTTCATGACTTAGTTTGGGATGAAATTTTTGCAAATTCTTTTCACAAAGAGTTGGAAAAATGAAATAAAAATATCATCACAGAAAAGGTTTTTTTTTTCAGAAAAGTTATAGCAGTTTATCGTTTAATTCGAATGACTTCATTTTTTATCCTTGAAGAAACATGCATGCATGAAATTAATTGACTTACTGCGCATCTTGTTAATGGTGTTAACTAACCCTAAAGATTGATATCAACTTTGTTTTGTTTAGGCATTGGAACTGGAATTCGCAGATCGTTATTTACCGTCGGGGCGAAGTCTACCACCACAAGTCCGATCATTATCTCGAAAACGAGAGCAATCTCCCTGTTCTTCATTAAGCAACAGTCCATCGGTGTCCCTCACGACAGGTACCCTATTGAGCTCACTCAAGGAGTTTCCTATCACCACTTATAGATCCTACTATAAGTCACACGGGGAGGATAACATCACAGTCTCAAGTGCTCCACAAAGTCCAAAGCATGAAGCTACAGTCGAATTCGCAAACAAAAGTGTAGAAAGCCCTACATCAGAATCCATTAATATTCCATACCCTAAAAACGGGTCGACTAATAAGTCGTCTAATTATTTTGCTGCAGTAGACAATGTGCCTTATTTGCTTCGAAGGCGCATCGAATTGGATAGCTTCGGTGACTTGTGCTATAATGAGAAGAGTCCATTGAGCAAAAGTAAAAGTTTCGGAGGAAGTAAAAATCCGCCTGCTAATGAAAAGAGGGTTTTATTCTGTTCTTTAGTATATCTGCCAAGGGTGGATAACCTAGACTATAGGGACGATTCCTTAGAATGCCTCCCAACTGAATTCGTAATCGACCGCGGTATGCATGGTATCCGATCCTTGGAGCAATTAGGTTCTTCAAAAAATGGAAATTTAAACTTAGCGTCACCCAATTGCGCGCCTAAAGTGAACTCCAAAAGTGTTCACTCAACAGATATTTTATGCAAACCCAGCCCAATGCAGATTGTAGACATACCGTTAGCAGAGAAAATACATCCTATTTTTGAAAGTTTTGATACACCTGAGGGTAACTCACTAATATCTTCAGAAGGAGAAAAAACACCCCCATCCCATCTAGAACTTTCTTCCATATCTCGGTACATTGATGACGATGATTCGACGACTTTAAAACTACCACCCTATCCGAACTCATCATTTGAACCAGAGGAATTACCCTTTGACCCTGAGATAAAATCCAAAAGCTCAAGCTCCTCCACAGAAGAGAAGAAAAATCTCGTTTTCGGTAACCCACTTATAACTACTAATCCGTTGTCCGTTCTTAGTAGGATTTCGGAAATCAGTTGCTCTGAGTACTGTAGCAGCTCAAATGTACGGAGCAGTTCTGATATACTGCGTAGAATTAACGAACGTATGGGTGACATCAAAACGTCAGAATGTGCACCGTTAGGAACTGTAACGTCGGACTTAGGTGACAGCAGTGCAACGCTTAATGACCTCGAAGAAATCGTAGAGGAAGAGGTCAGTGACTTGGAAAAAGATTATGAAGATGTGTCTGATCAAAATAATATTGTCAGAGCTTTTCAAGTTGGCAGGGCGCAGGACTGTTTTTTCGAAAATAATGATAGTAGCTAATAACTTTCCTACGTCACAATGCCCCTCAAAGTATAAGACGCCGCTACTTACTTAGACATAAAGGTAAAATAATGTTATCGTCTGTGCTTCACACGAGCAGCCAGAGCCAGAGGTATAAGAACGTCGTGAGTTGCGTATTCTATTATTGGCTCACGAGACTTTGTGCCCTTTGTGCTTAGTTACGAATCTCGTAAGACGTTCACGCTTTAATAACTGGATCGGGTGTACCTCTATAGACTTGTGAACCTTTCTGAATAAAGAAAATTTATCCATTTTAATAGAAAACTAAAGTGAAAGAATGATATGACGATCCAAATTCACTATAATAAATATCCCATATTGCCTTTGTTTATAAGTTGAAGGTAAGGTCCCAATTGTGACTCTTTTAATAATGCACATTGACCTCATGGGTCATGGGCTACTAATACTGCACTTTCTCACTAACTGCTATCCATAATTCTCATTTTTCAAAATAGGTCAAATGAACTTAATGAACTACTAATATCATAGTAACACTAATAGTAACTATCAGAATGTGGAGTCAAGATAGTTTGCTCTATATTTTGAAAGCCAAGAATCGTTGATTATAGACACGGCAGTTTGTTTACAATAAAAGTTCACTTATTCAATATTTCACACTTTCAAAAAATTATTTAGGGACATTTGTTGTCCCTATTTCCTAATTTATAGAGCTTTAAAAGCTATAAAGTTTCACAAAATTTCATGCAAACTTAATTGACCTCCGCTATCCGAAATATCAATTAAAATAGCTGGTAACGAGTACAAAAAATTGCGTTCGTTTCTCAAATGGACTGTACTGTTAAATATTTTGAAACGCTCAGTTACGTCTTCACTTACATAGCCGTAATCAGGAGACAAACGTTCTCTGAACTAAAAGTATTCGATGGGCTGTGACCCCAGTTTACATATTCTCAAACATTTTAGTAGCATCTCGTCTCAGTTTGTTGAACAGCAGTGAATTGTTCCTCAACCTCTAACAAAAATTTGCGATTGATTGGATTTTCAATCTACGTTTCAACTATAGGTGCTGCTTCAAAAAAAAAAGTTTTGGTCATTTGCAAAAAATACGAATGCACTCCAGTCCAGTTTCTGATATTTAAGAATTCGACTGACAATGCTCATGGAAAACGCACTCCACAGATGTGAACTTGACTGTACTGTAATGTTAACTTCCCCCATTTGACTTTCAGCAGCTTTTTATGTATCTCAATGATGCTTAATAATATTAATGTGTAGAGTTCTGAGCAAATAAAATTTACTCATTGCATTGCTTGCTTTTAA
>Ga0210040_10008609_pt1 | contig 12054 bp, 1 predicted proteins | sample CryGeyCG12114_NA_FD_185462 | JGI IMG/M metagenome (GOLD analysis project Ga0210040, IMG submission 185462) | Groundwater microbial communities from aquifer - Crystal Geyser CG19_WC_8/21/14_NA (SPAdes) (version 2) | ecosystem: Environmental > Aquatic > Deep subsurface > Groundwater | place: USA... | reverse complement strand
TTATCTTCTAAGCTTATATTAGTAAACTTAATATACTTAGGTAGTACTTAGCCTATACTAGGTTATTCTAGCCTAGTTTAGCCTATAAAGTTAATAAGATATATATATAGATCTATAGTAAGGTTATATATAATCTTCTTAAACTTAATAGCGTCTTTACTAGCTATTTTCTAGAACTAAGCTATATCTTTAGCCTTTATTCTATAAAAAAGTATACGCTAGCTAGTATAGCTTATCTTAAAGTTAACTATATTAATCTAAGGTAGGCTTAGACTAGTAAATAGGTTAGAGGTACCTAGAGCTAAGTATAAGTAAGAGTAAGGTTATATAGACCTTAGGGGAGAGTAAAGTTAAAGCTAAGTTAGTATAAGTAAGAGTAAAGGTTAAGTTAGCTTAGTGTAAGTAAGAGTTAGGCTAAGTAGTATAGGCCTTAGGTATAAGTAGAGTTAGAGGTACCTAGTAGAGTATATATCTTTTATATAGTATATAGACTCTCTATAAAGCTTTATTATATATTATTATTATATAGTAGTACTTATTTAAGAGTATTTAGCTTATTTAAGGCCTTATATATATAAAATATAGAATTAATTATTATTATAGCTATTTATTATATACGCTTATTCTTATAGTTACGTAGAAGTAGTATATACTTCTACGCTAGTTACTATAGTAGATATCTAATAAACTTAGATATATATACTACTTAATAACTTATAGGACTATAAAGATTAGAGTAAAGCATATCTAAAAGAGCTACTTATTAAGAGTATTATACTTTTTAGTAGTACTAAAAGTAAGTATTATAAAAATATCTTACTAAAAGTTCTTCTTACTTACTATAGTTATTAAGTTACTACTAAATAGTAAATCTTTACTACGCTAACTTCCTTTAAATAGTTTTATAAACTAGTTAAGTATATTAAACTAAAAAGTCTTAAAGTATTATATAGTCTCTATTAGGTCTATACTAATCTCTTACTTTACTAAGTAGATAAGATAGTATATACTACGTAGCTAGTAGTAGATCTATACTAAACTAAAGAATAGCTTATTAGTCTTATATACTAAAGTATCTAAAGTACTATTCTTACTACTATAATTATATAGCTAGTAGTAGACTTATACTAGACTAAAGAATAGCCTATTAGTTTTACATACTAGAGTATCTAAAGTATTATTCTTACTACTATAACTATACTTAGAAGTTACTAACTTATTATTAATCTCTTTCTCTTTAACGTTAAAAGTAAGAGTATATTACTAGTTAAAATAAGTATAGAAATAGAGTATTAATATATATAAGCTTAAGAGTACTAAGATCTAGACTTAATAAGATAGCTAAACTATATTATATTACTAGCGCCTTAGTCTCTATATCTAAGTAGTTCTAGAGCTTAAATATAGCTACTTCTAGTAGACTATTAGTATATAATTAAGTTACTTATACTAAGATAACTAGGACCTAGAACTTAAGAAAGAGTAGAAAGTAAGTACTAAATAGTTATAGTAATATAAAGCGCTCTATAGTAGAAGATAGAGACGCGCTCTTTAAAGAACTCTTTTTAGTTAATACTTTTACTTACTATACTTTTACTTTCTCTTTCTTTACTTTTTATTTATCTTACTTTTCTACTTAAACTTCTTATTACTTAATAAGAGCTAGTAGAGAGCCTATAAGTTCTAAAAGATAATAAGATATACTTTACTAAGAAAGTAAAGACGCCTAAAATAGCTATAATTATATTCTAGTACTATTAAGTACTCTTACTTTAGCTATAGAAATAGTTATAACTATATCTAGGTACTACTAAATATTCTTAGGCTCTAAAATATAATAGGCCTTTAATATACTTATAGATAGCTAGCAGCTAAAAGAGGCGTATAAGTAAAATAAGTTTTTAGCCTAAGTATAGTAAAGCTCTATATCTATATAGTAGACTTTAAGTAGAAAACTATAATATAAGTATTATTATAGTTTTTTATTATATACTATTATCTAGATAGTAGTATAAAGGCGTTATATATCTCTATAGTAGTTACTACCTTATAACTTAATTATCTAGCGTACTATTAGTACTAATATACCTAAGATCCTCTAAGTTTACTCTACTTTATAACTTAATTATTAAGCTTACTATTAGCGCTAATATACTTAAGATCTTTTAGATTTACTTTACCTTATAACTTATTAGTATTAAGTTACTAGAGCTATATAATAAAAGGATAAGCTAGCTACTTAGTCTACTCTTCTATTAGTACTACTAGTAATATATTAAGGTTAACTATAACTATAATAAGTATAGGCAGCTAGAGATATAGAGGTAGTAGTAAGCGCTTAGGCTTAAAGAGTAAGCCTTATAAGCCTATTAGCGTAGGCTCTTATATTTTATCTATAGTTATAGAAATAACTTAGGAACTAAGTGTTATACTTATTATTATATATCTAAAATAAAAAGAAAACTATAAAGAAAAGAAGATTATAACTTAATTATTTAGCTTACTATTAGTACTACTATACTTAAGATCTTCTAAGTTTATAAGGGCTTACTTTATAAGTCTTCTAAATTCTTTAAGTATATAATAAAAAGTAAGTAGGCTAGTTAGAAAGGAGAACTTAATACTATTAATCTATCTAGCGATTATATAGAGATAGTCCTACTTTATATTTAGTAGCTATATACTAAAGAGATTTAACTATAAATATCTATACTAAATAGTTATAGTAATATAAAGCGCTCTATAGTAGCTAAGAAAATATAAGCCTTAGAGAATAATAAAGTACGCCTTACTAAAGAGATAGAGAAGCCTAGCCTCTACTTATAGGCTCTAGAAGATAATAAAGTACACCTTACTAAAGAGATAAAGAAGCTTAGCCCTTACTTATAAGCTTTAGAAGATAATAAGATATACCTTACTAAAGAGATAGAGAAGCCTAGCTCTTACTTATAAGCCCTAAAAGATAATAAAGCGCGCTATACTAAAGAGGTAGAAATACTTAAATTACTATATATTTAGCTTCTATTAAGACTTATAGTATATCTTATTTATAATTAAGCTATAGTATAATACTATATTATTCTACTACTTCTTAAGAAACTTAGGTAAGGCGTTTTTAGCTCTATTAGTAGCTATAAATAGTAGCTTAAGCTTAGTTTAGAGGTCTTTAAGTTCTTAATAGTCTTAAGTATAGCTTTATTATCTTTCTTTAGCGCTTTATAGATTACTTTAAATAGCTAGCGCGTATTAGTAATAGTACTTAATACTATCTTAGAGAACTTTATAGTATACTTATTAACTTTATTATTTTATATAATTATAAGCTTAGCGTAGAGTACTTAGAATAGCTATAAGAATATCTAGCTATTATCTAACGCTATTATATATATCTTTATAGTCTAGTCTCTAGTCTAAAGTAGAATATTATAACTTAGCTATTATTATAGCTATTTATTATAGGCTCTAACCTATATAGTAGCGTAATAGCTAACTCTTCTTTTATAGTAGTTAGTAATATAAAGGTATTATTAAGGTATTATTCTTACTCTCTATATATACTATCTCTTTTATATATACTATTTTATCTACTTACCTTACGCTACCTAGTAGCTTAAGTAGATTAGGTATCTTATTAATAGGAGCTAGTAGGTCTACTAGATCTATAAAAATATTCTATATATAGAAAGCCTCTCTTAATATAGACTACTTTAAAACTATAATCTTCTTAATAGTTATAGTAAAGAGGTTATATTATTAGTTACTAATTATATCTCTACTAATATTAAAGACGCGCTTAATACTTACTTATACTATAAGTATTATAAGTATATCTTTTATAACTTAAGCTAGGCATAGGTAGTTAGCTTTATTATCTTTTTACTACTATAGTAAGTTAAAGTCTTTATAGTTAATAACTAGAATAGATAAATAAAACTCTCCTTTACTTTACGTAGTATTATTATTAGCGTTAATATTAGTAGAGAAGAAGATATTTATAGAAGGCGTCTATAATTTACTCTTTTAAAACTACTTATTTCTAGCTAGCTACTTTAGAGTTAAACTTAAAGTATATATAATATTTCTACTAAGTAGGCTATTATAGCGTTAGAGGTAGTTAAAAAATTACTAGTAATAAGTATATTTATTTTATAGTTTCTATATTACGTCCTTATACTATAATTAGTAAAAGCTAGTTACTAATAGATATAATATATAAATCTTATACGCTATAAGCTTTTACGTTAAGTCTAGTACTATTATAATATTAAATAAGTACTCTCTCTTTTCTACTATTCTTTTATAATACTTTATAAGTTTATTATAGCTAGCTAGTACTACCTTCTTTACTACCTCTAGCTACTTAGCCCTATCTATAAGTACTAGCTTATTACCTAATATATCTATTATATTATCTAAGAAGTTAAATAGGTAGTTATATATTAGCTATATATATAGTAATTATAGCTTTTTATTATTACTTAAGTAGTTAGTTATATTCTTAAAATTCTTAAGTATATATATAACTGCCTTAAGGTACTACTATTCTATATACGCTAATTATAGACGCTTAAAATCCTAGTAGTCTATAGGTACAGCGTTATTTCTTAGAGTGTAATTATACTAAGAAGCTCCCTTTTATAGGGTAATTTCTTCTAATAGCTACTTATTAATATATAGTTAGATTTTAAGTATACGCTTATATATATTATATATTAAGTTTTACTTTATCTTTATATTATATATAATAGTAAAATAGTCTTTAGGTAGTAGGTCTTATTATATTATAATAAAGCGCTTATAGTACTAAGGTAAATAGTTAATTATAATATAGATAGCGCGAATCTGCACAACGCTTAGTTTATAATAATAAAATATAATAACTATTAATATACCTTATAAAGGGAGTTAGAGATAGATATTCTAGACTTAATTTTATTAACTTATTACTATTATAGCAGCTCTAAGCTATTAGCTTTACTAAGTAGAGTAAGTTTTAAATAGTAGATAATATCTTATACTATAAGGTTAATTATATATATAAGATATAGAATAGTATTCTCTCTTAGATTCTACCTAATATTATTACGCTAGAGCAGCTGCTTAAGGCTATTAGTTAATATACTATTATTACTAGTATTATTATAAGTAATAGCTAGGAACTTATCTACTATACTAATATTTTATAGAATTTTATATACTACTATTACTATAGACTAGCTAGTATAGCTTCTATAAAGTAGTATAAAGTTAAGTAGTACTTCTTTCTATTACTAGTATATATTAATATAGTATCTATTAATAGCTAGAAAGCTTAAGTAGTTAGTAGTAAACTATATATCTAGTAAGATAGACATCTTAGTATTCTTACTAATATTATATATTATAGTAGTCTTTACTAGTTTATATTATTCTAAGAATATCTTACTAAATTTATAGTATATAGTTATTAGTGCAGTAAGTTAAAGAAAATAAATAAACTAGTAGAATAATAGTTACTCTACTATTTAGAAAGACTAGTTATTATTAATAACTACGCGTATAAGCTCTTAATTAAACGTTTATTATAAGAATATAAGAATAGAACTCTAGGTAAGATTTTATAGTTAAGGAAGTTCTAGCTAGTTATATATAGGAACTTATACGCTTATATAGGTCTTTAAATTAATATAGTTAGTTATATACTTAGTCTTAATAAGTTTAATACTAGAGTACTATAGAATAAACCTATAGTTAAGGTAGTAAATATATAGTTAACTACTAATAGCTTAAGAAGCCTTACTAAACTAAGTCTAGATATAACTAGTATAAGTAATAGAGCTCTAGTAAGGATTATTAGTTTTAAGGTCTTATACTTACTATATCTTATTTTACTATAAATTCTATACTTCTACTAGCTGCTTTCTAAGCTTAAGTTCTAGATTACCTATATATAAATACTTAAAAAGCTTTATTAATTCTTTTATACTAGAAGCTGCCCTACGTTTACTACGTAGTTTAAGATTATTTAGTTTATCTAAGTAGGTAGTTAGAGAACTAAGACGTAGTTATATAGTAGGAGTACTAAGAGTTACTATAGGTATAATAATAATATATAATAAATAAATAATATAGGTATTATAAAAAAAGTAATAATAGACTTTTAATAGTTACTATAATAGAGTTTAAAGAGTAGTTACTATAGAATATAAAAGTAAAAGAGAGTATTACGCATATATAAGAGCTAAAAATCTAATTTAGAAAGCTAAGTATTAATCTATTATACTATTATAGCTTAGTAAGAGCTTATAAATCCTTTTTATTATACTATTAGGATAAGTAGGAACTTTAGAGATCCTCTTAGCTATATACTTATATTTATTAGCTATAATAATATAATACTAAACTCTAATATACTTAGTCTCTTAACTAGGTATTATTACTATCTAAGAATCTTTTAAAAGTTAAATCTAAGAATCTTTTAAAAGTTAAATCTAAGAACTCCTCTAAGTTTATACTATTACTAAATAACTCTACTTTATTACCTAACTCTACTTTATACTTATTTAGTATAGTAGTATAGTACTCTTCTAGCTCTTTACTTAAATCCTTAATCTCCTCTTTATATTTATTACTATTATTACTTTTTTTATATAGCGTATTAATATCTTTAGGTTTATTATTATTAAGTTAAAGTTAGATTAGCTTAGGCTTACTTAGCCTATCTAGTTAGTAAACATATATAATAAGTAAATATAATAAACTTACTACTAATCTTTACTAGTTACTATTACTAACTCTATAAGCTCTAGCTAATTATACTAAGCTTACTATTCTTCTTTAGTAGCCTTTAATATAAATATATTATACTTAAGTTTCTAAAGTCTAGTCTAGTATATATTATATATAATCTTTTTAATAACACTACTAGGACTATAAATACGTAAGTAAGAGTAACTTTCTAAGAGCTTAGTTAATATTTCTATTTCTTAATCCTTCTAATCTATCTTACTAAGAGTCTTATTATATACTCTTTTACTAATCTAATATTCTAAGTTATCCTATTTCTTATAAATAGTACTTAGAGTAAACTCTAACTACTTAGCTAGTTATTATAAGTAACTATATATAATAATAACTTATAATAACTAACTACTTTTTAGCTCTCTAAAGCGCTACTCTTTCTAATTCTTAAAATCTTTATTAAATCTTACTAGCTTAGCCTTCTTAGATATTACCTAGTATTTAGGATTAGCCTCTAATCTAGTCTTAAGTATATATTTTATAGAGTAATTAGTATCTTTAGCTTTCTTAATAACTAAAGATTCTTTAGATTATAGTGTATTATAATTTTATTATATAATAGTAGTTAGTATATTACTTAAGATACTTTTAAAGGGCGCCTTAGAGTTTATAGAGTAGCCTTAATAAGATTCTAGACTTTAACTATACTAGTAAAGTGTGTATAATATTTTAGCTTCTCTACTTATTTAGCCCTATTACTATTAATATAAGTTATAATAAAAGAATATAAGAATTACCTTAGTAAGCGTCTCTTACTTAGCTCTCTTAAAGTTAAGTAGAACTAATATCTTAAGTAAAGGTAGTAACTCTTTAGGCTTAAGCGCGTTAATAGGTTTAATCTTAATAGTAGCTATACTAAAGATATAAGAATAAACTATAATAAAGTTATAAAGTAAGATCTTAGATATAAGTTATAATACTAAGGTTAGTAGTATAGCTAATAAAAAATTATAAGCTTTATTATTACTATATAGCCTATACTCTCTATAAACGCACTAGCGCCTTTTCTAATTTTATATTATAATTTACTTAGCTAAACTAAAAATTATTATATTAACCTATAAGTACGCTTATATAAAAGCGCGTTACCTATTCTATATTTATACTAGTTATTATAATTTATTATTATATACTTAGCTATATACTAGTTATATAGTTAACTTTAGGCTAAATATACTAGCGCGCAGCTACTAGACCCTATATTTCTTAAAATAATTAATTTTTTACTAATACTATAACTAGCTTCTCTAAAAAGAGTTATATTATTCTAAAACTAGTCTTATTTAAATAAGTAAGTTACTAGCTTTTATAATAGTAATTATTATATTTTTTTATTACGCTTTATATATTATATAGGCATAAAACTAGTACTAGAAGCTAATTATACTAGTAGGAACCTTACTTTACTACCTAAAAACTTTACTTATCTAAATTTCTTACGTATTACTTTTAATATTACTCTACTATACTTTATAATATTAGATTTTTATCTAGTACTCTTAATAACTATACCTTTATAAACCTTAACTTTACGATATTAATAATAGTAAGAACTAAATAAGTTTTATACTATAAATTTTAGACTAGTAGTAAGGCTCTCTATAAGGCTTTTACTATAAAAGCTACTTACTAACTTACTACTACTAGCTAGATTAGAAGGCTTTACTACTATAAACTAAGTAGTATATTATTATAGTTATTTATTATATATATATACTTATAGTTATTAACTATTACTCTCTATAAGATTAAGAAGTACTAGAAGTTAACTAAGTTACTTATTCTTAAGCTCCTCTTCTAGTAATTAGTTAGAGAAATTACGTAGAACTTTTAATTTAATTTCTAGTTCTAAGCTACTACTCTTAGTACACTTTAAGAGATAGCTAAGGCTTTTTTAGTTAGTTAGTTTAAGAGTATATATTATTACTATTTTATATAATAAATACTAACTATAGTAGACTTAAATATAAACGCTATCTATATAAAGAAGGTTACTATATAGTAAAAAGATATTTATCTAAAGTAAAGGTACTAAAAGAAAGTAGAATAAATTATTAGATAGATTTAAGCATTTAAGTAGGACTTAAGTATTATAGTAGGTAGGACTTAGGCGTTATAGTAGGTAGATACCTAAGAGTAGAAATCTTAATATAACTACTCTATATATATAATAAATCTCTATAATAACTACGCTTATAGTAATTATACTAACTTTTAATTTCTTTAAATAATTAAACCTATATTATATTTAATATAGTAACTTAACTAATACCTATAGTCTATATAACTATAACCTAACCTATACTTAGTACTAGTATATAAAAATTAAGTATAGGCTTAGGTAGAAGTAGGGTCTTATATAATATAACTTAACCCTAACCTAACCTATACCTATTTACTAGTCTAGATAGGCTAAAGTATACTTTATACCTTACTAGTTCTACTATAATAAATAGTATATAAAAGGTCTTAACCTTTCTATAAGAATTAGTAATAGTAGTATCTATAGTAGTAGTACTATATACTAAGAGATTACCTCTATTTATACTCTTAGTAATAAGCTTTAAGAGAGAGTTAATTAGAAAGTCTAGCTCTTTAGCTAGATTAGCTAAAAGTAGATTAAGCTAAGAACTCTTATTAATTAAGGCGTTTATAGAGGTACTTAATCTTACTAATAGCTTTACTATTAAGAGATATAATAGTATTAAGTATAGAGCCTCTTTAAGAGTGCTAAAGTCTTTCTTTTTAGAGTTTAGTATAATATAGGTAGTAAAGTAAGCCTCTAGTCTTTCTACTTCTTACTTTTTTTTATAGAAGATTAGCTAGAGCTAGACTATAGCTTATTAGACTTAAGATAGTTTAGCTTAATATACTCTACTTCTTTATACTTATAGTAAGTTAGCTTTAAGTAGTCTATATTAGCGCTACTTATTATAAGCTATCTTAAGCTATTTTAGCCTAGAGTAGTGTACTTAGCTTTTTTTAAAAGTTTTTATATCTTTTCTTTTTTATTTAAGTTTATATAAAGCTAGTACTTACTTTTCTTTACTAAAGTATCTTAAAGTTCTTTTACTTTATAGTTTTAATAATAGTTAAAGTTAGTAGCTTCTTCTAGTAAAGTAAGTATATTATATTACTCTACTAAAAGCCTTATAAGATTTTTATAAATATCTTCTTATAGTACTACTATAAACTTTAGTACTTTTATTATCTTACTATATAATAAACTAAGTTCTTCTTAATATAGGTAAAGGTAGTCTAATAAGTCTATTAGTAATTAATTTATATACTATAAAGTAGTATATAACGCCTTATAGGTATATTATTAGTATTCTTAGAGTATCTTAAGAAAATTAAGTATAACTTACTTAAGTTTATACTAAGTTAGAAGCACTAGTCTTAGTAAGGAGGTATATACGCTCTAAAGAGACTTTAGTAGCTTTAATATATATATTATACTAAAGTTAATCTTTAAGTTATCTATAAAGAAATTTATAGGTAAGTATTTAAAGTATAGCTTATAGTTATATTTCTAATAGTTAAACTTAGTATAGTTATATTAAGTAAACTTCTTAAAAGCTTTAAAGCGTAGTAGAGAGTATAATAGCCTAGCTAATATAATTATCTTTTCTACTTATCTACTACGCTCTAAGTATAAAGTAGTAAAGTTACTTATATTAAAGTAAGCTTTTATTACTCTTAGTATATTTAACTCTTCTTAGAAGAGCTCTTATTACTTCTATATATATAAAGCTTCTAACTCTTTAAGTTATATAGTATATTCTACTTTAAGTTAGGCTATTATAGCTTAGTATAGCTTAGTAGAGAGCTACTAAGGCTTATTAAAAGTTAGCTATACTCTTTTATTATTATTAGACTTACTTTAATAGGCTTTATTCTAAAGATCTTTATCCTTAATTTTAATAATTTTAAAAGTAAGAGATTTTAGAAGATTATTAAAGCTTAGCTAGCTTTAACCCTCTTATAGAGTCTCTATAGCGCCTAGTCTAGTTTTTAGTTAAGTTAGTATCTTTACTTTTCTTATTACGTATTAAAAGAGAGTAATTAAAATATTAAGATATAGTTATAAAGTAGATATAGGAATAAGTATAAAGTAAAAATAGTATATAATTATTAAGAAGGATAGACTAATCGCTACTAAGGAAAGTAGTAGAAGGTCTATTTTATATAGTATAAGGCTACTCTATACTACGTAAGTAGAACTAGTGTTCTCTACGCTATAGTTCTAATATTAACTTTAAACTATAGAAGTTCTTAAAAATTACATAATAGCGAGCACTTATAAGTCTTTATAAAGACTTATAATAATAACTATTTAAATAAACGCCGTAGTTCTCGTAAGGTAAGGGTATCCTAATCGCTATATAAGCTGCTTATTACCTTAACTTCTTCTTCCTTCTAGTATAAACTAGAACCTACAGACTAATACAACAACGATAACGATGAATAACAACGCGCAGTCTACTTTCGCCAACTACAACCCCTTAATACGCTACTTGACGCTCTACGAGACTGGGTCAAAACAGCCACCGTAACCGAACGCAGGTTTTTGGTAACACGTCTAGCGGCAGAAATGTATCGCATGACACCAACAGAAGCACGACTCCGCAAACTTGTCGTTGACGCCGCCGTCTGGGGCTTGGGCCATTCGTTTTGGGAGAACCACAAACATCATTTGCCCGAAGAGTTCGTCAGGGAAGCAATAAGCGGTCTCTCAGCTCGCTACCAGTCAGGCAAGAATGTGGTGGATCCCTTCAAAGGCAGCCTCGGCGCGGACGACATCTGTCGATATCATTGCCACGGCCAGAAGCCGTGCTATAAAGCTGGGAAGGAAGACAAGTAAGAAGCCCACTGCTGCTTGGCTTGTGACATGTCTGATCAGAGTTGCAGAACCAAAGCGAGGTACAGGTCTGGGAGGTCCGAGGCTGAAAAGCAGATACTATTGGACTTCGGATTTGACCCGAGCTCGGATTTCGACCCTTGTGATCTCTAAGGGTTTGAGGAAGCGGCGACGCTAGAAGGCACGAGGAACGCGGCATGCATGAGGCCGGGAATCTTAGGAGATTACCCTGAAGGTATACAGCACACCAGTCACTTGCTCTGGTAAGGTCTGCAATTGTACACACCTTACAACTTCGTGACTCATGTCTTCTCTACCTGTTTCTCACGATCAATCACTCTTCCCCACCCCAACAACCCTCCCACCCCTCAACCCCAGTTCCTCCGCACTCAGAAACCTCCCCTTCCCCCTCT
>Ga0210040_10008608_pt1 | contig 12054 bp, 11 predicted proteins | sample CryGeyCG12114_NA_FD_185462 | JGI IMG/M metagenome (GOLD analysis project Ga0210040, IMG submission 185462) | Groundwater microbial communities from aquifer - Crystal Geyser CG19_WC_8/21/14_NA (SPAdes) (version 2) | ecosystem: Environmental > Aquatic > Deep subsurface > Groundwater | place: USA... | reverse complement strand
CCGGTCTGCCGGGTCCAACGCCGCCGGCGGCTGCGGCCTTCCCGCCGCGCCCCGCCGCGGGGCTGCGCGCGCGGACCACCGCCCGGCCGAGCCGGTAGCGTCGCCGCCGTGACGCAGCCCCAGGACGAGTCCCAGGACGGCCCCCAGGACGACGCGGTCGCGCCGAGCGACGAGACCGCGGAGCCCGGTCACGCGCCGCCCGCCGCGGGGCCCACGGACTGGTCGGCCGCCGGCTTCTCGACCCGCGCCATCCACGCCGGCTCCGAGCCCGACCCCCAGACGGGCGCCGTCGTCCCCTCGGTGCACGTGGCGACGACCTTCGCCCAGGACGGCGTCGGCGGGCTGCGCGGCGGCTACGAGTACTCCCGCTCGGCCAACCCCACCCGGGACGCGCTGCAGGAGTGCCTCGCCGCGCTCGAGGGCGGCCGCGCGGCCTTCGCCTTCGCCTCCGGGCTCGCCGCCGAGGACGCCCTGCTGCGCGCCGTCCTGGTGCCCGGCGACCACGTCGTCATCCCCGACGACGCCTACGGCGGCACGTTCCGGCTGATCTCGCGGGTCCTGGCGCGCTGGGGCGTCGAGCACACCGCGGTGGACCTCTCGGACCCGTCGGCCGTCGCCGCGGCGACGACCGACCGGACCCGGCTCGTGTGGTGCGAGACGCCGACCAACCCCCTGCTGGGCATCGCGGACGTCAGCGTCCTCGCGCGGGTCGCCCACGACGCCGGCGCGCTGCTGGCCGTCGACAGCACCTTCGCGACGCCGTACCTGCAGCAGCCGCTCGCCCTGGGCGCCGACGTCGTCGTCCACTCGACGACCAAGTACTGCGGCGGGCACTCCGACGTCGTGGGCGGCGCCCTCGTGGTCGGCGAGGCGGCGGGCCCCGGCGGCGAGCCGCTGGCCGACTCCCTCGCCTTCCACCAGAACGCCCTGGGCGCCGTCGCCGGACCCTTCGACGCCTGGCTCGTGCTGCGCGGGCTCAAGACGCTCGCCGTCCGCATGGAGCGGCACTGCGACAGCGCCGAGCGCGTCGCGGCGCACCTGCAGGCCCACCCCGCGGTCCGCGAGGTGCTCTACCCGGGCCTGCCGGGCTCCCCCGGCCACGAGGTCGCGGCCCGGCAGATGCGCCGGTTCGGCGGCATGGTGTCGGTGCGCCTCGCGGACGAGGCCGCCGCCCTCGAGCTGTGCTCGCGCACCCGGGTGTTCACGCTCGCGGAGTCCCTCGGGGGCGTGGAGTCGCTCGTGGAGCACCCGGCCCGGATGACGCACGCCAGCGCCGCCGGCTCCCCGCTCGAGGTCCCCGCCGACCTGGTCCGGCTCTCGGTCGGGCTCGAGGAGGTCGAGGACCTGCTCGCCGACCTCGACCAGGCGCTCGAGGGCGCCGCCCCCGCGTGAGCCCGCAGGACCAGGTGGCGGCCGAGCAGGCGCCGGCCGTCACGCTCGACGACGTCCGCGCCGCGGCGCAGGTGCTGGACGGGGTGGTCCGCACCACGCCGATGGAGCCGAGCGCCGCCCTCACGGAGCTGCTCGGCGGCCCCGTGCTCCTCAAGTGCGAGAACCTCCAGCACGCCGGGTCGTTCAAGATCCGCGGCGCCTACACGCGGATGTCCCGGCTGTCACCGGCCGAGCGCGAGCGGGGCGTCGTCGCCGCCAGCGCGGGGAACCACGCGCAGGGCGTCGCCCTCGCGGCGCGCCTGCTCGGCATCCGCTCGACGATCTGGATGCCGGTCGGCGCCCCCCTCCCCAAGGTCGAGGCGACCCGCCGATACGGCGCGCAGGTGCACCAGGCCGGCTCGACGGTCGACGAGGCGCTCGTGCACGCCCTGGCGCACGAGCGCGAGACCGGTGCCGTGCTGATCCACCCCTTCGACCACCCCGACATCGTGGCGGGCCAGGGCACGGTGGGGCTGGAGATCCTCGAGCAGGCCCCCGACGTGCGCACCGTCGTCGTCTGCACGGGCGGCGGCGGGCTCGTCGCCGGCATCGCGACGGCGGTGAAGGCCTTGGCCCCGCACGTGCGGGTCGTCGCCGCGCAGGCCGAGGGCGCCGCGGCCTGGCCGCCCTCGCTCGACGCGGGCGAGCCCCGGGCGCTGGCGCACATGGCCACCATGGCCGACGGCATCGCGGTCGGGCGCCCGGGCGACGTGCCGTTCGGGCTGGTGCGCGACCTCGTCGACGACGTCGTGACGGTGGCCGAGGAGTCGCTGTCCCGAGCGCTGCTGGTGATGGTCGAGCGCAGCAAGCTCGTCGTCGAGCCGGCCGGCGCGGCCGCCGTCGCCGCGCTGCTCGAGGCGCCCGAGGCGTTCGAGCCGCCCGTCGCGGTCGTGCTCTCCGGCGGCAACATCGACCCGCTGCTGCTCATGCGCGTGATCCGCCACGGCATGGCCGCGGCCGGGAGGTACCTGGGATGCCGGGTCCGGGTCCCCGACCGCCCCGGAGCGCTGTCCGGCGTGCTCGCCGTGCTGGCGGGGGCCGACGCCAACGTGCTCGAGGTCTTCCACACGCGGACGACGGCGGCGCTCGCGGTCGACGAGGTCGAGATCGGCCTGCAGCTGGAGACGAAGGGCCACGACCACGCCGCGGCGGTGCTCGACGCGCTCGCCGCCGCCGGCGTGCGCGTCGTCGACTGACGCCGGCCGCCCGGCTGTCCCGCCCCGCCTCTTCCGCCCCGGCCGCCGCAGCGGCTGCGGCCGGGCGCCGTGGAGGCGCGGCGGCCGAGACCGGGCTGCCGAGCGGCGATGAGTCCTCGCGCCCGCGGGGGTCGGTCCTGGTGGCGGCCGCGGAGGGCGCCGGACGAGGGGAGTGGTGCACGTGCGGAGGACGGACCGGGGCCAGACCCGCGAGGAGCCAGCGGGGCCGAGCGCCCCGCACCGACCGCCGGAGGGCCGGGCCCGAGACGTCGTGCCCGCAGACGCCGTGCCGGGAGGGCCCGGGCGCGATGTCGGAGCTCCTGGCTACCGTCCGGGCATGACCACAGCGCCGTCGCCGCGCAGCGCCGCGGAGCACCCCGTCCTCGCCGAGGGACTCGTCAAGCGGTACGGCTCGGTGACGGCCCTCGACGGCCTCAGCCTCGCCGTCCCGCGCGGCAGCGTCCTGGGCGTCCTCGGGCCGAACGGCGCGGGCAAGACCACCGCCGTGCGCGTCCTGACGACCCTGCTGCGGCCCGACGAGGGGCGCGCCGTGGTGGCTGGTGTGGACGTGCTGGCGGACCCGGGCGGGGTCCGCCGGCGCATCGGCGTCTCCGGCCAGTACGCCGCCGTCGACGAGCAGCTGACCGGCACGGAGAACCTCCAGATGGTGGGCGACCTGTACCACCTCGGCCGCGGGCCGTCGCGGGCTCGCGCCCGCGAGCTGCTCGAGCGGTTCGACCTGGCGGACGCGGCCTCCCGTCCCGTGAAGACCTACTCGGGCGGCATGCGGCGGCGCCTCGACCTGGCCGGCGCCCTCGTCGCCGAGCCCGAGGTCCTCTTCCTCGACGAGCCGACCACGGGGCTGGACCCCCGCAGCCGCCTCGGCATGTGGGAGGTCATCTCCGAGCTCGTCTCCGGCGGCACGACCCTGCTGCTGACGACGCAGTACCTCGAGGAGGCCGACCGCCTGGCCGACAGCATCGCGGTCATCGACTCCGGGCGGGTCATCGCCGAGGGGACGGCCGACGAGCTGAAGGCGCAGGTCGGCGGCGAGCGCGTCGAGCTCACGGTGGGCCGCGTCGAGGACGTCGAGACGGCTCGCCGGGCGCTGCAGCGCGCCGGGGCGGAGGAGGTCGCGGTCGACGAGCACGCGCGGTCGTTGTCCGCCCCGGTCAGCGGGGGGACGGCGGCGCTGGTGGCCGTCCTCGGCGCGCTGCGCGAGACCGACGTCGAGGTGCTCGACGCGGGCGTGCGCCGGCCCACGCTCGACGACGTCTTCCTCACCCTGACGGGGCGGGGGGCCGAGGAGGACGCGCCGGCGGGGGCCGCGGGCGCCGGCGACGGCGGAAGGTCCGCCGAGCGGGGACGACGACGAGGGCGGCACCGACAGGCAGGAGGGGCCCGATGAGCAGCAGCACGAGCTCGCGGACGGGGGCGGGGCCGGAGACGTCGGGGCGTCCGTCGCCCCCGCCCTCCGGCGGCGTGGGCCAGGCCCTGGGGGACGGGTGGACGATCGCCCGTCGCAACCTCATCCGGGTCAAGCGGGTCCCCGACCTCCTCGTCGGCTCGATCGTCTCGCCCATCATGTTCGTGCTGCTGTTCGCCTACGTCTTCGGCGGCGCGATCGCCCTGCCCGGCGCGGGCGACGCGGGCGTCCCCGACCCGCAGGCCTACCGCGAGTACCTCATCGCAGGCATCTTCGCCCAGACGGTGATCTTCGGCGCCACCATCACGGGCTCGGGGATGGCGCAGGACCTGAAGACCGGCATCATCGACCGCTTCCGGTCCCTGCCCATGGCGCCGTCGGCGGTGCTGGTGGGGCGGACGACGGCTGACGTCGTCAACAACGTGCTGACCGTGGTGATCATGACGCTCACCGGCCTGCTGGTCGGATGGCGCATCACCACGTCGGTGGGGGAGGCGGTGCTCGGCTACCTCGTGCTGCTCTTCTTCGCCTACTGCGTCAGCTGGATCATGGCCTACCTCGGGCTCCTGGTCCGGACGCCGGAGGTCTTCAACAACGTGACCTTCATCGTGATCTTCCCGCTGACCTTCATCGCGAACACCTTCGTGCCGATCGAGGGCTTCCCGACGGTGCTGCGGGTCTTCGCGGAGTGGAACCCCGTCTCCAGCGTGACCCAGGCCGCGCGCGTCCTCTTCGGCAACCTCCAGGCGGGCACGCCGGAGCCGACGGCCTGGCCGCTGCAGAACCCGGTGCTCTACACCCTCGTCTGGGGTGTGGTGCTGCTCGCGGTCTTCGTGCCGCTCACCGTGCGCCAGTACCAGCGCGCCGCGGCGCGCTGAGCCGCACCGCGCCCCCACGGCCCGGCACGACGACGGCCCGGCACCCCAGGGGGCCGGGCCGTCGTCGTGCGGGGTGGCTGCGCCGGTCGCAGGCGCGGGCGTCGGTTCTCGTCAGCCGGCGAACGGCGTCGCGGAGACGACCTTCACGGGGATGGAGCGGCCGTTCGGGGCGGAGTAGCTGGCCTCGTCGCCGGAGGAGAGGCCGGAGATGGACTCGCCCAGCGGGGACGTGGGGCTGTAGACCTCGAGGTCGGTGCCCTCGGCGACCTCGCGGGAGCCGAAGAGGAACCGCATCTCGCGCCCGGCAACCTCCGCGACGACGACCATGCCGGGCTCGACGCGGCCCGAGTCGGTCGGGGCCTCGCCCACCTTCGCGTCGCGCAGCAGCTGGGTGAGCTGGCGGATGCGCCCCTCCTGCTTGCCCTGCTCCTCCTTGGCGGCGTGGTAGCCGCCGTTCTCCTTGAGGTCGCCCTCCTCGCGGGCTGCCTCGATGCGCTGGGCGATCTCCTGGCGGGCCGGGCCGGACAGGTGGTCGAGCTCGGCCTTCAGGCGGTCGTAGGCCTCCTGGGTGAGCCAGGCGGGGCCGCGCTGCCCGGTCGAGGTGGTCCGGGCGGGCGTCTGCGTGGTGTCGGTCACGGGGACCTCCTCGGTGTGCCGCCCGCGGGTGGCGGGCGGAGCGGAGGGCGCGCGCTCGGCGCGTCGCCCTGGGCTGTCGTGCGGCGGTCAGGGGTGCGGGCTGGTGCGGGGTGCTGCGCGAGATGTCCTCGGCCGCGGTGCACACCGTCCGAGCTGTGCCGGGGACGGGCCGTCCGCCGCCGGTGCGGCGGTCGCCCGCTGCACCGGAGCGGTGCGCGTGTCCTCCGACGCAGCACGCTCCGCAGCGCCGCGAAAGGGCGATGCTAGCCGACGCCCTCGGCGGCGGCTCGCAGGTGCGCTCGCGCGACGGTCCTGGCCCGTCCGCGGGGACGGGGAACAGCGGATCAGGCGTCGACCAGCTCGCAGCCCATCACCTCGGCGCTGACCGCGCGCTGCTGGGTCCGGATCTCGACCTCGCGCTGCACGACGTCGCGCTGCGCGGGCCCGATGTCGATCGTGAGCCAGCCGACGGTCGTGAAGTCCTGGGCCAGGGCGCGCACGTCGCAGCGCGCGGTCGCCCCGGGGTCCTTGGTGACCTGGAAGGTCAGGCCCACCTCGGTGTCGGTCGGTGCGGAGAAGCCCACCACCTGGTGGGTGACCGTCTCGCGCGAGGCCAGGCCCGTGCCCGCCCACACCACCCAGGCGAGGCCGGCGACGGCCAGGGCCGCCACCCCGGCGACGGCTGCGCGCCGGCGGTGCGGCGAGGGGGGGCGTCGGCCGTACCGCTCGTCCAGCCGGGCGTCGCGCTCCGGCCTCCCGTCGCTGCGCCGCCGTGCGCTCGTCGTCTCCGCCACGTCGTCCTCTCCACCGCTCGACGGCTGGCCCGCCGGCGTCTGCCGGGGGCCTGCACCGCAGCGCCGCCCGCGTCGTCCATCATGGCTCTCGTCCACCCCCGCGGCGCACGCCCAGTGTCGCCGACGGCTGCGACGAGGAGGAGCACAGGTGTCAGAGAACGGCGTCGCCACCCGCGAGGGGCAGCCGCCCGCGCCCGCAGAGCCGACGGCGCGGCCCGCCGACCTCGCGCTCGCCGACGTCGCGGCCGCAGCGCTGCGGGTCGACGACGGGCCCCTGCGGCTGATGGCGGTCCACGCCCACCCCGACGACGAGTCGAGCAAGGGGGCGGCGACCATGGCGAAGTACGTCTCCGAGGGCGCCGAGGTGCTGGTCGTCAGCTGCACCGGCGGCGAGCGCGGCGACATCCTCAACCCCAACCTCGCGGGCGACCCCCACGTGCTGCGCGACATGGCCCAGGTCCGGCGCGAGGAGATGGCGGCGGCGGCCGCGGCCCTGGGCGTCCAGCACCGCTGGCTGGGCTTCGTCGACTCCGGCCTGCCGGAGGGCGACCCGCTGCCGCCGCTGCCCGAGGGCTGCTTCGCCCTCGAGGAGGTCGAGACGGCGGCTGCGGCCCTGGTGCGCGTGGTGCGGGAGTTCCGCCCGCACGTCATGACGACGTACGACGAGAACGGGGGCTACCCCCACCCCGACCACATCATGTGCCACCGGGTGTCGGCGGCCGCCTTCGAGGGCGCGGCCGACCTGGCCCGGTTCCCCGGCGGCGAGCCGTGGCAGCCGCTGAAGCTCTACTACAACGGCGGGTTCAGCCGGGAGCGCATCGAGGTCTTCCACCGGGCGATCCTCGAGGCGGGGGCCGAGTCGCCCTTCGCCGAGTGGCTCGAGCGGCGCCCGGACCGCCCCGAGCGGCGCGTCGACGCGCGCGTGCGCTGCGCCGAGCACTTCGACGCCCGCGACCGGGCGCTGCTGGCCCACGCCACGCAGATCGACCCCGGCGGCTTCTTCTTCCGGGTCCCGCGCGAGCAGCAGGTCGAGCTGTGGCCGACCGAGGAGTTCGAGCTGGCGCGCACGGCGGTCGAGACGACCGTCCCCGAGGACGACCTGTTCACCGGCGTCCGCGAGCTCGTGGGCGGGACCCGCGCGTGATCCTCGGGGCCGTCCCCGGCCTGCTGGTCGTCGGTGCGGTGCTCGGGGCGACGCCGTCGCCCACCGCTCCCGTCCAGGCGCCGGAGCCGACGTCGGTGGGTCCGGGCACGGAGGGGTTCATCTGGACCTTCCTCGTCGTCGCGGCGGTGGTCCTGCTGCTGCTCAACATGGTCGGCCGGCTCCGGCGGATGGAGCGGCGCCGGGTGCAGGACGAGCAGGCGGAGGACCAGCGCCGCCGCGACTCGGGCGGGGGCGGCCCGCAGAACCCCGTGGGCGGCAGCGGTGGTGGGGCCCCGTGAGCGGGCCCGAGCGCGGAGCGCTCCCGGAGGGCGTCGAGCGCGGAGCGCTCCCGGAGGGCGTCGAGCGCGGAGCGCTCCCGGAGGGTGTCGAGCGCGGAGCGCTCCCGGAGGGCGTCGAGCGCGGAGCGCTCCCGGAGGGCGTCGAGCGCGGAGCGCTCCCGGAGGGCCCGGCGGCACCGGCGACCGGCGACTCGCCCGCCGCCCCTGCCGGCGGGCGCACCGCTCCCGTGCGCCCCGCGGGGCGCACGGGCCTGCGCACCCGCGCCGCCCGCCTCGCCGGGGCGGCGGCGGGGACGGCGTCGCGGCTGCTGGGCCGGGGCGCCGGCGAGGTCGTGTCCGGGAAGGTCGTGCTGCGCCTGGCGCCGCGAGCCGTCCACGAGCTCGCGGCCGAGCGCGTGGCGGCGGTGGTCTCGGCCACCAACGGCAAGACCACGACGACCCGCCTGCTCACCGCGGCGCTGGCTGCCGGGGCCGGGCGCGCCGGGCGGGGCGTCGTGAGCAACGGCGGCGGGGCCAACATGCGCGCCGGCATCGTCTCGGCGCTCACGAGCGGGCCGGGCGACGCCGTCCTGGAGGTCGACGAGATGCACCTGGCCGGGCTGCTGCCGGAGCTGGCGCCGCGCGTGGTCGTGCTGATGAACCTCTCGCGCGACCAGCTCGACCGCACCGCCGAGACCCGCCAGCTGGCGGCCGGGTGGCGCGCCGCGCTCGCCGGCCTGGACGCGTCGGCCGCGCAGGGCCGGGGGGTCGTCGTCGCCAACGCCGACGACCCGCTGGTGGTGTGGGCGGCCGGCTCGGCCCCGCGCGTCGTGTGGGTCTCCGTGGGCGCCTCGTGGACCGCGGACGCGCGCAGCTGCCCGCGGTGCGAGCAGCTGCTGACCCTCCCGGGCGACCCCGACGACGAGCGCGCCGCGACAGCCCCCGCCCCGGCGGCGCCCGCCGGCGCCGTCCCGGGCGACCCGGCGCCGTCCGGCGGCTGGCGCTGCCCCAGCTGCCACCTGGAGCGCCCGTCGCCCTCGGTCGTCCTCGAGGGCGACGTCGCCCGAGAGCTCGCGCCCGGGGCAGGGGCGGTGGACGGCGACGGGGTGGCCGGGGACGGGGCGGGCGACGGGCACCGCGTGCACCTGGCGCTGCCGGGGCAGGCCAACCGGCGCAACGCCGTGATGGCGGCCACGGCCGCGCGCGAGCTCGGGGTCGACCTGGGGAGCGCCCTGGCCGCCATGGCGGACGTCGGCGACGTGGCGGGCCGCTACGCCTGGCTGCGCGCCGAGGAGGTGCGCTTCTGGCTGCTCCTCGCGAAGAACCCCGCCGGGTGGGTGGAGAACTTCGACGTCATGGGCGCGAGCGACCGCCCCCTCCTGCTCGCGATCAACGCCCAGGGGGCTGATGGGCGCGACACGTCGTGGATCTACGACGTGCCGTTCGAGCGGCTGGCGGGCCGTCGCGTCGTCGTCGCCGGGGAGCGGGCGGCGGACCTGTCGCTGCGCCTCGCCGTGGCGGAGGTGGAGCACCAGCGGGTCCCCGGCCTGCGCGAGGCGCTGCGCGCCGCCCGTGCGCTGGGGGCGCCCGGCAGCGGACCGGAGCCCGGAGGGTCCCCGGCGGAGGAGGTCGACGTGGTCGGCAACTACACGGCGTTCCAGCAGCTGCGCGCCCTCGCGGCGCCGGGGGATGGGCGATGAGCGCCGGTCCGTCGGCCGTGCGCGTCGCCGTGCTCTACCCCGAGCTGCTCGGGACGTACGGCGACGGGGGCAACGCCGCCGTCCTCGCGGCCCGCGCCCGCGCCCGCGGCCTGGCGGCCGAGGTCGTCGAGGTGGTGGGCAGGGAGCCGCTGCCCACGGCCGACGTCTACCTGCTCGGCGGCGGCGAGGACGGCCCGCAGCGGCACGTCGCCCGCCTGCTCGCGCAGGAGGACCGCATGGCCCGGGCCGTCGAGGCCGGCGGTGCCGTCCTGGCCGTGTGCGCGGGCATGCAGGTCCTCGGCAGCGCGTTCCGCGACGTGGACGGCTCCGTGCCGGGTCTCTCGCTGCTGCCGTGCCGCACGGTGGAGCCGCTGCCCGCCGAGCGGCGCGCGGTGGGCGAGGTGGTCGTCGAGGCCGACCCGAGCCTGGACCTGCCGCCCCTGCTGGGCTTCGAGAACCACGGCGGGCGCACGGCGCTGGACGACGGCGCGCTCCCCCTGGGAAGGGTGCTGCGGGGCACCGGCAACGGCGTGGGTGAGGCGTCGGTCGACGGCGTGGTGGCCGGCCGCGTGGTGGGCACCTACCTGCACGGGCCGGTGCTGGCGCTCAACCCCGCGCTCACCGACCAGGTGCTGGCGTGGGCGACCGGTGTCGAGCGGGCGGGGCTGCCGGCGGGGGACGACCGCCTGGCGGTCCTGGACGAGGCGGCCGCGCAGGCGCGCGCGGTGCGGCTGCGCATGGCTGGGCTCGCCGCCTCCTGAGGCCGGTCGGCCCCCGAGCCGGTGCCTCGCAGCCACGGCCCCCGGCGCGGCGCGCCCCGTCAGAGCGCCGGGACCGCCGCGGCGGTGCGGGTGTCGGTGTCGGGGCCGTCGAGGGCGAAGCGCGCCCAGACGTGCTTGACGCCCGTGTCGGCGTACCAGCCGACGCCGTCGGCCAGCCGGGCGGCGAGGTGCATCCCGAGACCCCCCTCGCCGAGGGCCCGCGCCGCGGCGAGCTCGGGGGAGGCGTCGGCCGCCGCGTCGGTCACGTCGACCACGAAGGCCCGCGCGTGGTCGACGAGCAGCCGGACGGTGCTGGGGGGCGCGCCGTGGCGCAGCGCGTTGGTCGCCAGCTCGCTGACCACCAGGACGACCCGGTCCTGCAGGTCGGCCAGGCAGGGGGTGTCCACCTCACCGCGCTGCAGCAGCGCCCGGTGCAGCGAGCGCCGGATGCGGGCGAGGTCGTCGGACGTCGACAGGTCCCAGGTGGTGACCTCGTCGAAGTCGGCCGGCGGGCGCGCGCTCGCCCTGAGCACCTCTGCCACGGAGCACCTCCCAGCACGTCTGGACGAGCCGGGGCCCGTCGCCGGCGCGTGGCCGGCCCCGTCGAGGCCCGGCGTCCCGCGGAGGCGGCACGTCGGACGAGGGAGACGCTACGACCACTGGCGCTCGCGCGCGCGACCGGCTCCGCGACGCGCCGCGTCGGACGTCGGGACCCCGGGCGCCGCGCCGTCGGGCACCAGCGCCGCGGCGGGGGCGCTGCTGTCGGTCTCCGCGCTCACCGGGTCGGACCGCCTGCGGGCGGCGGCCGAGCGCGCGCTGGCGCCGACCGGGGCCCTCGCCGGCGCCGCCCCGCACTTCGCGGGCTGGCGCGGGCGCCGCTGAGGAGCCTCCGCCGGTCGACGGCGCGCGGCGGCCGCCGGCGGCTCAGGCCCCCGGCAGCCGGCCGCTGTGCAGGGCCAGGGAGACGGCGACGTAGTGGCAGGTGAAGGCCACGACCGTGAGGGCGTGGAAGATCTCGTGGAAGCCGAAGTAGCGCGGGCTCGGGTCCGGCCGCTTGAGGCCGTAGACGACGGCCCCGACCGTGTAGAGCAGGCCGCCGACGGCGATGAGCACGAGCACCGCCGCGCCGCCGCCCTCCAGGAACTGGGGCAGGAAGGCGACGGCGACCCAGCCCATGGCCAGGTACGCCGGCACGTACAGCCACCGCGGCGCGCCGACCCAGAAGATGCGGAAGGCGATGCCCACCAGGGCCGACAGCCACGCCACGAGCAGGAGCGCGCGCTGGGGGCCGGGCTCGAGCAGCAGGACGGCGAACGGCGTGTACGTCCCGGCGATGATCAGGAAGATGTTCGAGTGGTCGAAGCGCTTGAGCAGCACCTGGGTGCGCGGTGACCACGACCCGCGGTGGTACAGGGCGCTGATGCCGAAGAGCATCGCGGCCGTCAGGCCGAAGACCGCCATGGCCCACCGGCTGGGGGCGGTCGGCGCCAGCGCCACGCCCACGACGCCGGCCGCCAGGACGAGCGGGAACATCCCGAGGTGCAGCCAGCCGCGCAGCAGCGGCTTGACGACCCGGACCCCCTCCCGCGTCAGGCCGCCGCTGCGGCCGACGTCGCCCGGCCCCTCTCCGCGGGAGGACGGGTCCGCCGACCGCACGTCGCTCCCGGGGGCCCTGGAGGAGCCCGTCCGCGTCCTGCCCACGTGATCCTCCTGGAGCCGTCCTGCTGGACCCCTCGCGGCACCTGCGGCGCCCGCCGCCCTGCGAGGCGACCCGTCGAGCGTAGACGCGCTCGTGGTCCCCCGAGCCCCC
>Ga0210040_10008607_pt1 | contig 12055 bp, 15 predicted proteins | sample CryGeyCG12114_NA_FD_185462 | JGI IMG/M metagenome (GOLD analysis project Ga0210040, IMG submission 185462) | Groundwater microbial communities from aquifer - Crystal Geyser CG19_WC_8/21/14_NA (SPAdes) (version 2) | ecosystem: Environmental > Aquatic > Deep subsurface > Groundwater | place: USA... | reverse complement strand
GGCCGAGTCTGCGGCGGGCAAATATCCTGTTGAAGCCGTCAGCATGATGAACAAGATCGCCGATCGCGTGGAAAAGGACCCAACCTATCCCGGCATCATCAACGCGCAGCGCACCGAACCGGAAGCCACCGGAGCCGATGCGATTTCACTGGCATCGCGCCAGATTGCCGAAACGCTGAAGCTCGCGGCCATTGTGACTTACACGGCGTCAGGCACGACAGGGTTGCGCGCGGCTCGCGAACGGCCGCAAGTGCCGATCATCGCCTTGTCGCCGGTTGTGGAAACCGCTCGGCGCTTGTCCCTGGTATGGGGCACACACTGTGTTGTGACGCCGGATGCCGCTGACCTCGACGACATGGTGGACCGCGCGTGCCGCATCGCCCATCACGAGGCCTTTGGTTCACCGGGAGACCGCGTGATCGTGACCGCCGGTGTGCCGCTGCGCACGCCAGGTGCGACCAACATGCTGCGCATCGCTTATATCGGTTCGGATGGTTTGCGCGGTCTTTGAACCGCGCAACCTAGGCTAGGCCAAGGCACCGCGCCTTACATAAAGGCTCAGGCTCGTTCCCCTACGAGCTTGTCGGCCAGCCGACCGAGCTCGTCCTGCGCCCTGCGCAAGGCGGGATAAACGTCAAGCACGCGCTGATAAGCACGCAAAGCAAGCTCGTCGCGACCTGTGCTGTTCATGATTTCGGCCAAGCCAGTCAGCGCGCCGAAGTGACGGGGCTCAAGCTCGATCGTGCGCTCTATATCGGCCATCGACTTCGGATAATTCTGCATCATGAAGTGAACCGTGGCGCGCCGGTTATAAACTTCGGCAAAGTCCGGCTTCAGGGCAGCGACCTGATCCAGAAAGTCGAGCGCCACGTCAAACTTCTTTTCACCAATGGCCGCGGCCGCCCAGCCCATCATCAAATCGATGTTCGCGCTGCCGGAGTGGTTCAGTTCCGCGCTGATCCTTGCAGCCGTCCGTTCGGCTTCGGCCAGACTGCGCTGACGCTTCAGCGAAGCGAAAAGATCATCCAGCGCCCGTCCGTGCCGTTCCGCTTCGCGCGGTGATGACAGCAGCGCCTCCTGAGCTGTCGCCGGCTGGGCCGCAACAGAAACAGGATAGCTCAAGGGCGCAATGAGCGCCAAGCAAAGCAAAACGTTCCGCATGACCCCATGCATAACGGGACCATCCGAAACGTCAAACTGAAATCTATGTGAGCCAGCGACAAGCCGGCCCAGCATCAACCCTGGCGAGCCTTGTAGCGCGGCGCAGTCTTGTTGATGATGTAAACACGACCCTTGCGACGAACCAATTGGTTGTCGCGGTGGCGAGCCTTGAGAGCCTTGAGAGAGTTCTTGATCTTCATCGGTTCAATCCGTCGGATGCAGCCTTCGCGGCCGAAATGAAAGACGCGCCAGAAGGCGCGCCAAAACTGTGCGTTGTCCTTAAACGAGGCAGTCCGACCCTGTCAACCGCCACTTGACCGTGCGCCTGAGAACGGTGACTGCTTGGCAGCAATCTGGCGGGAAACAAAGCAGATGGCAGCGGTGCGATGCATGATGGTGCCATTCGTATGCGGCGTGATGCTGACTGCGGCATGGAGCGCCGATGCTGCCGAAAGCTGCACGGACGCGGAAACCCAAGCAGCCATGAACGATTGTTCCGGCCAGACCTTCGAGGAAGCAGACCAAGCGCTGAACAGCATCTACCGCGAGATCATGCAGCGGCTTGCCGGTGAGCCGGAAACCATCGACCGCTTAAAGCAAGCACAACGCGCCTGGATCAGCTTCCGCGACGCCGAGTGCAGCTTTGTTCTGTCCAATGCACAAGGCACGATCTCTTCCGCGCTAAACAGCCCGTGCATGGCCGATCTCACGCAACAGCGCGCGGAAACGCTGCGGGGCTTCCTGCAATGCGAAGAAGGCGACCTGATCTGCCCGGTGCCTGACCCGCAATAGCTTCAGGCACGCACCAGCCGCGTGGCGTGACCCATCTTTCGGCCGGGCCGCGACTCGGCCTTGCCATAAAGATGGACCAGCACCTCTGGCTGCGCCAGCAGGTCCGACACGCGTTCAACATCGTCGCCGATCAGGTTTTCCATCACACAATCGGAGTGACGCAGAGTGCAGCCGAGCGGCAAACCGGCGATCGCGCGGATATGCAACTCAAACTGCGACATGACGCAGGCCGCTTCAGTCCAATGGCCGGAATTGTGCACGCGCGGCGCGATTTCATTGACCTTGAGCGTACCGTCGGGCAACACAAAGAACTCGACGCCGATCACACCGACATAATCGAGGGCTTCGAGAATACGACCGGCAATCGCCTTGGCCGAAGCTTCCACATCTGGCGACATCTGCGCCGGCACGGTGGACGTCCGCAAGATGCCGTCCCGATGCACGTTTTCAGCTGAGTCATAGGCCACAACGCTGCCGTCTCGGCCGCGTCCAGCAATCACCGAGATTTCACGTTCAAACGGAACGAAATCTTCCAGGATCAGCGGCACATTGCCCATAGCTGCATAGGTGCCGTCTGACGCCTGGGCTCCCCCGTGTCGAAACACGCGCTGGCCTTTGCCATCATAGCCCATGCGCCGCGTTTTCAGGATGCCATTTCCATGGAAGCGCATCAGGGCTTCCTTGAAGCCCTGATCATCATCGACTGCTGCGAAGGCTGCTGTGTCGATGCCGATGCCGTTCAAGAACTGCTTTTCCGTGAGCCGGTCCTGAGCCACATCCAATGCGCGCGCCGGTGGAAACAGTGCGCCACGGGCGGCAATCTGCTCGGCTGCGCGAAGCGGCACATTCTCGAACTCGTAGGTCACTACCTCAGAGGCCCGCGCCAGCGCATCAAGCCCGGCCGGATCATCATAAGCCGCAACGATCTGGCGATCGGCGACCTGTGCTGCCGGACAACCTGCGGATGGCTCAAGTATAATCGTCTTATAAGATAAACGCGCGGCAGCCATCGCCAGCATTCGGCCGAGTTGACCACCGCCGACGATGCCGATTACTGATCCAGGAGGCAATGGGGTCATGCATCATCCGACGGCGCTGTGGCGACCTTGGCCGTCTGCTCGGCACGATAAGCGTCGAGCCGCTCCGCAAGTGCCGTATCGCTCAACGCCAGAACGGCAGCAGCCAGCAGCGCCGCATTCACCGCACCCGCGCGCCCGATGGCCAACGTACCCACCGGAATGCCGGCTGGCATCTGCACGATGGATAAAAGCGAATCCTGACCCGAAAGCGCCTTGGATTCCACCGGCACACCAAACACCGGAAGCGCCGTCATGGCGGCGGTCATGCCGGGCAAATGAGCAGCACCGCCGGCGCCGGCGATCACCACCTTGAAGCCGGCAGCCTTGGCGCCACGGGCGAACTCAACCAGCCGTTCCGGCGTTCGGTGCGCCGAAACGATCAAGTCGCGGTGCGAAATGCCCAAAAGATCGAGCGTATCGGCCGCGTTTTTCATGGTTGACCAGTCAGACTGGCTCCCCATGATCACCGCGACGTCGGCAGTCCCGTCCATGCGCTTTGTCCTCTTGATCGCCGGTTTATCAGGCGATGATGTCGGGAATGATCTTGTCATTGGCGTCTGAAAGGCGATCCTTCAGTGCCAACTTTTTCTTCTTCATACGCTGGATCTGGAGGGGATCGCAGCCCATGGCGATCATGGCGTTGATGGCGGCATCGAAGTCGGCATGTTCCTGCTTGACGCGGGCATATTCCAGGCGATTTTCGGCCTGATCCTGTGACATGAAGCAATGACTCCGGCGTGAAAACGCTGGCGATAAATGATGGGCGGGCTTTGTAGAGCCCTTGGCCCGCGCATAGCATAGCTTGCGACGAGTTTAAATCCTCCCGAAGTCGTGTTCGACAAGCCTGTCCTTTGGTGGCAAACTGTCATCGAACCGTCACGGAGCTCAGGGCCGCAGTGGAACTGGCCCGCGATTGTTCGATCGAGGAACCAGAAGGGAGAATAGATGATGTCTTTGACTTCCCATCTTGAGGAATTGCAGCGCAAACACGGCGATCTCGAACGTCAGATCGACAAGGCGGCTGCAAGTCCCTCAGTGAACGACCTGGAAATTCTGACCATGAAGCGACGCAAGCTCGCTTTGAAGGACGAGATCAACAAACTCAAGATGGCGCCCACGACCCATTAATCGTATGTTGCGGCTGTTGGCCGCTTGAAGCAGACGTCTTCAACGCTCCGCGCCGCCTAATGGGTGGCGCGGTTTTCGTTTGAGCACCTGCGCCCTCCTCCGCTTGATTGAGGAGAAGCCTCGCCCGGCCGCCGCATCAAACGGATGCAGGAGCTGCTGTTTCCGCGATCGGAGAAGTCGATTCCTCGGGACCACGCGGATCCAACAGCATCGCTTGCGGCGTCACTGCGCGTTCCGAAGGAAGCACGTTGAACGCTTCCTTGTTTTCCAGCGGCACCGGTGCGCGCTTGGAAACACGGAGCATCGTGTAGCAGGCGAGAAGGAAATGCGGCAGCGCGGTTGCCAGAAACAACGCCTCAGGGCGCAACTGCGTCATCAAAGCCGAGCCGAGCATTGGCCCGATAATGGTTCCAAAGCCGTAGAGCAGCAGAAGCCCGCTCGAGATTTTCACGAAGTTCGAGGTATCCGCATGATCATTGGCGTGGGCTACGGCCAGTGAATACAGAATATAGGCCATGGAACCGTAGCCGCCGGCAAGCAGGATCACCGTGACGCCGGATCGGCTCTCGATGAAGAAGATGAGACAGCCAATCAGCGCCGCGAACAAGGCGGAACCTGCGAGGATGTAGCGCCGGTCCGTCACATCGGACAGTCGGCCGACCGGCATCTGCATCGCAGCCCCTGTAACGACTACCAAGCTCATCATCAGCGCGATCTCAGCCGTGGAGATGCCGATGCGCGCGCCATAAACGGCACCAAGCGTGCCCCAGGCACCGTTTGCAACACCGATCAACAGGCAGGCCACCACTGAAACCGGCGAGTTAGCGAACAGGCCCCGCAGATCGAGCGAGACTTCCTGCAAAGGCTGCGGCGTTCCCGCAATGGAAACGGCGGTGGGAATCACCGAGCAGCAAAACAGGATGCCGCAGACCATGAACAACTCGCCTTGCCCGATCTCGAAGGCCGCGACCGTCATTTGCCCGGCCATGATCGAGGCATAGGTAACCATCATGTAAAGCCCGAAAAGCGTGCCTCGGTTCTCATTGGTTGCCTTCTCGTTCAGCCAGCTTTCCGTCACCATGAAAGCGCCAGCCATCACAAAGCCGGAGCAGATGCGCGACAGGACCCAGGCCTCTTCATTGACGACGAGCCCGGTGAACAGGACGATGATGGCTGCCGAAGCCGCAAAGGTTCCAAACGCGCGCACATGGCCGACACGGCGCACGAGGCGGGGCGCGAAGACGCAGCCAGCAACAAATCCGCCGGCGTAAGCCGTGCCAAGCAGACCAAGCGAAAAGGTCGAAAAGCCTTCCGCCTGCCCTCGCAAAGGCAGCAGCAGATTGTGCAATCCTGACGCAGCCAACAAAAAGGCCGTGCCGCGCAGCAGCGAAAAGATCGAACTATAATTGGCAAGCATGGCAAACCCGTCGGTGCGCTGATTGCGAACACACGTAAGCGATTCGGTGGATGTGAATGCGACAGGTCGCGCCTAACTACGGCGGAAAAGCGCCTCGGCAGCGGATTTCGACTGATCCTTCGCTTTAACTTCGGCTTCGAGGCGTGCGATCTCGCCGCGCAGCGCGTCGATACGTGTGCTCAAGTCTTCGATCGACAACAGGCTGAGATCCTGGCCGATCTCGTGCGGTTTGGTCCTCTTCTGCGGCTCGTCATCGAAGATGCTCATGAATGCTCCCATCGATTTGCCCTGCACTGATCGGAGGATAGATAATCAGAACGCGTGAGAGGCAACCGGTGCGGCGCTGACGCGCGCCCCAAGAAAGAATGGCAAGGGTTGAACGGATGGAAGCAGGTCTGAGCAACAACAAAACCGGACTGCCTGACATGATGGTGGCGATTGCCATTACCGAACCAGGCGCTCCGTCCGTGCTGAAGCCGGAACAACGGGCTGTGCCCGAGTTGCGGGCAGGAGAAGTGTTGGTGCGCGTGCGCGCAGCGGGCATCAACCGGCCGGATGTGTTCCAGCGTCAGGGTGCTTACCCCCCGCCGAAGGATGCCTCCGATCTGCCCGGCCTTGAGGTGGCGGGTGGAATTGCAGCACTTGGCCCGGATACACCCCGTTGGCGCTTAGGTGACGCCGTTGTGGCGCTCACACCAGGCGGCGGTTATGCTGAATATTGCCGGGTGCATGGCACCAATGTCCTTCCACTTCCGGAAGGGTTGACCTTCAACCAAGGTGCGGCGCTTCCGGAAACATTTTTCACCGTTTGGCACAACGTGTTCGAGCGCGGCCGTTTGCGGCCAGGCGAAAGCTTTCTGGTGCATGGCGGCACGTCCGGCATCGGCACAACAGCCATCCAGCTTGCCAAGGCGTTCGGCGCAACGGTGATCGCCACCGCCGGCTCGGCTGAGAAATGTACTGCTTGCGAGAAGCTGGGTGCTGACCACGCGATCAACTATCGCGACGACGACTTCGTCCAGGCGGTAAAGGCCGTCACGGACGGGACCGGCGTCGATGTCATCCTCGATATGGTGGGCGGCGATTATGTCGCGCGCAACTACGATGCGGCGGCGGTCGATGGACGCATCGTTCAGATCGCCACGCTTGGCGGCACCAAGGCGGAGGCCAATTTCGCGAAGCTGATGACCAAACGCCTGACCCACACCGGCTCGACGCTGCGACCGCGTTCGATTGAATTCAAGGCCGTGATCGCCAGCGCCCTAGAAAGCCAGGTCTGGCCGCTCCTGGTATCAGGCAAAGTCGCGCCTGTCATGGACCGCACCTATCCGCTGGCAGATGCCTGGCGCGCGCATGAGCGCATGGAAGAAGGCGAGCATATCGGCAAGATCGTGCTCACCGTCGCATAAGGAGAAACTGATGGATTATCGCGTACTCGGCCGTTCCGGCCTGAAGATTTCCACTCTGACCATGGGCACCATGACCTTTGGCGGCGAAGGAAACTTCGCCAAGGTCGGCAACACCAGCCTCGACGATGCCCGCCGGCAGATCGACCAGTGCCTGGATGCCGGCATCAACTTGATCGACACGGCCAACATCTATTCCAACGGGCGCTCGGAAGAGATCGTCGGTGACGCGTTGGGCGGCAAGCGCAAAAACGATGTGCTGATTTCCAGCAAGGTGCGGTTTCGCACAAAGGAAGGACCCAACGAAGAAGGGCTGTCGCGCTACCATATCATCCGCGAATGCGAAAACAGTCTCAAGCGTTTGAAGACCGATGTGATCGACATCTATTTCCTGCATGAATGGGATGGGATCACGCCACTGGAAGAAACGCTGGCAGCCCTCGAGACGCTCGTTGAGCAGGGCAAGATCCGGTATGTCGGCTGTTCCAATTATTCCGGCTGGCACATCATGAAAGCGCTTGGAATTTCGCAGCGTGAAGGCCATCCCCGCTTCATCACACAGCAGATCCACTACACGCTGGAAGCGCGCGAAGCCGAATATGAGCTCTTGCCGATCTCGGTCGATCAGGGGCTCGGCGTCATGGTGTGGAGCCCGATTGCGGGCGGCCTGCTGTCAGGCAAATATGGCCGCGACACGGAAACCGCGCGCCAGCTCGCCGGCTGGAAGGAGCCGCCGATCCGCGACGAAGACCGGCTATGGCGCATCGTGGATACGCTGAAAGATGTCGGGCAAGCGCATGGTGTGTCCGCCGCGCAGGTGGCGCTTGCCTGGCTCCTCACCCGGCCGGCGATCACCACGCTGGTTGTTGGCGCTCGCAATGAGGAACAGTTCGCCGACAACATTGCTGCCGCTTCGCTCAAGCTAACAGACGAGGATCTGCGCCGGTTGGGCGATGTCAGCCGACCGCCGCTGCTTTACCCATATTGGCACCAGCAGGCGACGGCGAGCGGACGCTTGGGCGAAGCCGATCTCGGCGTCGCGCGGAACTGATCCCGCGCGACAGCTATGGTCACTTGGCTTTGGGCGCCGGCTTGGCCGAATCCTTGACCTGCGAACCAAATGGCGAGGTGGCGGGCTTTGCAGCCGCCGCCTTGTCCTTTTTCGGCTTGCGAACTTCCTTGTTGCTGCGAACTTGACCCTTGGCCATATTGGCTTCCTCCGATTTGATGAAACAGCATCAACTGAGATCCTGCCGGCTGTCCAGCATTATCGCACAGGCTTCTGAATGCCCTTGAAGGCATTTTCATTGCGGGTTTGATCCGCCTTCGCTATATCTAAGCCGATTTCCCAATCTGGTGGCTTATACCACCGCCCGCGAGAGAGACGCGGGCGAACGAGAGGATGTACCCTATGGCCAATACCCTCCTGATGCCCAAGGCGACTGCCGTCTGGCTCGTCGACAACACTGCTTTGTCTTTTGACCAGATCGCCCAGTTCTGCTCGCTTCATCCTTTGGAAGTGAAGGCAATCGCCGATGGCGAAGCCGCGCAGGGCATCAAGGGCATGGACCCGATGATCACCAGCCAGTTGAGCCGCGAAGAAATCGCCAAGGCGGAAGCCGACCAAAATCATCGGCTGAAATTGTCCGAACCCAAGGTGCGCGTGCCGGAATCCAAGCGCAAAGGGCCGCGCTACACACCGCTTTCCAAGCGTCAGGATCGCCCGAATGCCATTCTTTGGCTGGTCCGCAATCATCCCGAGCTCAAGGACGCGCAGGTTTCGCGCCTTGTCGGCACCACCAAGGCGACCATCGAGCAGATCCGCGATCGCAAGCACTGGAATGCCGCAAACCTCACGCCGATGGATCCGGTAACCCTCGGCCTTTGCTCACAGATCGACCTGGATCTCGAAGTCAGCCGCGCGTCACGGGACAAGCAGCCAACAGCACCCACGGGCGATACACTGCTGCCGGCTTCGATGACCGAGCGGTTGGATGTGAATGCGGAGCAGAACGAGGATGATCGCGAACTCGACGCGAATGCGGTGTTCGCCAAACTGTCCTCGTTGAAGAACCGCAACGAGGACGAAGACGAAGGGTAAGCTTCGCTTCTTGCAAGTTGAAAGGCGGCTCAGGCCGCCTTTTTCTTTAAGCGGTGTAGCGCAGGCCCATGCCGCCTTGTTCGATCTTGCGCTTTTCCATGGCGCGATAAAAATCGCTCAGCAGCTTGCCCTGCTCCGGCTTGAAGCGGCGGCCGGCCTGGCTGATGGTCTTGATGCGGTCGATCCGGAAGGTTCTAAAATCGTCGCGCAACTCGCACCAGCAGGCGAGTGTCCAAACCTTTCCCCAAAACCACAGACCCAGCGGACGCACCTCCCGCCGCGATGGTTGACCCTGCTCATCCTGATAGTCGACTGTCAGCAGTTCGCGCGCTTCAACGGCGCGTTCGATCACGTCGATGGCCGTCCGGTCCGCATCCGACACCACCCACATCGGCGAATGAATTTCGGTGCGACCGATCCGATTGCGCTCGGCTTCCGGCAGCACGGCGCCGATTTTCACCAGCGACTCTTCAGCTGCGCGCGCCATGCTTGAACCACCGAAGGCGCGCACCATCCGCGCACCGGCAACCAATGCCACGATTTCATCGCGGGTAAACATCAGCGGCGGCAAATCAAAGCCTTCGCGCATCATGTAGCCGACGCCGGCCTCGCCTTCGATCGGCACGCCGGTTGATTGCAGGTCGGCGATGTCACGATAAATGGTGCGCTCGGATACTTCGAGCCACTGCGACAGCTTGTATGCGGTTACCAATCGGCCCCCGCGCATGTGCTGAACGATCTGAAACAAACGGTCTGCGCGGCGCATATGGTCCTCCTGTACGCGCCGAACCAGTGTTGGCAAAGGCCATATGGTGGCCGAACGGCTGCGTAACAAGAAACATCATCGCATGGTGCTCCTGACAGCATTCTGTCAGGAGACTTTCACGATCTTCGCCGTGATTACGACTTCACAGGAACGGTGTAGTTCAAAGGCAAGCGGCCGCCATCGGCATATATCGTTTCGCCGGTGATGTAGCTGGCTTCATCCGAAGCGAGAAAAACCGCAATAGCGGCGATTTCAGAAGGCTCACCGACACGCCCCATGGGCGTGCGCGACAAAACACGCTCGCGTGCCGCCGGGTCGCTGTTGACGGCGCTGAGCATCTGCGTGTTGATTGAGCCTGGTCCGATTGCATTGACGCGGATGCCATGCGGCGCCAGCGACACTGCCATGACTTTCGTGAGCTGGCTGATACCGCCCTTGGAAATGGAATACGGCCCCTGGTTCGGCAAACCGAAGATCGCGTTGATCGAGGACATGTTGACGATTGCGCCAGCCGAGCCGCCATGTTTGATCTTGTCCACCATGAAGCGCGCGACCGCCTGGCCGGCCAGAAACGCGCCTTTGAGGTTCACGGCCAGAACACGGTCGAAATCCTCTTCGGTGACATCGAGGAAGTCGGCGGCGTGGACGATGCCTGCATTGTTCACGAGAATGTCGATGTCGCCGTAGGTGTCGACCGTCGCAGCCACGAGATTGTGGATGTCCAGGCGTTTTGAAACGTCTGCGCGCACAAAGATCGCGTCTCCTAAACGGCGCAACCCGTCCACTGCCTTTTCACCGGCAGCCGCATCGATGTCGGCTACAACGACCTTGACGCGTTCACGCACGAAGCGCTCCGCAATGGCATAGCCGATGCCCGTCGCAGCGCCCGTAACGATAGCAACCCTGCCGTCCAGTGCCATGCCATTTGCTCCATCGAAATGTATCGCGCTTGTTGCGCAGGATCAGACCACACCATGATCGGGCGAACGGACAGAATCAACTGCCAAGCGTTGATCCCCGTACTCAATCGGGCTCCCGTTCCAGTCTTGTCCAAAGAACAATCAGCGCTTCGGATTTCACGCTACCCGGCCAAGGTTTCATGGTAAGCCGTCGTCATGTTGGTTTCTCCGTCCTCGCACCATGAATACGCCGAAACGCCGCCACCTCACCTTCGCATGAAAGGCGGCTGGGCCTCTGTGGGCAGAAGCGTGGAAGGCGCCTTTAATCCTCCTCGACCGGCAGCCCACCATACCAGCGACATGCGATGAGCAAGGCGCTATCCCTCCTCATTCTCGCAATGATGGCGCTGCATCTGTGGCGGCCGCTCGGACTTCCCGGTTTGCGGGCGCGCAAGGATGTCTGGAAGATCGCGGTTTTCGCATTGGCCGCGATCGCCGTGACGGTTCTGATATCCCATCACGGCTGAACCGCATTCGACTTTATGTCTGCTCTTTACCCGCCGCCTTTAAACGGGCGATGTAGTCTTTTTGCAGCGCTCCCGCGCCCCAACCTTCACCATTGTTCTGCTGCGCCAAAGCCGCCATCATCGCGACGAGGTTGGTGTCGCGGATCTGTTCCAGCTCTCGAACTGACCATTGCCCGGACTGCGCATCCGATTGTTCGGTGATCAGATCAACCAGCTCGTCATTGAACTCCGGCACATCCGTCAGCTTGGTCCAGGGCCATGACAGGCATGGTCCGAACTGTTCCATGAAATGGCGCATGCCTGCCTCGCCGCCGGCAATGCGATAGGTCTGGAACAGGCCCATCTGCGCCCAGCGAAGACCGAAGGAATAGCGGATGATGTCGTCAAGCTCTTCAACGGTGGTGATGCCATCCTTGATCAGCCACAAGGATTCACGCCAGACCGCTTCCAGCAGGCGATCTCCGACAAAAGCCTCGATCTCCTTGCGGATCACGACCGGCTTCATGCCGATCGATGCATAGATCGCCTTTGCCTTTTCAATAATTTCGGGTGCAGTTCGCTCCCCGCCGACGATCTCCACCAGAGGCAGGAGATAAACGGGATTGAATGGATGCGCGACCACCAGCCGCTCGGGCCTTTGCAACGCCCTTGCCATATCCGTGGGCTTGAGACCGTAGGTCGATGAGCCGATCAGCGCATCGCCCGGCGCATGCGCATCAATCTCGGCCAGCACCTTGTGCTTGAGATCAAGCCGTTCCGGTACGCTTTCCTGAATGTAG
>Ga0210040_10008606_pt1 | contig 12055 bp, 2 predicted proteins | sample CryGeyCG12114_NA_FD_185462 | JGI IMG/M metagenome (GOLD analysis project Ga0210040, IMG submission 185462) | Groundwater microbial communities from aquifer - Crystal Geyser CG19_WC_8/21/14_NA (SPAdes) (version 2) | ecosystem: Environmental > Aquatic > Deep subsurface > Groundwater | place: USA... | reverse complement strand
CGTTTAAGTTGCATGGATTGGGAGGCTGTCACTGATGAACGCGGCAGGCACTTCAAGCTAGCTATGAGATTTTTGGATCTGGGGAGCAGTGTTTGTAACCCAACGGCGTCTGACAAGATCGATAATGATAGTGCTACCCTTCGACGGAGCTACTCGTCTGGAAGACGATGCAATCCATCATGAAATTTTGAATAATGTACCGCGGTGTAGATTGTGGTCGTAGTATTTAGGAACAACTGATGCGGTGTTAATACCACTAGCCCGGTTAGAGCGAACGAACAGCTATAGACGCCAGTGGTGTTGCCTGTTTACGGCTGCCACACGGTGTGCAAGCAAACATGACTAGGATGATGGCGAAGGTTATATTCTAAAAGTGCCTAAGTACTACTAGTATGCCTAGCGCGACTTTCTATACATTATTACGTGTCCGCAACCTCGGTTTACTTGTTCTATTTTACGTAAATAAAGAAGGTATATAATATTACGTAGTAGCTTAGTATTATTAGCCTATTAAAGCGACCTTATCGTACTTTTACTTCTAGTTAGTTTAATATAATTATCCTTAGCTAATTCTATATTTAGTAGTAACGATTACGATAATAAAATAGCGTATTATATTAAGTTACTAATAACTAGAGCGACTATACTATCGCTCTTAAGAATAACTTTTCGTTCTTAAAAGCGACGAAAGACTAATTAAATATCGCTTTTATTAGCGCTAAATAGACGATAAAATAGTTAATCTTTAAAATATAATAAGAATTATATTAAACTTAAAAAGAAAAATAGTAGTTACTTTTTATTATAAGGACTTAATTAAAAATAATAAAGACTTAACTATATAATAAAAATACTTTTCTACTTTATAAAAATAATAATTTCGTCTACTAACTAAACGAGATAAAAGAAGAATACTACTAATTTAACTAGTAGGAATTAGCCTTAAGTTAATCTTAGCTAAAATATAATAAGTTACTTAATTATAATTAAGATTATACTACTTTAAGAAGTTTAATATAATAACTACTTAGCTAAATAAAGATTACTTAAAAATAATAAGAGTAACGTAGTATAATAAGAGAAAAAGCGAGTATATATAAATTTAATTCGAGTATAAGAAACTTAAAAATACTTATAAAGAGTTATAAAATATTACTTAATATTAACTATTTATAAATAAAACTTATAGACTTTAATAAAGTATATAAGTAGATTTTTAATAAACTTAAATCTATAATATACTTTTAATACTCTTTTAAAAAGCTCTTAAGATAATAATATCTTATTTAATTCTTTAGAGTTCTAGTAAACTTTATACTACGCTCTCTTTAGTTAAATAAATTATTTACTAAAAGTATTAATTTAATTATAATAATAAAACTAAGTACTATTTTAATAAAGCTAGTAAACTTTTAAGTAGTATTAACTAGTAGTAATTTAAATTAATAAAAGCGTTAGCTATAATAGCTAGAATATTTAACGCCTTAATAAGTTATTTATAAACGTATTATATACCTTATAAGAACCTTAAGCTACTTATATTTAAGAGCTTAAGATAAAGAATTTATTTATTTATAATAGCGATTAAATTAAAAATAAGCTTAATTAGTATATTTAAGAACTTATAAATTAGTATAGCTTTTATAGTACTCGTTAAGTATAGATTAAAAAGATAAAGACTATATAATTAGCTTAAACCTTTTTAGCTTACTTAATTTATTAGCTCTTTAATACTATAATAGTATTAATTACAACTATAATAAATTAATATACTACTTAGTTAAATAATTACTTTAAAGATTCTAACGAATAAATTAAGTATTAAAACTAGTAGATATAAATAATATAAAACGAGTTATTAATTATCGATTTTATCGCTAACTTAGTAAAGCTTAGCGTAAAGATTAAGCTTATAAAATAATTATAAGAAATTAAGAAAGTAATATAAGTAGATATAAATATATATATATATATAAAAATAATAAAATACCTTAAGTAAGACGATTTACTTTTTATAAATTATATTTAGCGTATAAATTATATAAAGTAAATACTTAAACTTACTTAAACTTATTAAATAAAAAATAGTATAAAAGAAGACTTGCTTAAATACTTTTATAGTATTTTAAAGTTAAATAAATAATAAGAAACTTCTTTTATATCTTATAAACTACTATAAAAGAGCTTAATAGAATAAAAAAGCTAGTATAAATAAAAAAACGCTTACTTTAAGTATAAAAAACGTAAATATATAATTAATAACTACTATTAACGTACTAATAACTAAAGTATTCGCGAATAATTTTTAATACTTATAAGTCGTAAGAACTCTAGTAGAGAACGCTTTAATAGCTAATATAATCGTATAAGTTTACGCTTTTAATTAAAATAATATAAGAAAGGTATTAAGTTTAAGTAAAGAAACTAAACGATTTAATAATAAAGAAAGAACTTACTAAGCTTAAAGAAGACTTAAGTTTTATAATTACTCTTTTATAATATTTTATACTTAATAATAATTATTAATAACTTCAATTATCTTATTATTTAGCTACGCGTTTAAATAAAGCGTAGCTTCTAGTAGTAAAGAGCGTATTAGTAAATAAAGAAAGACGTTATAATATTTTTATTCTCGTTAATTTAAAAGTAGATTAAGATTATATCTCTAGCGATTTAGTATATCGATTAGCTCTCTTTATTCGTAAGTAAAAAGGAGTAAGCGAATAAATAAAAGTAGTAAACGAGTCTATTATTCGCTTACTAAAGGAAATAAGCTATAACTTAAATCTTTTAAAGTATAAGTATTATACGACTATTTAAGTTTTAAATATTACTAAATTTAACTTTATATTTAATATACTTTAACTATATAATTATAAACTACTAATAAATTAAAATAACTTATCTTTAATTACATTTATAGCTAGTTAAACTTTTAATCTTTAGCCTTAAATACTAATATATTAAATTAATATAATTAGCTTTAGTAGTAAATTATTTATTATAACTTAGGTTAAAAAAGTATTATAAAAGCTAATAAGCTTAGTATATATTATATAAGTAGTATTTAAAGCTAATTTTAAAAAATTAAAAACGTAGAAATACGATTAATATAGAGTAGTCTTATATAAAACTATAAAATTATATAAACTTTAAAAAATAATTAATAAGTATAATAGGATTTTTAAGAAAGATTTACTACCTATACTACCTTCTTAGTAAGAGATCGAGTATATAATTAATACTAGCGATATATTATCTATTAATATTAACGCTTACTCGCTATTATTTATATATCTTAAAGAGTAATTTAAGTAAATCGAATAAATACTAACTTAAAAGATTATTTAAAAGTCTTTAAGTAATTAAAGCTTCTTAACTATATTTATTAAAAAACTTAAAGAAAAATAAAGAATATATATTAACTATTAAGCCTTAAATATAATTACTTATAAGAATAACTATTTACTATTACGAATTTAAGAGTATTTAAATTTAATTAAAAATATAAAATATTTATTTAAGTTAAATTTAATATAAGAATACTACTAGATTTATATTAAGAATAATAACTACGGAAAAATAGCTTTTAATACTTAATAAGAAAAGTATAAGTTTCTTATAATACTATTCAAATTATATAACGCTTTTATAATATTTTAAATCTTAATAAATCGTATCTTACGTTCTTAGCTAAAAAGATTAGTTATCGTTTACTTAAATAATATTATTATCTACTTAAATATACTTAAAGAATATTAAATTTATATTATAAAAGTTTATATAAAGTTAAAAGAAGCTTCGCTATATACTTAACTTTTAAAATATATCTTTAAAGTATTACGCTTAAAATTTTATAATTACTTAGTTAAAAATAGAGTTATTAAGCTTTTATAGTTTAAGATTAATACTATTTTAAACTAGTTTATCTTATAAAATATTTATAAGGTTCGCTAGTTTATAAACTTAATCTTCTATTATTAATAGTTTATAAAAGACTTCGCTTATATTTTTATACTTTTATTTAAGCTACTTAAGAAAAGCGATATAAAGCTTAAAGCTAAATAGTTTCGTAAAACTATATAAATATTTTAAGTTAATATTGCTTTTTATTAATCTAAGTAAATAATTATAAAAGATCTTATATTATAAGCTTTAAATATATAAAGTCTTTTTATTATTAGTATAAATTATAGTAAGTATATACTAGAGATTAAGCTTAGCTAATATAATTTAAATACGTAAAAACTTTACTTTATTATCTTTAATAATCGAAAACTTACTTTAGTTAAAATTAATTATTTTATTTATAAGAAAAAGTTACTAGTAATAAAGTATACTTTTATACTTTAGAACTACTATATTAATAATAAATACGAAATTATAATATTAATTAACTATAAGAGTTTAAAATATATAGATACTATTAAGTATATATTTAAGCGAATTACTCGTTAAATTAATAAGTTCTAATAGTATTAGCTAAATATAAAATATTAAAAAGATAAAGAAAACGTAATTATAAATATAATTAACTATTAACTTAACTAAATAAAAAAGAGCTCTTAGAATATAATAACTAACTTAACTTAAGTAATATAACTTATCGCTTATATTAATCTCGTAAAGAGGTATAATAAAGATAAATAAGTTAAGTATATACTACGATTTCTCTTTAAAGGTATTAAATTACTTATAAAAATCGAGAAAGGTATTAAACTTATATAATTTATATTTAATTATAAATATTAAAAGAATACTCTTTACTATATTAAAAGAGATTAAAACGCTTTATATATTCTTTATAAGATAAGAGTTAATTTCTTAAATTACTTATATAATTACTACGATTATCTAGGATTTTTTAATCTTTAAAGAGTTATCTAAAAGCGAGGCTAGTAGTATAATATTAAGCGAGATATTAAAAACTTTATATAAACTTACTTATAATATTAGTATAGTTAGCGATTCTATTTAAAATAAAAACTAAAACTCTTTTATATTTTAAGTTTCTTAAACTTAGATCTCTTTAATCGCTAAGTAATTAATCTTATTAAATCTTTATCTTAAATATCTAAAGATAATTATTAAATACTTATATACGTTAAATACCTTACTATATAGCTAACTATAATAGCTTTATTAAACGTAAAAGTAAAAATTATAACTTATATATTATATAACTATCTTACTATAGTATATAAATCGCTAAAGGAACTTTTATTAAATAATAAAAGTAAGCTTATAAATTAGATTCTTTTTACTTATTTAAAGATACTCGCTATAAAGTATTAGTTTACTATATTATATTATTCTTATACTAACGAAAAGATTAAGAATTTTAATAAGTTACTAAATAATATCTTAATTAAAATACTTATTAGTAAATTAATAAGAGTTTAGAATTAATTCTTATAATAAGCTGTATTTATAATTAGAATTAAAGTATATATAAGAACTAAATAGTCTTTTTATTTTTTATTATATAATAAGTATCCTCGCTTACTTAGGAATAATAATAAACTCTAACTACTATTAATAAGCTATATAAATAAAGAATATATAATTTAGCGAATAGCTATAATATAATACGCTAAATTTATAATAAACCTTAAACTTTTAGAAAAAGCTAAGAAGATATATAAAGTTCGTATAAATCGCGTTAAGCTATATAAAATTATAAAAGGTAACTAGATTTTAATAAGAGCTAAAGCTTATAATAAGTTTAATACTAGATAATATAAATCTTATAAGGTTTTAAAGATATACTATTTAAATACTTACGTTTTAGCTTAGCTTAATAAGAAGATTCTTAAGCTTCTTATTAATAGCTAATATCTTATAAAGATAAATATACTAAAAGAAAATATTAAAGAACTATAAAGCTTTTTAATAATATAAGCCTCTTTATATTAATAAGATATAAAGCTAATAAAGGCTTTACTTAAAGTAAAGAAGCTACTATAAGAGAAGAAGAGATAAACGCCGTTTTATAATAATCTTACCGCTATATTAACTAGTAAATAAAAAAAGCTATATTTAAAAGAAGTTATTAAAGATTTAAGTAGTAATCTTAATAAAATTAAGATTAAAGTATTATAAAGAGGTATTTTAAAAAGTATTACTAACTAAATAAAATTTATAAATAAAAGTAGCTCGCTAAATATAAATATCGCTACTATTATAAAGTATATAAAAAGAGAAGTAACTTTATTTAATAATAAAAAGAAACCTTTAATTAAATAAATAATTTACTAAGATAATAATATATTACTAAAAATTAAAACGAAGCCTATTATATCGCTAGAATTTAATAAAATAATACCTCGATTACTTAATATTTTAAAGAAAGTAGAGAAAGCGATAAATATTAATAAAGTATTATTAAATATACTAATAAATAATAAGATTAATAAGAACTAATTTATAATTAAATAAACTCTACTACTATTAATAAAACTTAATAATAAAAGCTTTACTACTTTTAAAGCTACTAGTAATCGTAAGAGAATAATAATAAAGATAAGGATATTTAAGTAATAGAAAAAGCGAGATATAAGTTTATAAGAAAGAGAACGAAGTCTAGGCGAATATAGCCTAAGAGAAAGACCTTAAAAGATAAAAGATTAAGTATTTTTTAGATAATAAAGAGAAAGAGAGAAGAGTATAAGCTAAAAGATTAAGACCTAAGCTATAACTCTAAAGAAGAAAGAGGCTAAAGTAAAAAAAGTAATTAAGATTTAATAAATACTAAGGCCTTTACTTTATTAAAAATATAATATAACTTATAAAAAACTATAAAGAAATTTAAAGAAAATTAAAATTATATAAATTATAAATAATTATAAAGAGCTTTATAAAAGATTAAGAAATAACTTATAAAGTATTATAAAGAATATTATATAAAATTAAAAGATATATTACTAGTATATACTTATTATTATTATTTTCTATTAGCTTATATTTATATTATTACTATATTATAGAATATTATAGACTTTTATAGATTATTACTTATTTTTAAAACTTTTTACTTAAAGTATTATTAATATTAGTAGCCTTTATCTTCTTTATATTCGCTTACGTTTTCTTTTTAGTATTTACTTTATTTAACTTTATAGAGTATATTAGTATCTAGTTTGGCGAAAAGTTATAAATAGTTATATATACTCTTTTATATACTTAAAAAACTATAGTTAATAGCGATTTTTCTTTAAGTATAATTACTATACGCTAGATTTATTAGTACTTTATATAACTTTATAAATATCTACTTATACTACTATAGTTTACTTTTAATTTAATTAAAATATACTTAGTAAACGAACTATTTCTTATTTAATACGATTTATACGCCTTATCTTTAGTATATATATATTTTCCTTTAACTTAAATAATAAAGACCTTAACTTAAATTAATTTAACTATTATAATATTTTAGTTTATAACGTTATTTAGAATTATATTAACTTACGAACTTATATAAAGATATTTAGCTACTTATACTTTTTTATAGTCTTATTTTAAACTTTATAAGAGAATATTAATCGAAAAATAAGCTTATACTAGTTTACTATTAGCTTTAGTAATTTAAGCTTTCTTATATTTAAAAGAGAGAGAGTAACTATTACTTTTTATACTAGCGCTATATTAATAAAAGTTATAAAAAGTTATAAAGAGTTAATAATAGTACTAAACGATAGTTTTAAAATATACTTATATAATAGGGACTTACTTAGGTATAAAGATATATAAGAGAATATAAATATATAAAAGAAGAAGAAATAATCTAAAGAAAAAGAATTCTAATATTCTCTAGAATACGCTAAGCCTTTCGTTTATATTATATTATTACTTTATTACTAGATAGTAGAGGATATAATATTACGTAGTAGCTTAGTATTATTAGCTTATTAAAGCGGCCTTATCGTACTTTTACTTCTAGTTAGTTTAATACAATTATCCTTAGCTGATTTTACAAGCAGGAGAGCCTAAGTTTAACGTCACTAGCAACACGTACCACTCTTCCTTCCAAGCGCTCGATTGCGGTCCGAGCGCGATTAGATCGAGTCCTCTGCTCCTTCTTCGTCAAACCTTACCTGATTCTCCAACATGCCTCATTCTGTCCTTGCTAGACTTCCTGATAACTCTTCGGCATTTATTTCTCATTCAACTCAGCCTTATCCACAGCGATATGTGCTTGTGTTGTCTCCGAGGCCGCAGTCGATGTCAACTACAAATTGACGGTTTGCCGTGCCCCGACTAAATCCCCCAAGAAACAGGCTGAATCTTCTTAAGATGCCCCAGCTCCCAAATCTACAGTCACTCTCGCAGAAATTCCGAAGCGACGAGGTAGACCTTCCAAGACTACTGTAAGCGGCGATACGTCTCTTAAGACCGCTACTGCCTCACCTAGGCCTATAAAGGCCGCCCTTAGCAGACCTAGGAAGACTATCATCAAGCTTCAAATCCTTATATCTAAGCATTGTCGACACTTTCATCAATCGACAATCACATCAATCCATATGCACCATCTGCCCATCCCACTAAAAGTCTCATACTAACAGTCTTGTGCGATCTAGTGTTACCAAAGAAAAGGAAGGCGTTCGACCCTCCGTCGGCTGCGTCGCGAGCAGCACAGGGCATTCGATCATTCTTCACACCTCGGCCGGCGGAGGGTCCATCCACTCATTCGACAACTGTTCCTCCTGCACCTCTTACCCAAACATCTTTACCTTCTCCTTTCCTTACTCGCGCACCTCATACTTCAACATCTCTTACAGCAACATCCTCTCGAGAAGATGCCAGAAAAGCGATGCCCCAACGTATCCATCGGCTTGCAATCCTTGCATGCGACTGCGGTCGCCGCAGCACCTACTCCGACGTCGGCAAAGCGGCAAAGAGATGACGAGGAGCCCAAACTCTACCCTCGAAGAGACGAGGACCAGGGCCCCACCGACGTGGCGGCAAGAAGTGTAAGTGTTTGATCCTATAAGATGCGAACCACTAAGTCACTAAGCGGGCGAAACAGCCCCGGCGACAGCCATTAATCCTACACCGGCGACAACTTTTAATCCTGCATTGGCGACAGCTCTCAACGCTGCACTGGGGACAGTCCTCAATCCCGCAACGGCGACAACTCTCAATCCTGAATCGGCGACAACTCTCAATATTGCACCGGCGACAGCTCCTAACCAGCCGCTGAGCCTAAGTCTGTCTTCGAGACTGCAGCAAAGCCGGTTGCCAAAAGAGGCCGGCCTCCTGGAAGCACTAATAAGTCAACCACGAAAAATACTTCAACGACGAAAAGCGCTACAACGATAGCGAAGGGAGGCACGAAGCCAAAGATCTCTGACGAGGGTCTAAGACCGATGTGGAGGGTATTGTTGGAGGCTTGACCTAAGATGATAGGCAGGACGATGGTGACCTACAATACTGGTTGGTGAAGGCTAAGTCAAGTATGAAAGAGGTGTTATAGCAGTCTGCGAGAGTTCGGCGAGTGATTCAAAGCCTCCATAATTGATTTTGGTTTAGAGCTTCTTTACTTCGCTCAGAATCCCTCCAGCACCTCGCATGCATCCCGCGAACCCCGTCGCTAGAGCCTAACCATGTACTTATAGCGCCACGCCTAGAGTCTATGCTCGAGCTGGAGAGAGATACTAGGCGCAGGCAAAACCTCGAGATGCTGCGCCTGCGACAGGAAATGGACCAAACGCGACGCAGGATCAGTTCACGAGAGAGCAGCACTACCATAGCTGGTGATGATGCAGTTGGCAATCATGAGGACGTCGATAAGACAATAGGAGATATATGGTTTACTGAAGCTAAGCAGACCACTACTAGTCCAAGAGCTTCTAAACAGCAGCAAGAAGCTCAGAAAGATGCATTGTCGGAACGACCAAGAAGAAAGCTGATACCTAGCCCTTGGAAGCATGGTCAGCAGCTCGATGTGTTAGCTTAGAGAACGAGATTAGTGTAAAGTCGAAGCACCACAGCGCGGCGTCAAGCGGAAGTGAGAAGACGACGATGAGCTCTAGGAATCGTAACCGCATTGATCTACAGCAGTAGTTGTGAACAAACATCTGACAGCTACAGATTCGAAATGCTTTACTTCACCCTCTGCTCATCTCTGCCAGCGATGTCTTATTGCTCGGCCGAACCTCAGCGAGCATCCTCACCCCGATCTCCACAGATTCATAGTTCCGCCACCGCTATTGTACACCAGAGTCCCACGGACTGCATCCGAGGCCTCAGCCCATTCACCAGCGAAGTCTGTCCCATCCGCTAGGTTGACTTGGTTTGCAATTTTCAACGCAGAGTTGAGGAGCTGTTTCGCCTGGATCGTGGTCGTGGTCGGTGTCGTGCTGGAAAGGAGGGAGTCAGCGGCGAGACGAGGGTAGGCGTTGATGTTGTGGGTGAACAGTCGACTCACATCCATGCGAAGAGGAAAGTACGGCAGACAACAGACCCCGAAACATATCCGAGTCTCAGTATTCAGAATAGGCTTTGTCTCTGCATGTTTGACTTACCACAGTGTATGGTTTAGTCAATCAATCCTCCTCACAAGACAATGCATCAAGGTACAACTACACTGCCATCACCTGCTTCACGAGGGACTGTGCTTGAGGCTTGCTTAACATAATCAGACTCTAGCGGTCGTTATCAGCTGGGACACATCAGAGTCAAAGATCTTTCGGTTCAAGTGAAAGCAGAAACATCAGCCCGGCTCAGCCAACCGCAGGCACTCGAAAGCTGAAGATGCCCAGTCATCATCATTCCATGGATAAAGCCCACCGCCGACACGGAATACATCTCGATCCTCCTTTGCTAGTCAATAATGCACGCCCGAGGCTTCACCTTCATTCTCGACGGCCAGACATTCTGCATCACGCTCCTCGAGTCCGTGTCAGACCTTCACTGCCTCCGACATCATGACCGCGCCAAGATGTTTCGCTACCACTCTCTCCCATCCTCCAGCGAGCATCTTCAGTCCCTTCAGTCGCTTATTACGGACAGTGCAGCACTACAAGAGGCACTCGCTGAGCCTTCTGATCAGAGATGTCGATGAGCGATACAGGAATTCCGCGTGGTAAGGCTCCTCTCGGAGACAGAGCGTTTTCTACGAGCTTTAACATCTACCTCGATACAGATACATCTCCGACACACTCTTCACGAGACTTAGCCTTGTCTGCAGGTACAGACGATCAGTCAAATCTCAAAGCAGCACACACACTACCACGAACGCCTCGAACTACCTCATCGCCCACCCCACCACCTTCTCCTCCCTCTTCATCGATGCTTCTCAGTTCACTGCCAGATCTAAGACGGTTGCGAATATCCACTTTCGACCACAACTGCGGGCACACCTTGCGTACTTCACCTTTACCACCTCTGTCGAATTCTCCACGCGCCACCCCTCTCCGATCTCCATCGATGTCTCCTCGAACAAATGATAGTGACCGATCTTCCTCTCCGCGGCAAGACCCTAAGCTCGATGCTAGCCTCGATCTCTTTCAAGAGCCAATCGAGAAGATGTCCTCTCGACGTAAGCTGTATTGGGCACAGCAGCTGGGTCTGATCGCTGCAAGAACGACTTGTACGCTCCCCACCCATGTTGATACCCAGTTGCAGAAGGCCGTGGGAAGTCCACTTGCGTGGGAGCATCGGTCAGTAGAACGCTTCAAGGTCGTCAGCCCAGAGAACGCTCTTAGCAGGCTGGGAGCGAAACCGGAGAAGGCGTATCTAGTCAAGGCGATAGAATCGCTGCGGCAGGAAGTGCAGTGGGAACGCTCAGGTTCTGTCCAGCTATGGCTTGTGCACAAAGATGAGCATGATGGTAAGATGGTTAGCAATGCCGCGAAGAGCCCTACAAGTCGATGTGGGTTTCTTCCAGGCGGGCTGAAGGATGTGGCGGAGGCCGCGACACGGGCGGACGCGGGTGAGACTAGAGAGCTGCTCGGCGTGAAGCAGGGCCCCACTGATGTACAGCTGGAGCTCGACAAAGACCATAAGAGGGCGAATAAGGAGATGGATGAGATTGATAAGCTCTTTATAC
>Ga0210040_10008605_pt1 | contig 12056 bp, 5 predicted proteins | sample CryGeyCG12114_NA_FD_185462 | JGI IMG/M metagenome (GOLD analysis project Ga0210040, IMG submission 185462) | Groundwater microbial communities from aquifer - Crystal Geyser CG19_WC_8/21/14_NA (SPAdes) (version 2) | ecosystem: Environmental > Aquatic > Deep subsurface > Groundwater | place: USA... | reverse complement strand
GTGGTGTAGGCGCGCTGTCTGAGGTTGATGGCCGGTCAGCTTCACCATTGGCTTGCCTGGCTGAAGATACAGAAAGAGCCGCTGGGCGTTGCGCTCTCCTGGCTGACCGCGAGCTGCCTTGGCTCGATGATCGTTCGTGTTGGGCGCGAGTACCACGGTATCGATTGGCAGCATCGATAAGTCCAGGTCGTGATATTGGCGGGCCAGCGGCGCCTTGTGGTGTTGATGTCCCACTTTCTGATCGCCCGTGCGCTCTCCTTCGTGCAGCGTCTTCCTCGCGCACGAGCGGACTGCGCATAGGCTGAGGCAGAGACGTGGCTGACGAGCTTGTCAACCCTTCTCTCGCCAGTCGCTCTCTTCGCTCTCTCCTTTCTTGCTGTCGCCTATCTGCCTGTCGCCTTCGCACGGCCTCAGCTATGCGCTCAGTGATCTCCTCCTCTTGCGAAGGGCCAATCTGGCTCAAATCGACACCTTCCGACACCAGATCTTCCAGTACTTCGCGCACAAGGTCCTCGTCAACATCCTCAGAGTCGATCTCGGACGAGCTGAGCAAGGACCGCTCGATAGCCCGTGGTGGGAGGACTACCCGTGATGGCGAGGCTCCAGCTGACTGCCGACTCCTTGACCGCCTGTCGTCCCGACTCCTTCGAGATTCCCTACTCCTGTCTCGGCTCCTCTCGCGCCTTCTTCGATCTCTTGGCGGTTCCAGGGTGTTGCTGCTCGCGCTCGGTATGCCCACCTCGCGCAGACTCAGCGCCTGCACCTCCGCAAGCATGCGCTCCTCATCCTCGTCGCGCTCTTCCCTTCTCCGCAGCTTCGGCAGGACATTGTCTCCAGACTTGTATTTGGCCCTATCCGCCTGCTTCTCTTCCTCGCTCTTTCCTCTCTCTGGGTTTGCCCTCACATAGTTGTCGAGGAGAGTGGTGACGAAGGCATTCGGCTGGGTTGTGCGCACCGAGGCGCGACATGACGGGCAGGTATATGGGTGTATCGATGTCGCGGTCGATGCTTGGAAGGCGAACCATTCCTTGAGACATGCGCCGCAGAAGGTGTGTAGGCAGTCGAGGAGGGTCAGCGGTTGGTAGAGAAGGTCGGTGCAAATCTGGGGTTGTCGTAGTTAGCAGGTGCATCCCAGCTTCGCACTCGGGCCGCAACAATCTTGGAAGGAGCGACCCATATATGAATTACAGTGTCTATGCGACTCCAAAGACGTTGGGTGAGTCTCCAACATCTCTCTCACTCATGTCGCGACCGCCATTGCGGCCTTCTCGAGACGGCCCCCACCTCCGCGACACCGCCAAAGCTGAACATCGAACTCACCGAGCACGTCAATTCCCTCTCCATATCATTAGGCACGCCAGCAGCGCGCGCGGCCTCGGCCATTGCGATGCTTGCTGCCTCGAACCTAGTTGAAGGTGTCCTCGTCGCTAGCTGGTTGCGTAGCTGATCAAGTGCGGTCAGCACCATGCAACTTGGCAGCCCTGACCTCAGGAAGAAGGCGTCACCGACTGCCAACGCATCCAAACTTCACCACCGCGCCGCCTTCATCATTCAGCTGTTCAACTCGAGGCTAGCCTTATGCATGTCACCTCTTGTGCTCCTGCAAGGAGACGTCAAATGTCGTGTAGCGCGTCACGCGACGTCGCGCCGTAGCTGATGTGCCCGATGTCGTTCTCAACTTCTCATCGTCGAAAAACGCACATGTAGTTAGGAACGAAACCGCATTGGATTGTAGGGCCCGGTTCAGACTTGCTATTTTCACCTTGGTCCCGCGCCCCCAAGAATTCGTGGTAACGACTTTCACCGTACTGCCAGCCCCCTCCACGGTCGATTCCCCAGCATCAGTTCAAAATCTCCATCAAGCCGCTTCCAAATCATGTCTCGTGTATCGTTTCAATCTTGACACAACAGTGCTATGGTGGGCTGTTACTGGGTGGGCCGCAATAGCTTTTCGGAAATCAAAAATCAGAATCCTGCGTTTAATAGTACCTACCTCTATATAACTACGCAGCGCTTATTATTCTCTATAAGATAATAGCTATTAAGTAAAATATATATAGTAATTATTTTATACTAAATAGATTTTTAATATTTATATTATTAAGAGATATAGTAGAAGTACTAGTAGAAAGTAAAAAATCTTAAAATTTAGTATTCTTAGCTATTAGCGTTTTTAGCTAACTTCTAATATACTAAGCCTCTTATCTAAACTTTATAATACTAAATTCTATAATCTTTTACCTCTACTAGTACTCTTACTATACCTATTAGTAATATAGATATTAAAAATCTATTTAGTATAAAATAATTATAGTACTTATTTTACTTAGTCTAAGCTATCTTATAATAAATAGATAAGTAGGTAGTATACTATACTATTAAGAATTAAAGGTTTAGAGTTTTTTAGAAGTTTTAATCTTCTAAAAAGCTATTATAGCCTATCTAGTAATAGTCTACTATATAGTATAATCTATTAGAAATACTTTAGATTAGATAGTTAATTATTAAAGATATATTACTAGAAACTTACTATAGAGAGAGAGCCTTATAGAAAGCTTTTAAACTTAAAGTTTAAAGTATACTAAGGCGCTAAGCTTTACTAGTAGTAGGCGCTAGCTACTAGTACTACGCTAGTAAGAATATTAAAATAAGTATCTATAATACTACTTTTTTCTAAAACGCTATAAAGCTCTTATAGAAGTATTAAAACTTATACTTACTAAAGTTATTATCTATATATTATAAAGGTAAAGGTAAAGTACTATAGTAAGAGAAAGAGAGAGAAAAAGTACTATATAGACTATAGTAAATCGTAATATATTAAATATTAGTATAAGAGCTTAGGCTCTTTAGTTATTATACTAAGTTAGACGTTATAGTATAGTATCTTAGGTACTACTAATAGCTATATAATCTTTATACTTTATAGAGATTATAAAGAGACTAGTAAATATATTATAGTTTTATAGAACTAGAGTATACTAGCTTTAAGATACTAAGTATTAGTCTATCTATAGGAACGTAAAATACTCTTTATAAGATTAAGCTAATAATAATAAAAGGTATAGCTATATATCTTTATAATATTTATAGAATAGTTATAGTAGATTATTATAGCTAGTAATAGTAAAAGAACTACTTAAGTTTATTATAACTAGCTTACTTAAAGAGGTAGTATAAAAAGCTCTTTTTACTAGTATAAAGATCCTTTATATAATAATTATATTTAGTATTAAAGATATCTTCTATCTTATAGTTACCTAAGCTATTATTATAGATAGTAACTAGACTCTAGAGTTTAATACACTAACTAAGTAAAAGATAACTATTAATAAGGTATAGTAGCTATAAGTAGAAAACTAAGTAAATCTTATTAAGATTATTATACTTAGAAAAGTCTAACTTATAAGCTTTATTACTATAGTTTTTAATAATCTTAAATAGCTCTAACTATTTAAGTAATAGACCTTAACTATCTTTATTAGTATAGATATTATATATATCTAATATAACTTAGTTACTTTTATAGAAGTTTAGTACTAGCGTATAATAAGTATTAGTAAATTATTCTATCTTAGAGTAGGCTTAGTTAAAGTCCTATTTAAAAAAAGCCTTAGTATATTTAATATAAGTAATAAGTTTATTAGTAGCTTTACTATTATAGAAGGCTATCTATATTATATTTATAAGTAATAGTTAAAGTAGCTCTATACTACTCTTAAGTATATAGCCTTTAGTAGCTTTAAATAGTAAGACTCTAGTTACTACTAATTTATCTAAGTTAGTATAGAATTCTATAAAGAGAAGAAATTTAGTCTAGTTATACTAGTTATAGTATATAAACGCTTATAAGTAGAGCGTTAAGAGTAGTATTAGTAGCCTCTATCTAGCTATCTATTTTAGAGTATATAGTTATTAATATCTTTAGATAAGTACCTATATAAGTATAGAGGCGTTACTAGAAGTAAGAAGTAAACTAAGAGTCTTAATTACTAATAATATCCTCTAAGTAGCTCTTTTTATACTATATATATTTAATAAAAGTCTATATAATAGTCTTAATATTAAGAGACTATAGTAAAATAAACTTTTTCTTTTTAGAAAGGTAGTTAATAATTACTAGAATATAATAATAAGTATAGCTAAAGTAAGTTAATAGTAAAAGTAGTAATATAAAGTCTATTAAGATACTACTCTAGTATATATTAAATACTAAGAGTAGATTAAGTAAGCTATATTTACTCTTATAGTTAGGTTTAGAGTATATATAAGTAATATAATTATATATATACTAGGCTACTAGATTAGTTATATATAGCTAGTAAAAGTAATAAGTAACTTAGGTATATATAGAGTATTTACTACTATAACTAGTAAGAAGACTATTATAGTAAAAATAGATAATATAAAATCTAAAGGCGTTATTATAGAGTATAAAGATCTTCTTATAGATATAGAGTAGTTTATTAGTATACTTATAGTCTCTAAGTTTAACTTTAATACTTTATTTATAATATAAGTTATAAGAGATATACTAGTACTTAAAGTATAAAGATTTAATAATCTACTATAGAATCTTATTATTTATAGTAACTACTTTAATATTAGCTATAATCTAGTTTATATTAAAAAAAAAGTACCTTCTCTTTTCTAAAATAGAGACTTAATAGTCTCTTCTATTATAGATAGAGAATCCTCTATTATAAATAAGCCTATTATAGATAAGTTATTAAGTTCTCTTTTAGTAGTAGTAGCTAGCTCTTTACTTAAGAAGTAGATTATAGCTACTATATTAGAAATAAGTATAGTAAAGGTATTAGTAATAATACTAGCTAAGTAGATAGTATAGTAGCTACTACTATTAGTACTAGAGTAAAGCTTTACTTTATTAGAGTATAGAATAGTCTATATCTAATATTAAATATAGTTATTATTAATACTAGTTAAAACGTTACTAGGTTATTATATAAGACTATTAGGTTTTATACTTTACTTACTTAAGTAGTAATAGATAATAAAGTTAAACTTAGCTAAAAACTTAGCTTATTATACTTATTATTAGTTAAGCTACTTTATAGATATAAAGTATTTAAGTACCTTATAGTCTAAGAAGATCTTAATAAGGTTTATAGTCTCTATAAGCTCTAGCTTCTAAGTCTTAAAGGCCTAAATAATAGCTAAAAGCTCCTTATTATATATAAGATAGTTATATTTAGTAGAGCTTATCTTTATAAAGAAGAATACTATAGGCTTAAGTACTCTATTATAGTCTTATAAGAAGATCTTTAATATAACCTAGTTAAATATATTATATTTAATAATAGCCTTTATATTAGAGTTAAAATAGATAAGAATTAGTATAGAAAAGAATGTAGCCTTAAAGTTATTAAAAGCTATATACTTAGTATTAGTAAACGCTATATATTATCTTTTTAGCGTACCCTTAATAATTTTAATAAGTAAGTAGATAATAAGTAAAAACTTATAGATAAAGTAATAGTAGAAATTAGTAAAGCTAATAAAAGCTTATATATCTTTAACTAACTAGAACTCTACCTATAATAAGATAGTAGAGACTTTATTAAGATCTATCTCTAAGCTATTATAAGAGAAGATTATACTTAGATATTTAATCTATTTAATACTAAACTTATATTTATTAATATTAAAGTAAAGGCTAGCGTTTTAGAGCTAGTAGAGTACTTTAAGATAATACTTAGTATAGTCCTCTTTACGTTTACTATATATAAAAATATTATTAAGGTAAGTAGAGTAAAAGTTATCTAAGTACTTATATAGTATATTATTAATAAAGGCTTAAAATAATTCTAGAGTATTATATAAGCTAAAAGGTATTATAATATATTTAAAAAGGCTAAATTAAGTAATAAATACTATCTTCTCTTTATTACCTTCTTTAATATAAATATAATTAAATATAGTAATAATATTAAACTTTAAGAATACTTATACTCTATTAAGATAGGCTAATATTTTACTAATCTTTAGTAGCGTATTATAGTCTTTAATTATAATAGTATTAAGTTAGTAATAGTTAATATAGATATAGAGACTACTACTTAGTTTCTTAATTACTAAGCCTAGTATAGCGTATAAAGATATACTAAGGCGTATAAAGCCTTTATATAGCTCTTTATTAAAGTAAGCTTTTAAGATAATTATATCTTTACGTCCTAGCTTATAGGCTTACTTATATAGAGGATTAATACTAAGTATTATAGAGATCTTATAATCTATACTAAGTTATAAAAGTAGTAAGGTATATACTTTATAAGAGTTCTATACGTTAATAACTTTATATAGTTACTTAAAAATAAGCTTCTTAAGCTCTTTAATTATAGTATATCCTTTATTAAGCTTTTTATAGAACTTCTTAAAGTTATCTATTATAATAAATATATAGTTAGTAGTAAAGATATTAGTAAAGAGTATCTCTTTATCTTCTTTTTTAAGATTTATCTACTATTTAAAGAAGACTTAAGTAATAGATTATTTATCTTATTTACTTATAGTAATTATAGCCTTAGTAGATATAAAGTAAATATACTTACTTACTTTAGGCTTATAAGTATAAGCCTTACTATAACTATTCTTATTATAAGTAAGCTTAATAAGTAAGCTATAAAGTAAGTAATTTACTATATAATAAGTAGAATTAAATAAGAATATATAGTTAGACTAGTAAGTAACTAAGTTATAAAGCTCTAACTATAGTTATCTATAGATAAAGTTATAGCTAGTAATATTAGTAACTTATATCTAATCTTTAGTAATATAATTACTAATCTAGCTCTTAACCTAAGCTATATAATCTATAATACTTATAATCTTACTATTAGTAAGTTAAAAGTAAATAAGTTCTTTAATAAGTATAGTTTCTAGCTTATATTACTAGATAAACTTAGTACTTATAACTTACTCTATATAGCTACTATCTAGTAAGGCTTTAGTTTTAATATTAGCGTCTTTACTAGTAACGTAGTACTAAAATTATATTTATAGTAAATATAGTAAATACCTAAGTAGAAGTCTTAGTCTACTTAGATTAAATACTTTAGTTATACTTAGATTATAATATCTTATTAGTAATAGATCTAGTATTTCTCTTCTAGTACTACTATAGAGATATAGATAGAGAGGTATAATATAAGAGAAGCTTTAGCTTTAAGCTCTACTATATAAGCTTTAATTTTATATATATATTCTAATAGTCTCTAGCTATAACTAGTACTAGAGATATCTAGTTTTCTAAATTACTTATAGAGGTAGCCTTACCTTCTTTAGTAAAAATAGTAAAATTTTCTAAATAGAAAGAGACTATAAATTTACTTTTAAGTAGATACTTAGCTTTACTACTACTATCTACTTTATTAAGTATATAGCTTATACTAAGATAGTAAGTATAGTACTTCTTCTTCTTAATAAGCTTAAACTACTTAGGTATTTATTAATATAAATCTACTTTACTAGTACTACTTTTAGTTATATTATAGTATAGTTCTTTCTACTACTTATTATAGTTATAGTAGCTATAGTAGTTATTATAGATTATACTTTATTATAGTATATATTCTTAGGCTTATTACTCTATATAGTAGACTAGTCTACCTTAATCTATTATAAATACTTAATAAAATTAGTTTAGTCTTTAGTACTATTACTACTATTATTTACTACTATAGCTTTATACTTATTATTAAGATTATATATAGTATAGGAGTAATACTATATAGTAGATAGCTTAGTATTAATAGCTATAGTATTAAACTAGGCTATCTACTATCTTAAAAGTATATCCTTCTACTTATAGACTCTAGCTATAATATAGTTTATAGTATATACTTCTTTATTACTAATACTAAAATTAGTATAGAAGTTATTAAAGAGTACCTCTAGTATCTTATATAGATCTTCTAAGTCTACTAGACTATAGTAATAAATAGTTTTATATACTAAGTCTACTATTTAGTTATAAGTATATTTAATCTTAAACTACTTATTTAAGAATATTACTTATAAGTAGCGTAGCTTTATCTATATAGTAGTAATCTAATACTTTAAGTTTTCTTTAGTAGTACTCTTATACTCTTTTATATTAGGATAGTAGCTATTAGAAAAAGTATCTATATAGTTAGTATATATAAAGTAATTAGTTATAATAGAAGTCTACTTATAGTTTTAAGGTTCTAGTATAAGTAAGCACTTATAATAGTCTTTATCTTTATCTTTATCTTCTTTATCCTTATTATTATTATTATTAGAAAGATTAAACTTATTACATATCTTAAGTATAGCGTTTTTCTAAGCCTATTATAGCGCCTAAAAGTTTTATTTAGCTTCTATAGCTTATATATACGTATTCTTATACTTTTTATATAAATACTTTATAGCTTTACTAGCTTTAGTAAAGTAAGCGTTCTTATTCTAATACTCTACTTTTACTTACTACTTATAAGTCTTAAGAGCTTTAAAGGTAAAAGTAGTATTATACTTAGCTTCTTTAAGCTTCTTATCTAGCTTATAGTTCTTAATATTACTTTACTTAATCTCTTCTATAACTTTATTAAACCTCTTATTATAGTTAATTATCTCTTTTTTTATTATAGCCTTAGCTTATAATACTTTATTAGTAGTAGTTTTAGCTTACTTAGCGTAGTCTTATATAGACGTAAGGTTATTATATATAGTACTCTTAAAGTTAATATATTTATAAAGAGTAGTAAACTAGCTATTAGAGTATTACTTTACTAAAGTAGTAAACTCTAGCTTATTACTAACTTATACTAGCGTATTATTAGAATTAGTATCTTTATTATTATAATTATTATAATAAAGAACTATATACTTAACTAGTTTACTATTTTTATACTTAAAGTAATAGAAGATAGTAAGATCTTAAATAATAAAAGAGTAATATATTAATAAAAAGTAGTAGAGTATAGTAAACTTAGAGCTTACTTTCTTATAAGTCTATTCTTTAAACTCTAGTTCTTTTTTAGTATCTTTCTCTTTTTAGTTATCTTCTTTACTATTATTTTTATTTATAAGTTCTTTACCTTTATAAGTAAAGATTTAGAACTTAATACTTTTCTTAGCTAGTAGCTTAATAGTAAGCCTAAAAAAAGTATTATACTTATTATTAGAAATATTAAACTTATTAAGCTTCTAAATATAGGCTTACTTAAAAAGCTACTTAATAGGAGAACTTTATATCTATACTAGATAGTAAAAGTAGAACTTATAGTATATTATATCTTAGGAGGTATATACTATACTTATAGAGAATTAAAGCTATAATTTACTATTATTATTAGTAGTTATATTAGGTAATTATTAGAAACTACTAAGTATACTATTACTTATTCTAGTTATCTACTTCTACTAAGCTAGTATATTTAAGTAAGCTATATAACTACTACTACCTTCTATAGTACTTATAAAGTTATTATTAGAGTTTTAGTAGCTTTAGTTATAATAAGAAAGTAAGTAGTATACTACTTTAATAGCGTTACCTATATAGAGCGTATACTTAATAAGTCTTATACTAAAACTTATTTTAAAAAGTAATAGTAAGTTTATATTAAAGATACTTTAGATTAAATAGTTAATTATTAAAGATATATTACTAGAAACTTACTATAGAGAGAGAGCCTTATAGAGAGCTCTTAAACTTAAGGTTTAAGGTGCGCTAAGGCGCTAAGCCTTACTAGCGGCGGGCGCTAGCTACTAGCGCCACGCTAGCGAGAACATCAAAACGAGCATCCATAACACGATCCATCCACAAACACCTGCTTTGAAACCACACTCGAGACCACGACCCAACACGCCGGAAACATCGAAATTCGATCATGGAGGCAACCAGATCTTCGGGCCTGAGGTTTCGAAACCTGAGGCAAACGCTTCTGGTTCAACGTGATCAGTACGTGGGTAAGAGGTAGAGGTTGAGAAATATCTACTGCTTAGGATGCAGCTGGACATCTGTTGCTTCGCTCAAAGGGATTGGGTTAACAGTACAGGTACGGTTCTGTGCGAATGTACTATATGAGCTTTATCGTCACCTTGCGCTTCTATAATAATGTTCCTTATCACAAACACTTGGGCAAATCAGAGAAAAAGGCTATTTCACTATCTACCCACCGCACCAACTTTCTTCTCCCCTCCCATCTTCCCCTCTTTTCAATAAGACCCACGAAAGGAGTGAATATGTACACAAATATATTTGACCTGACCTATTAATCCCATTGTGACCAGCACATCCCATATCCCTCTTCCCACGCTTACTGGTTAGCCCCAGCCGCGGCACCAGCAATCTGGCGACCATTGCCAGTTGCCTGACCTTGCTGAGCAGCCGCGCCCGCATTTTGGCCTTGCTGGCCCTGGGCCTGGCTGCGTTTCCGACGGTAGAGCTGGGGATGGCGGAGTTGGCGGCAGCGGCGGGGGATTGACCCTGAGTCTGGCCTTGCTGGATTTGCTGGCCGTTTTGAATCTGCTGGCCAGTCTGCTGAGTCTGCTGGCCTTGTTGAGGAGTCTGAGCGCCAGCAGAAGGGGCAGCAACACCCTGGAGCTGAGTGCCGCTAGGCGAGATACCTTGCTGAGCTGGGGTCTGGGCTTGAGTGCCAGTCTGAGCTTGTCCCTGAGCACCAGTCTGGCCTTGAGGGGTTTGTGCCTGAGTTGGAGTTTGGCCTTGAGCGGTACATAGCAAGTGTTAGCAACTACATAGTTTTTGATGTTGGATACATACCAGCTTGTTGCTGTCCCTGCTGAGGTGTAGCAGCCTGAGGCACAGTCCCAGCATTTCCAGTAGCACCATTCTGGACGAGACCGTTGCCAGTGCCAGCAGCGAGAGACTGAGCTGCAGCGAAAGCAGCCGCTGGACTGCCTGCTGGCGCGCCAGGCTGCGTGGGACCAGTGCCCTGCACACCTCCAGCAACACCAGTCTGGTCGCAGACTGTAGGCCGGACAGCCTGGGAAGCTGAGCCGGTGGATGCCATGTAGGCGTCGATGTTGGGAAGGACTGAAACGTTAGCATGCTGAACCGAGCAACTTGTAGTGTAGAAACATACCATTAACGCAGCGGTTCTGATTGATCAAATCGATGTTCGCAACCGCAGCCTGACCCTGCACACTCATCTGCTGCAGCTTATCGACAACGTCCTGAAACGAGTCACCAGTAGCAAGGGTGCTGTTCGCAGCAATGACGTTGGGGTCGGCGCCGGTCGCCGCATCAATGATAGCCTTATGGTTCAGCTCGTCGACTTCGGCATTGAAAGCCACGGTTGCGGCCTGCTTGAACTGGACGTTGTTCTGGATGCTAGCGCCGTTGTTCAAGAAGTCGGAGACCATGGAGGTGTCGGCCATCCAGTTGGCGACGGCAGTGGCGAGGTCGGCGGGTGTGGGAGTCTGGCCGTTGGCAATGCCGGCGCCGGTACCGGTTTGAGGGCCAGTGGCGGGCTGGTTCACACCAGTCTGAGCACCCTGGGTGCTCTGAGTACCCTGAGTGCCCTGCTGTTGCTGGGTTCCTTGCTGTTGCTGTGTTCCTTGCTGTTGCTGCTGGCCCGGTTGCTGAGTCGTCTGGCCATTAACGTTACCGCTTTGTACCTGGGCGAAGGGAACAGCGAAGACTGCTGACGAGAGGAGCGAAGCGATGAGAATGTACTTCATGGTGAAGCTATGTGGTAAGATCGGATCAACCGAATAGGAATAGGACTAATGATTGGAAGAAAAGAAGAAAGAAGGTATGAGACACTAGAAGTGATGAATAGAAGTTAATAGCCTGTTAATGAATGAGGAACCTGTCCGATGACCAGTAGATGGTCACTGGCAGTCAGGTTATTTGTACGCTTCTTGCAGGCCTGCCGCACCTGCATGAACGTTCCGCATGGCACAAACTTTCGATTAGTTTGGGGCAAAGATTTGGAACAGAGACACCAAGATTACTTGGCGACTTTCCTGGAGTAGGAGAGCTGCTTCATCTTGCAGTCTTGAACTGCACATGGCCGTGCATCAGGCGACTCCATAGTATAGAAACATGGCGC
>Ga0210040_10008604_pt1 | contig 12056 bp, 16 predicted proteins | sample CryGeyCG12114_NA_FD_185462 | JGI IMG/M metagenome (GOLD analysis project Ga0210040, IMG submission 185462) | Groundwater microbial communities from aquifer - Crystal Geyser CG19_WC_8/21/14_NA (SPAdes) (version 2) | ecosystem: Environmental > Aquatic > Deep subsurface > Groundwater | place: USA... | reverse complement strand
GTCACCCACGGCGAGGTCGCGGACCAGCGACTCGAGCTGCCGCAGCTCCTTGCCGGGTCGGCGCTCGGGGTGCAGGCGCCGCAGCAGGGAGCGCAGGTCCGGCTCCTCGACGGGAGCCGGGTCCCCGCCCCTCGCGGCGGCCCGCTCGACCGCGGCCTCCTGCGCCGCGCGCCGCGTCTCGGCGAGCCCCTCGAGCACGTCGACGTCGACCCCCGAGCCCGCGGACAGGCCGATGACGCCGTCGGCGAGGAAGGCGGCGAGCGTCGGCGCGTCACCGGGCCGCACCACCCACAGCGGGCGCCCTCGCGGCGCCGCCGGGGGAGCGGGGGGCGGCGGGTCGGGCCAGGCGTACGGCAGGTCGTCGGGCTCGTCGCCGAAGGCCGGGCGGTAGGTCTCCGGGTCCTTGCGCAGCAGGGCCGAGCGGTGGCTGCGGTGCACCTCGTCGTCCCCCAGCCAGCCGGGCAGGAGGCCCGCGGCGGCCAGCTCCTCCTGCGGGCGACCCACGACGTCCGGGGCGAACTCGCCGATGAGGTCGGCCGTGCCGTCGGCGTGGCCGCGCCGGCGCCAGGCGTCCACGCAGGCCAGCCCGTAGCTCACCAGCGCCGGGGTGCAGCCGCGCCACATGAGGACGGCCGGGTGGTTGGCCCAGCCGTAGTCGGGCAGCTCGAGCGCCCGCAGGATCTGCAGCGTCTCCACCCGCTGCTTGCCCAGCCGGGGGGAGTCCAGCACCTCGGCGCTGCGGGCGAAGCTGGCGTAGGGGAGGAACGTCTGCACGGGCCCATCCTGGCGCCCGGGCGGGCGACCACCGTGGGTGGTCCCGGCGAGCCCCCGGCGCTGGGTCGCCGATCAGCGCTGGGCCGCGGGGGAGGGGAGCGGCGACCGCGAGCAACGGGCCGAGGACGACAGCTGGGGCACCACCACGGACGAGGAGCCCGTCCCTGCCGCTCCGACACCCGCGAGCCCGACGGCCTGGTCGTCCTCCTCGACGCGACGCCGCTCGGCGACGCCACCGCTGGCTGGTCGGTCCGATGACGACCACGAGGGCGGCGGTGGGTGGTGGTCCACCCCGCGCCGCCACGACGGGTCCTGCGCCGCCGGGGGACCTACGCTCGCGGCATGGCTTCCCCACGCACGTCGCTCGACGACCTGCGTGCGACGGTCGGCCGTCTGGCGGAGCAGCTCCCGCGGCCCGGCCTGCGAGGCGCGGACGACCAGGTGGGCGACTTCTCCGGCGGCCGTCCCGGCCCGGCCCGGCCGCTCGCGGAGGTGCAGGCGGAGCTCGACGGGCTCGTCGGGCTGGAGACGGTCAAGGAGCAGGTGCAGGCGCTCGTCGCCTTCCTGCAGGTGCAGGCGCGCCGCAAGACGCACGGGCTGCCCGAGGTGGCGACGTCCCAGCACCTGGTGTTCTCCGGCAACCCGGGCACGGGCAAGACGACGGTGGCGCGGCTCCTGGCCGAGATGTACCGGGCGGTCGGTCTGCTGCAGAAGGGCCACCTCGTGGAGGTCGACCGGGCCGCTCTGGTCGGGCAGTACGTCGGTGCGACGGCGATCAAGACCGACCGCGTGATCCGCCGGGCGCTCGACGGCGTCCTCTTCATCGACGAGGCCTACTCGCTGGCGCCGGAGGGCGACGGCCGGCTCGACTTCGGGCCCGAGGCGGTCGAGGTCCTGCTCAAGCGCATGGAGGACCACCGTCATCGGCTCGTGGTGATCGTGGCCGGCTACCCCCGGCTGATGGAGTCGTTCTTGCTCTCCAACCCCGGCCTGCGCTCGCGCTTCGCCCGCGAGATCACCTTCCCGGACTACTCGACGGACGAGCTCGAGGCGATCTTCGCGATCATCGCGGCCCAGCACGAGTACGCGCTGGAGCCGGACGCCCGAGCGACGCTCCGCGCCATCCTCGGCGGCCTGCGCCCCGGGGAGGAGTCCGGCAACGCGCGGTTCGCCCGCACGCTGTTCGAGCAGGCGCTCAACCGCCAGGCGCTGCGGCTGACCCGGGACCAGGGCGGGAGCGTGGAGGCGCTCGACCGTGCCGACGTGAGCACGCTCACCGCGGACGACGTCGCCGAGGCCGCCCGCGCGCTGGGCGAGGAGCCCGCGGACGAACCCGAGTCCTCCCGATGGCGGCGCTGGCTCGGGTGACGTCGAGGGCAGCACCGGCGTCGTCGCTGTGGCCGAGCTCCTGACCGGAAGGCTTCCGGGTGCTGCGCAGCGGTCGACGTGACCTCCGACGCGCCTGCCGTCGAGGCGGCGGACGCGGCTGACGCCGCGGCTCTGTCTGCCGCCCGCGACGCGCTGGCCGGGTGGCCGATGCCCTCACCGAGCGGATCGACACAGCCCAAGCCGCCCTGCGCGCCGAAGAGCCCGGCGCCCGCCGCCGCGCCGGCTTCCGCCTCGACGACGCCGCCGGCCGCGTCCGGCAGGCCACAAGCGCGCTGGAGGACACCGCTGGAGAGCTCGCCAAGATCGCCGCGACCCCCGAGCACGCCTGCGGCATCGAGTGGGGCGTCTGCCCCCGCCACGGCGCCACCGTCAGCTCCACCCAGGGACGGTCCTGGTGCACCGTCGACGGGTGCGGCAACCGGTGGGGCTACGACCGCCTGTCCACCCCCTGCCCCGAACCCGTCACCCACCGCATCACCGACACCGAGGGCACCACCCAGGACGTCTGCGACGGCCACGCCATCGGCGCCCGCCAGCGCATCACGGGCGTCACCGTCGAACCCATCACCTGAGGGCTGGTGCCCGTGATGCCCATGTCAGCGACACGAAAGACGGTCGTGATCGCTTCGGCCGTCGTGGTCGCCGTGACGCCCGTCTTCTGCTTCGTGATGTTCTTGCAGCCCTGGCGGTCCTGCCCCGAGATCGACGATGCATCTGCGGCGTGCCCAGCGCTAGACCGCGACGTGGCCCTGCTTGCAGCAGGGGCACTCACCTTCCTGGTAGCCCTGGCCGTCCTGCTCGTCGCTCTCCTGCTGCGCCCGCAGCCGCAGGGAAGAAGCGCAGCCCGGTAGCCCCAGCCCCAGCCTCCGTCGACGGTCGCCGTCACGGCAGCGGCTGGGCCCGACCCGGTTCCCAGTGCGTGCAAGCCTGGCGGGTGTGGCAGCCGCACCAGCACCAGACCAGGTGCCCCGGCCGCGGTCCCACGACGCCGAGGGGCGGCGGCACTGCTGGGTCGTCTTCGACGGCCTCGAGGCGATGCCCGGCGTCGTCGCCGGGTGGCGCCGGACCGAGGGCGGCTCTTGGGAGGCGCGGGTGTCCTACGTCCTGGGTGATGAGACCGGGGGAGTGGTCACCGGCTGGCTGCCCGCCAGTCTGCTCCGCCCGCACGAGGCCACCCCGCTCAGCTGAACCACCGCGCCACCGAGACGCCGCGGCGTTCTTGCCCAAGAGCACTCCGACTGGTCGGCGTTCGCGGAAGGATCACGCCATGCCCGCACGAGCCATCACCGGCCGCACTCTCGCGGCCTCCACCGGCGCCCTGGTGGCCATCGCCGCGCTCATCGCCGGCGGCTACGCCGGGGGCTACGCCGCCGGCAACCGCCCCGAGGCGCCCGCCACGACGTCCGGCCTCGACGCGGGCCCCATCTCCATGACCGACCCCATGACCTGCCAGATCGACCACCAGGGCACCCCGACGTCGCCGCAGGCCCTGACGCTGACCTGTGACGAGGAGGCCCGCACGCTCCAGGGCCCGTGGGTCGACCGGTAGATGCTCGACTTCGCCACGACCGACGACGGGTGGCGCATCACCCAAGGCACCGTCGTCGGCGGCGAGGCCCGGCTGTGGCTGCGCAGCGACGACCTCGACTGCGTCGTGACCCGTGACCTGCTCGACAGTGCCTCGGTCACCGACGTCCGCTGCCGCGAGCTCGAGCCGGCCGCGCCGCAGCCGCCGGCCGACCCGGAGCCTTCGACCGTCCAGGCCTGACCGGGCGTCCTCAGGGCCGCCGGAAGCCCGGCTGCAGCGCTGGCCACGGGAGCGGCGGGCCCGTCCAGGGCGCCCGTGGGGTGGTGTCCGGGACCCCGAGCTGGACCGACTCCCCGCACAGCGCGCACCCGATCAGCAGCGACCGGGGCGGGTCGGCCTCCCGGGCGGCCTTGCCGGCCTCGGCGGCCCCGGGGTGGAACAGGTGCTCGTGCGGCGGCGGCTCAGGGTGCGGGCTCATGGCCGGGAACCGTAGGAAGCCCCGCCGACAACGCAGCCAACTAACCCCTCTTTGATCTTCGACGAGTGGCCAGCCACAATGCCCTCATGGCCCAGAAGACGCAGATCATCCTGACCGACGACCTCGACGGCTCCGAGGCCACCCAGACCATCACCTTCGCCTTCCAGGGCACCTCCTACGAGATCGACCTCAACGACGAGCACGCCGCCTCGATCGAGGAGTCCTTCGCTGAGTGGATCTCCAACGCCCGCAAGGCCACCAGCGGCCGCAGCACCGGCGCGGCCGCGCGCTCGAGCGCGGGCCGCGCCAGCTCCACCGCCAAGCGGGGTGACCTCGATGCCGTCCGCGCCTGGGCCCGCGAGAACGGCCACGAGGTCTCCGACCGCGGCCGCGTCTCCAACAAGATCCTCGAGGCCTACGACGCCGCGCACTAATTACGCCAGCATGCCAAGAGGGGCGTCGACGCGGTCGGCAACGGATGCCCCGCGTCCAGTATGTAAGTGCACCCCTGATGTGTCCGGCGATCTTCGCGACCGTCCTTCACGGCAACAAGGAGGCGTCTTGTCAAAGATCTGCGGTGATGATGCTCGTCCGCCCGCCGCGAGCAGTATGAGATTCATTGTGGTGGGGTGTGATGGTCGGCGTTCAACTGAGTGGAAGATCTGGTCGTTGCGCAGCGACGTGTACCTGACTTCCGATGCGGCGCCAGAGGCGAAGGTCAGCCTTCACGAGAGCGGCCATTGCTATTTCCGACACGACTCGCACTATAAGACTTATCATGCAGCGGAAACGGGACGCGCCTTTCCCATTAGGGGACTCCATTGGGAGCGGCCACCCGTAACGGATCAGAACGGCGCCGTCAGTGCCATTTATCTACGGTTCTTCCCGGCCGACTTTCTCACCTACGAGACCGCACCTCGTCCCTCCTCGGCCAAGAATCCGGCAGTCCATGTCGTAGCCCCCGGCGGTGCAAGCGAAATGGTTGTCGGTGTTTATTTCAAGTGCGATGACCACGGCTTGGTCGCGCCCGATGAGACGTTGGGGGTCGTCGGTGACCCGCAAAAGATCTATGAGCACGAGTTAAATAACGGCGAGTCCATTGAGGCGCTAATCTGGTCCGCTGAGACAAACGGTGAGGCTCGTGCGGCAGTGCTGGCCCAGCGCTCGTCGGCTGAGAGCGCGAAGAGGTTGGGTCTGGCGCACAGGCGTCTCATACGGAAGTCAAAGCGGGGGCGAGTAATCAACACGCCCATCTCTCGAGAGGGCGTCATTAGCGCGCTATCTGCGTTTCGTTTCGAACATGGTCGCGTGGAGCTGATGGAGTCTCGTGGTGGTCGGCCCGACATCCCTATCGGTGATCACGCGGATACCTAATATCACCGGGTGGTGCTCGATTACTACGCAGGGGAGGGTTGCGCTTTTTGCATCCACTTGAGTGGGCAAGTGCCTTGTCTCGGTGCGTCAGGTGACGCCTCGCTATCTATTTAATGTGCACTATCGAGTCGATGTTGTAAGTGAGGGGTCACGTCCGTCCATCTTGGCGAGCTGATCGATCACTTGTTGACACCCTCTAACGGCTGTGTCGTTACGCGCCCAATCGATGGTTCTTGGAGCAGTCGCCCGTAGATTGGGTGGCGGCCGTCCGCAGACGTGTCTCAGAACGTTGAAGGTTCTGAGGCAGTGCGACAGACAACGGACACCGTTTGTGGACACCTGTTGGTGTCCCCGCGTGATGCTGAGACGCAACGAAGCGCTGTCCGACCCGCTGGTGGGTCAGCCGCCCGTCGCGGTGGGGGCGCCCGTGGGCTCGACGGCCGAACTGGGCGAGAGGTCCGGCGTCAGCTTCGGCGTCGGACCGCCGGTCGATGGCGAAGTGCTGCATGAGAAAGAGATGCGTCCGCCCTCACCGAGGTCGCCCGAGCCGACCAGGTCGCCGCTGACGTAGGCCTCGACGGGCCCTGGCGGCACCTCGATGCCTGCCGCGCCGCCGCCGCCCAGCGAGACGCTGCCGACCACCTCGCCGTCTTGCCGGACTTCGACCAGGGCTCGCCCGCCCTCGAGCATCTCCTGGCTGACGCACACCTCGACGTTGGTCGTCGTGCTCGTCACTGGGCTTTCGCCGCCGCCGCTGCAGCCCGTCTGTGCGAGCAGCGCGAGGCAGGCCAGTCCCGGTCCAGCGACGGCACGACGTCCCTACGGCCGAGGGCTATGGCTGCTGGTCCGGCGCATGCGGGATCTCACCACGGCACAGAGCCCAGGCGCCGCGTGCAGTGGTTGGCCACCGTCCCGCTTCCTTAGATTTGCGACGACGCGTCAGCCGAGTGCGCTTGCCCAGCAGGGGAGCGGCCTGCCGGGGAGGGCTGTCCGAGGGAGAAGACCCTGTCGAGTCAGTGCTCTAGCCGCGCGGCCAGCGCCACCCAAACTGTTCCGACTGTTGCTGAGTAAGTTGTTCAAACCTTACGCCGCTCTCGTCAAGGTTCGCATTGGTGAGGGTGGCCCCGTCGAACTTAGCCCCGCTGAGATTTGTGTGAGTGAGCAGAGCACGAGAGAGATTGGCGTTGGTGAAGTCTACGTCGGCAAGATTTGTGTATCGAGATTCACGTCGGCAAGGTTCGCATTGGTGAGGTCTGCGCGCGTGAGGTTGGCACGCGAAATGTTGGCCGAGGCGAGGTTTACCCCGGTAAGGTCTGCGTCGGTGAGGTCCGCGCGACGAAGAGTCGCGCGGTGAAGATCCGCATCAACGAGACTGGCGCCGGCAAGGTTGGCGCCATTGAGGTAGGTGTCCGAGACGTTCGCCTTATCAAAGCCTGCTTGAGTGAGATTTGAGTTTCGGAGATTGGCGCCGATGATCCTGGCTTGGTCGAGGCGTGCTTTCGTGAGTGTAGCGCCGGTGAGCGTGGCGCCGATGAGGTTTGCGTTAGTCAGGTCGGCACCGGTGAGGTTTGCGTTGGCCAAGTTGGCGCGGGTGAGGTTTGCGTTGGCCAGATTGGTCCAGGTGAGACATGTTGACGACAGGTTCAGGGGGCGGTCGCCATTAAGCGACGGGCGGCGACAAAGGACGACCAACGCGGCCTGCACGTCTTCGGCAGGACGACTGTCTCCAGGACTCCCGCTTGCATCATCGGAGGTGCGTCCAGCGCCCCTCATGGCCCGTACATCCGTTGGAACTACAGGCAGAGGAGCGCGTTGGCGCACGAATGATGCCAGCACCTCGACGATCGTGGGCTGATCGGATGCGCTATCCCGCATCAACCCTTCCAAAGCGTAGATTCCGCCCAGTCTAATCGCGGCCGCCTCGCTTCCAAGCTGCTCGACTGCGCGGGTGTAGCGATCAGTAATGTGGCCCTCTCGGGTCACCCGATAGGTACGGGCGGTGTAAACAAGCCCGCCAGCGGCACCTGTGACCGCTAAGGCGGCAACCACGCTAGTGCGAGTGGCCGCGATCGCCATATGCCGATCCGCTGCATCTCCTACTGTTGGATAACGAGTTAGAGTGATCGGCAGCACCCAAATAACGAAGACGATGACGCCAAGAAGTGCGACAATGGCGTATGCATAAAGCAGCGGGCGGCGAGCGACCAGTCGGTCATGCAGATTGCTTCGGTACCAACGCCTTAGGTGGTCGTCGAGCCTGGTGGCTCCACCGGGAAGGGGAGACAGGGCCAGCGCGCTAAGTACGATGACGCTGAGCGCGGTGAAGCAGATTACCCACGGCGTACCCAAGAAATGACCTCTCCAAACTAAGCACATGCCCGGCATCCGTGAAACGTAATGTGTTTCGTGGTGCTAGGCGGCGACGTTACGCAGGTGGTTGTGTGCAACGGCGGGCTCTCGCCGCCGCTGCCCTTCAGCAGGTAGGAGGACGAGGCGGGCCGAACCTGCCTCCCGCGCGGTGCACTGCGAAACGCGCCCGGAGTGACGGTCTCGGCTCCTCGGCGGGTGCATGCGGGATCTCATCACAACCCGGTACTGGGCGGTTGACGTTACGGGAAAATGGTTGGCGGGCCGTTCCACTTCCTTGGATGTGGTGCTTCGCCCTGAGGAGTTGCCTCAGGGTCGCGAGTAGGGCCATGGGCGTTCCAGAGGTCGGTGCTACGACGCTGTCTCGCTCCGGTGGTACGGCGCCGACTTCTGGTACGGCCGGTCGCTGCTGGAGTGGGCGTCAGCGAGGGAGGGTGGCGGCCAGGGCGGCCGGCTCGCGACCAGGGCTGACGGGTCGTCGGTAGGTGAGGCCGAGGGGGCGTGCTTGCCGTCGCGGCCCTCCTGGTGGCAGTCGTTCCCAGAAGTGCGCGCGGCGCCCCGTCGCCCACCTCGGCCACGTCTGTCAAGACGGGCGCACACTCGCAACTAGCATCAGCAACGGCAGCGCGAAGGCCGCGGTCGAAGCCTAGGAGCCGCCCGGAGGGGCCAAGAAGAGCGCCAGCACAGCAATGACTAGTGCCAGCACGGCCACGATGCCGCTCAGGCGGGCCCAGAAGAGAGCCTTCCGCTCACGAGCCTCAGCGTCGCGGGCGCGCTGGTCCGCTGCGTCGGCCCGACCCTCGGCCGCCCGGGCCCGCTCGTCACCCCGACGAGTCAGCCCCAGCATCTCCCTCTCGCGCGCCTCGCTGCGCTCCCGTCGCTCATCCCTGGCTGCCGCCGCCTCGGACGCCTGCCGGACCATCTCGTCGTTGTCGCGTTGGAACTGCTCGGCTCGCTGCCTCTCTCCTTCGATGCGGCGCAGCACAGCAAAGTCTGCAGGTCCGAGCTCGTACGGCAGTCCGTCTGTCATCGCGCGCCCTCAGTCAGCGCAGCCTCGCCCTTCGCCGTAAGTGAATCGGCTCGGATTTCGAGCGGCGAGTCGCTGGGGCCAAGGGTGATGCGGACAAACGTGACGTATCCGCCGCGGTCAAGTTCGGCGAAGGCATGGTCGACGTCGTCGACGGGCATGTCGGTCAGGTCGCTCAGATCGTCGGCGCCCACGGGGCCTAGGGAGGTGGGCAGCTGCTCCTTCAGTGCGCGGAGGACTTCGACCTGCTGCTGAGTCAGTGTCATGTCCTAGACCGTATGAGCCGGTGCGTGGTGGGAGGGCTGAATCGGAGAACTGGGTCTGACGTGCGAGGGGGGGCAACGGGTCTGGGGTGGTGAGCATCCGCGGCTGTGTCAGTTCGGCCTTAATCGATCGTTATTGAGACACTGGCGGCGAGGGGCCGGGCCGGGCGTCCGGAACGGTGTGCCACTACGACTGAGGTTCTGGAGCAGTGGAGCAACGGACACCCATTACGAGACAGTTGTCGACTCCTGCGCGTGTCGGAGCCAACGAGCCGTCGTGCCCGCCGTCGTGCGAACTGGCGACCTGACTGGGCCGGGCCGCGCGGGGGAGGGGCCGCGTTGCGGCAGTCGCTTGGAGCTGGCGTCACCCTGCTGCTGCGGGCTGACCTCTAGCGTGACGTGAGTGACCAGCGCTGGGCCCGCCGCACCGATCGAGCCGGTCCGGGCACCGTCTCCGGTCCTGCGGTGGGTGGTAGAGCCCGAGCAGGTGGACGAGCGGACTCGGGAGCTACTCCTGACGTGCTGGCGTGAGGTGACCAACGCCGGCGGCGCGGTGGGCTTCCCCTTCCCGCCGGTCGACGACGGGCACGTCCGCCCGGTCCTCGAGGCGATGGTCGGCGCGCTAGAACCGGCGGGCGACCGGCTGCTGCTGGCGACCTTCGACGGCCAGCTGGCGGGGTGGCTCCTCCTGAGCCTCAACGCCGGTGCGCTCACCCGGCACTGGGCTCGCGTCTCGCGCGTGCAGACCGCGCTCGAGCACCGCGGCCGCGGTGTCGGGCGCGCGCTGATGGAGGAGGCTGCCCGGTCGGCCCACGAGGACCTCGGCCTGGACCAGTTGCACCTCGAGCTGCGGGCCGGGCTGGGGCTGGAGGACTTCTACGGGCGGCTCGGCTGGGAGGAGGTCGGGCGCTGGCCAGGCGCGCTGCAGTTGTCCGGGGAGGACCGTCGCGACGAGGTGCTCATGCTGCTGCCCTTGACCGGAGGCCGGACCGTCGACAGGTAGTCGCCCGGAACGTCAGCCAGCTCCCGTCGGCGTCGTCCCGCCACGGCTCGAGGAGGTCGGCGCGGAACTGCGACGAGGACACCGGCAGGCGCGGGTGTCCGCAGACGATCGTGTCGCGGGACGCGACGGGAGCGGATCGGGATCCTCGGCTGGTGTGACCCTGGAGGACCGCTGAGCTGCGCGACCTCCATCGACGCAGCGACCTTTCCGATGGTGTGGGTCTGGGACTGGTTCAGGCGAGACGAGCGCGGAAGGTCTCGGCGCCGGCGCCGGTGAGCGCTGCGGCGGAGGGGCCGCGGCCGTTCAGCGCGCTCAACAGCGTCGAGGCGGTCCCGCAGACCTCCGGTCCTGCACCGAGCGACCAGTCCGCGTCGGTGGCCACGAACCGCAGCCCGTTCAGCTTCTCGGCGCCGATGGAGTGCTTGCCGGACGTGACGTCGTCCAGGACGAGGACGGCGCTGGGCGCTGCGACCGCACCGGGCAGGACCAGTGGGCGGCGTACGTCCTCGCTGTGGATGGCCAGGTGTGCCAGCGGTGCCAGTGGCCCGGCGCCAGGCACCGCGAAGCCGGCAGCGGTGGTCTGGGCCAGGGCCGCTGCGATGTCTGGTCCGCTGCGCTGATCCTGGGTGATCCACCGGTCGGCGAGGCGGTCGAAGCTCATCCGTGCTCGCACGATGCCGCCCAGGAAGCGAGCGGTGCTCAGCTCGTAGGGCATCAGCAGGTGGGAGCAGAGGTCCCTGACGCTCCATCCCTGGCACAGGCTGGGCGTCTGCCACTGCGTCTGGCTCAGGTCCGCCAGTTCGGCCACCAGGAGGTCGCGCTCGTGGGTGTAGAGGTCCTCGACATCGGTCGTGTCGGTGCTCACCGTGACTCCTCGTCGCATCGATGTGGGGTGCACATCCGGTAGCGGCCTGCTGGCCGGCACGTTGGAACGTAGTGGCACGCGCTTCTCTTTCACAAGTAGGTAGTTGCAGATTGCGCGTGTGGCACCTAGCGTGCCGTCATGGCGACCTCACGGAGCTACTCGGACGCTTGCGGCATGGCCCACGCGCTGGATTTGGTTGGGCAGCGGTGGGCGATGCACGTCGTGCGTGAGCTGCTGCTGGGTCCCAAGCGCTACAGCGACCTCAAGGCCGACCTGCCGGGCATCAGTACCAACATGCTTAGCGACCGGCTCAGCGAGCTCGAGGAGTCTGGGCTGGTGCGCCGGCGGCAACTGCCCCGTCCCGCCGCGGCCCGGGTGTACGAGCTCACCGAGTACGGCGCAGACCTCGAGCCGATCATCACCACCCTGGGTCGGTGGGGGGCCCGCTCACCCAGCCACCGCCCCGACCTGCCGTTGAGCGCCACCGCGTTCGTGCTGTCGCTACGGACCAACTTCGACGCCGCCCGCGCCACGGGGCTTAGCGCCTCCTACGCGTTGCGCGTCGGTGATCTCGACCTGCACGCCCGGCTGGTCGACGGCGCCTTCACCGTGGAGCCCGGGACCACGTCCGCTGCGGACGCCCGCCTGGCCGGCACGCACGAGGCGCTGGCCGCTGTGGTCTACGACGGCGGCGACCTCGATGAGGCGGTGCGCGACGGCGAGGTTAGCGTCAGCGGCGACGAAGAAGCGGCTCGCCGGTTCCTCACCCTTTTCACCCTTCCGGAGAAGGTCGCGCTGACCACCCTGTCGGGGTCCGACACATGACCGGCATCACAGCGCCGTCCCAGTAACCGACCCCCGGGTTCTTGCGGTGGTCGCAACACCCGAGCCACCAGGGGTGGGCGATGGTCAGGTTCACTGCCGTGATGGACACGGCGAAGGTGCAGGCATTTTGGGAGGGCTACCAGGGCGGGGAGTTCATCACCGA
>Ga0210040_10008603_pt1 | contig 12057 bp, 6 predicted proteins | sample CryGeyCG12114_NA_FD_185462 | JGI IMG/M metagenome (GOLD analysis project Ga0210040, IMG submission 185462) | Groundwater microbial communities from aquifer - Crystal Geyser CG19_WC_8/21/14_NA (SPAdes) (version 2) | ecosystem: Environmental > Aquatic > Deep subsurface > Groundwater | place: USA... | reverse complement strand
ATGTACCATTGAACATGCATGCAGTAACTTCTAATATTAAAACAGAGGTCCTGTTTTTCGAATATCTCAATGTTTACCATGTGACAAAATTTGTGTATTATAGTAAATAGTAGTTAATCCAACAGAAAGTATACCACAAAACTGCAAGTGACTATACAACCAGAGGGAAAAGGGAGCGTCATCTACACAGCAAAACGGCTAAATCATGCGAGTAATAAATTGGCTACAACAGGAAAGAGAACTTTCTAAAAATCGGATAAAAAGTTCTCTCCTCTTTAAAATTACAAAAAAAAACACCCGGTGCCCAGTTTTTTCGATTTCTCTTATCAAGATATCAAGATTTTTACCCACAGAATTTTGGAAAAATAGTTGACCAATTTTGCTGATATTAAATGGTCTCAAGTATGTATCTACAAAATTTCAATTTAATTCGTCCAGCCATTCACGAGATATTCTGTGGATAAGATGGACGGACATGACTGGCTGCACGTTTTCACTATATGCAGCTACAGCTACCGCTACATAATAAATGTAGCGAATAATGTCTCCAACAAAACACTAATTATTTTACTTGCATAAAGAAAAAAGGTTGCATGACCTCACATCTAAAATGTCAAAAAAAACTATCTACGTAAAGCATAAAACTTAACTAGAAATCCAGAAACTTTTCATACACAACTTTTCCGATTAGCAATTAGTATCAGCGTGTGCTCAGAAAATCTCAACTCATCAAAACTGTCTAAAAATGCACACATATTACACACACATAAACAAACTAACAAAATGAGGACAAAAATTTAAAATCTTGTAAAACAATGCTACACAATTAAAAACACATTATCTAGTACTAGTATTTACATTTAATCAGCTTACTTAGTAGTTGTGTTTATTAGTATTCAGCCGTGCAGCTTAAACTAGCCACTTGTAGAAACTGAAATTCCTGTAATATACAGTGTACTTATGAATAATGAATGAAAACGAACTGCCTGTTTTTCAAACACTCCTTACTTTGTTGAATGCTTTCGTGAAAAGGTTTGTTGATCTTAAAGTCAATAACAAAACGGGGCAAAATTTTCGTTTGCGTTTAAACTGGAAGGGAAAGTTTTGTGATTTCATAGCTACGGTGTTGTTTATGAAAATTTTGCGTCTACAAAAAAAACTAAATAAAGGGCAAAGGGCATTTTAAAAAGTAGACTGTACCAACTAAATTTACACCAACCCCACCAACCATGCAACAGGAGTCAGTTTATAAACTAACTAGGAATAACGATTCCTCAAAAATATTCCTCTGTTCATCCTCCCACTTTCTACATTCAATGCAATTAAAGTTCCCATTTACTACCTCCAAGCAACAGGGATAAAATAATTGTAATTTTAACTACTATACAAACAGAATACAAAATGATGTGACAAAAGATCGTTTTCCAGATAAGCCCGCAATAAATACCGGCACAAATATGACACCAGCTTCAAAGCTCCGTGGGATGATCCAAGTGCAACATAATGCCGCCTACAAATCTCAAACCGTTCGTAGAGTCCACATCAAATCTCAAATCCCTTATATGTACCACAAGACGATTGAAACGAACAGCAAGACCCATGCCCAAACAACCAGTATTATTTATACATGATTATTGCATCTATGTGCCGACGACAAACATACACAAGCGTCAGTCAACCTACGCTCGATGATGATTCCATGTCAAGTATAAAATGTTTTATTCATCAACTAACTTTCTTGTTAGCTGAAACAAAAGAAATACTGAAACAGTATGAATCTCAATAACAAATTACGAGGGTTTCAGTTTGCTTGCTCACAGCATATTAATGTGACCCCGCTCGCCATTGCAACTACCGACGCAAAATTGAAACTGCAAGCTATATTTTTTTTTATTCTCAGAAAAAAATAATGGCACAAAGACTTGACTAGAAAAAGATGAAAGAAACACTTGAGCGTTTTTATTTTCTCAATGTAATTAGAAACAAATTCAAGAAGATAAAAACTCATTTCGTTTCCCTGAACTGGAAAGAAAAATAATAGTCTTCATTTCATAGCCAGAGCCTACGAAGAAACAATTTGGGAAATTAGTTCAAATTAGGAACTAACTTAAAACATAAGGAACTATCTACATTGCTCTAAAAATTTTCAACAACATCCCTAACAGACAAAAAAACGCAAGTTTTGTCACATTTCATTCCAGTAAGTAACTTTCTCTCATTTGATCCCATGGTGGGCACTTGGAAACTATATAAAGTAAGTTCATTTAACAAAACAATATGTTGTTTCACAATGCTTAAAGAACTGTACTTTTTTACCAGAAAAGGCACGGAGTAACTTATTTTCCTAAAGACAAGTAGTGTACACATTACATTTTTTAACTAACAACACTCTCGTTTAGTTCATTATATGCATGCGTCAGATGAAAGAGTACCACACCATGCTACAAAATGAAATCATCAAAAAAGACATACTCACCAGCCACAAAAACATGGATTTTCGGACTGAATACAACCCCGCCTGCTGACTTGATAAAGCACTGGTAATTCCCTTCGTCGCTGTGGTTTCTTTGAGACTCGGACAAAAGGAAATCCTCATGATTACCCGTGCCCACTGGGGGAGATGTCGTTAAATTCACCACTTTATGAAGGATCTTCTCGAAATGAAGTCCTCCATCGGGAAGCAGTGAAATTCGCTCCCTCGAGTCTAATGAAGATGGGAGTAACTTTTCTGTTGCACTTTTGTAAATATTTGTGTCCAGCTTGGAGCCATCTTTGAGCCACCATCGCTCCAAAACCTCCTCTGGGTTGGACACGTGAATGGGGCAGGGAAGGGTGAATGGGGAGTTTTTTATCGCCCACACATTCTGCTCCTCCACACGAAGGGTGGAAGGTACGTCGAAACTCCCGACATCTATTATGTTGGAAGAGATGGGGTTGGCAGCTGGAAAAAATTAAGAAAATAAAATTGAGTTTACATGCTACATCATTGGGAAATAATAAAACATATCTACAGCAGATATTGTACTTTTGTTTAAATTCGCCGTCACAACGTGCTATTCATGTTTGATATTTTGATGCTTAGGCAGATAATGGTAATTGACACTGCGATCGAATATGATATAAATATTTGAGACTGAGCCAAAAGTTTTGCAATGTAAGTTACATCTAATTTCAACCACCAAATAAAAAATTCTGCATGTCTCTGTATCTTGTTTCTAATTTTCGTCTTTTAAACACCAAATAAATTTAAATAGTCATTTACTCATCACAAGCCATTGCCGGAAAGTTCCAACTTGTCAATCATAAGAAACCATACGTTATTCATGGAATACATAATTCAAGTCTATTAAATCCTGACTACTAAGTAACCTCCCAATATAGTGCACAATGTTAAAAAAATCCAAGCTAGTAACCAACTTACTTAGATCTTCACATTCAGTCATATATTTCAAGTAACAGAAATTAGTCATGAATAAAATTTAAATTGATAGCCAAAGGGAAAAAATTATATTTCAGCAAAACATATTTGAACCTTGAACAAACTTCAATCTCCAAGATTTATAATTTACTCAAAAAGCTATCATTTCGTAAACACAGAACGACAGAACCTAATTAAAAACTTATTTGAACGCTTCGTTCCCTCAGGAGGCGATCGATAACAAAAAAGGCATTACGTGAAACTGAAACGTATAAAAAAACAAGTGTAGTAAAGAAATGGAATGTAAACTGATATAAACTCATTCCATTATCAACAACAAATGCAAAGTCTACATCAGTCAGTACTGATGACCCTGACTCTTTTGACTCCATGATTCATAAAAATATCCCGCTTGCCCTTTACACAGGCCTAACATGACACGTACAAACTGATTAATAGCATTGATTATGAACTATCGACGCCGAGTTATGGCCAACTTGAGAAGAAAAAAAATCCATTGCCGTTACAACAAAAATACTCACGTGTTACAAATACAGGATTGTCCCTCTCTCTCAAAACCATCGGTTGATTATGATTACACAATGATCAAAATACTATACTCAATAACGACAATACAATAAACAAAACAATTTTACACTAGTGAAAATCTTCGATTGGAAAAAAAATTCAAATTCGAATTAGTTAAACACTTACTAACAAAGTTACAAACCGAAGTTTTCAGTCTGAGTCAAGTAAACAACAAGAACAAAGAGAGTTGCAATCATCATTGCCACACAGGCGCAGACAGTGCGAAAGCAACGCAAATCCTCCAATTCCAAAAGACAAAACTTGTTTTGCGTGAGTTTAACGCCAAACCTAAATAATCCATAATATTGCCGCCTATTCATTTTTCAAATACTGCAACCAAAAATACTTTTGTCTACAAATAGAAGGGATTTTATCTTTCAGATTTGTTATTAATTGTGTTCAATATTCATCAATCATAAAATCATAAATGACAAATCGCTATATTATTTTGAAATCGTCAATCGTGTCAAAAATCTATCATCTTTCATTCGTTGCTAAACCTGACTCTGACACTTTTTAAATAACACAGTATCAATAAGTAGAGAAAAACTTGTCGTTGTCTTTTTTTACCCATATAGCTTTTTTATTTCCAGTTCCCAATTCGTCAACAGCTAATTTATTAGAATAGTAGAAAAGTATTGGACTCTGGACCATATAAAGACATCAGAAATGTCGTTTAAAATAATATAAACAAAACGCTAAGCAGTAATGGCTAATTAGGCAGAATTTCATGCCGTGTTTTAATGGCTATTGTTAATAATAACCAGAATCAAACTCTATAGATAATGAGACAGCGTGGTTCAATGTTTAATGATGGCTCAATTTTCACTGCTGGCTGTATAATTAAGAAACACTAACCTAACAGTCATTAATGTGATAGAGAGCTTAAATACACTGTAGGTAGGTGGTATAGGTTAGTTAGTTGAGTACCCAGCAGTTTTCCAGAGCAGTATGAGTGTAGTAAGAAAACTTTGGATTATTATCTAGTTTTTCAGCTAGTAGTTATTAGAAGAATTTTTAATGAATATTAAAAATGTCATAAATCTAATCTAAACAAAATTAAACCACTATTTTTTGAACAGTTGCCAAAATACTGTCACAAATGTTACCACCATACAAATTCTAAACTATACGGAGGTATGTTAATATTATATACAACTAGAACGATGAATCAATTTTAGCTTTTCATAAGATTTTGGTGGCTTTGCTATTTCTTCATATTATGATCAATAATGCTTTATCTCCATAATGTAATCAAAGTGCAGTCTGATTTTAAAGGAAAGATGTAGAATAGATTTGCACATACTTTCATTTTTTGCAAATAATACCCAAACTGCAAGTGCATGGGGTTTTAGTAGGTAGGCAATTGTTCGTAAACTTGGCTGTGTAAAGGCTTTGTAATTAGATAATAAATAATATCAACCCAAACATGAACATGGATCATAATTTACACAACTCCATAACTCATATACATGCCTCAAGTTCCCCTCATTTCATCTTAATCACATCCTCCAATCTAATCCTAATTAATCTTTTACCCGCTGCAATTCATTAAATAAACAAACCTGATAGCAGAATTAGCAATCCTTGAAGGATACGCATAAGGATATCAGCGATGGCCAAAATCCGAAATGAAGGTATGTGTCTTTGCGCCATAAAATACCATTGGGAAGTCGTCCGTTGACCACGAATCTCCAAGGAAAAACAATTGGTTTCCACTCATTCAGATTGTCCTGTTAAAAAGAAAAAAATGAACATTCTATGAAAAACTCTTCTAATTACTCATTAAAAATAATGATTATCACTTTCAACTACAAAACGAAATCATTACGATTATTAACTCGGATTAAGGTACACCATACATGCACAGCAAAAAATTTCAGGTGTCGGGAAATACGATTACGTTGTTAATAGCTTATTTCTATGTTCACACTATCACTACACAGACAGAATGAGTACTCAATATTCAGCGGTGTAAAGCAAGAAACGAATTGATTTTACTTACTTATGAATTAAAACTTGAAATGTTTCACGTATTGCTTCTGTGAATAGATTTTTTCATAAAATGTGATAACTTTCACTATACCAAATACCAATGCACAAAATGGACAGCTGATCGTCAACTACTGAATAAGCATTAATTACAACCCCAAATGCAATTTTTTATATGACTTCATAACTGGAAATATTATTACTGTGATTTTATTGCGTTTTACTATTTACTGGTTGAGCAAAAACATAGGACAAAATCCTATGGAGGAGGGAAAGCACAACTCTGCTTTACTTACTTAAGTGTACACAAAGCAAACGAGAAGATTTTGTTTCGGTTTTTGCAACGGATACTTTCTTTTCTCTCATTAAAACATTGTTTGTAAGATGATATAGCAATTTACTTTTTAAAGTTTACATTTTGCTAAGCAAGTTTTTTGTCAAAAAGAGAGGAAGTCATTTTTGATAACTGCAATATATTGTATACGATCAATAGTGGAATTTTTCAATTGGTTAAAAAGTAATTATACTTTGTGAAAAAACTGATCCACCACAAACGAAGGGGAAACATAACAATTTAAACAAGTAAGTAGCGTTAATTTATTTCTAGTTTTATTAGACCATCGACTTAATTACGAAATCCACAGTCTTTAGTGCAAATTAAAGATTTAGCAAAAATAAAACTCGAGTACTCACCTGCCTTAATTCTAATCCGTTTTATACGCAGATTTAAAAACACAACCAATATTTAATACAATGTTCCCAGCCAATAATCTGGTAAATTGCCACTGCTTACTAACTAATCCTTAAACAAAGTAAAAAAACATCAAATTCTATAGAATTTTTCTCATAGTCACTTCACAAATTAACTAACCCATCCATTTATGAATGACAAGCCTCATTCATGACCTCTACAACAATTGCTCCAAAAAGTATTCACTACGATTTGTACTCATTATACATGTTTACACCAAAACCTAAATCCAAATCCCAGAGTAGGTGAACAAACTTTTAAAACGGATGCACACACCAAAATGACGGTATTTTGTACTTTTCGACTTTTTGCACTAAAAGTTTATCAAAAACAATCATTCCATTTCACATGAGAGAGTGATCAAATTTCGTTCGATGTCAGAATTCCCTTTTAAAACTTAGTGTGAGAACAAACACTCTAGGTGTAAACGATATGTAGAGGTAGTTTTTTTTCGCTTTCCTAAGCCCAAAATAATAATAATAATAAATGTGTATACCTCCTCATCTGAATGACTTCTGAATGACTATATGATATTTTTTGTACGTAATGGCCATATATATATATTATCCTAGTATGTATACGTGTTTGTGCAGGTCCTCTTTTTGCCAACTTACGCGTACAAACTATGCTCGGCTCTACTGTGTGAGCTGTACAATAGCACACAGTACCAAATACACTTTGTTACTTGTTCACATTCTAACTATATATGATCCTAACTATCTAACTGACTGACTGAATGAATATCCTTAAGTCGTAGAAATTGTATTCATTTTACTCCTCTGTAGTATGTGGTGAGTATAAGTACTGCACCATGTCAACTCGTTTACTTAGCTTTTATACTTACCAGTTAGTATATATTGCTCCTCTTCGTACTATTCCAACCAACTCTCTGTATGTTATTTCTCAAAGTGTTCCCTTTTTCTAGCTAACTAACTACGCTCAAAAAAACACGCAGAACGCAGCAACAAACAACATTGGATTGGTGGTTCTATAGTCATAGTCACACACACACAAAACTACAGCGCAGCGTAGCTAAAACTGTATATATGCTTTCCAGTCAAGTAGTGCTGTAAGTATGTTCATGTTTTCTGAGTATGTAGGAGCATAGCGGAGCATAGCGTATCACTTTCTCATCGCTCAGCTTAATTTAAACTACATAAGAGTATATATTCTCGTATATGAATATATTTATCAGTAGTAGTAAGTAAGTAAGTAGTCAAAACCTTTTGTAGTAAATTTATCGGGGGATAGAAAAAAAGATAGAACCAAAAGTGTAAAACCATGTGGGAGCGCAGCCAAAGTTTCTACCTCAAATATACATATAGGTAAGGTGTGTAGTTAGTTAGTTAATTCTTGAATTCATCGTTAGTTAGTTGAGGCTATTTTGTGTATCTTATTTTCTAGGATATGTGTGATGTTCATGTCCCGTCAAGTTGTACTCATAGATGTATTAGTGAGTAGTAGTATTATAGGGTATAATCCGGTTGGTTCAGAAAATCCTTTGTTTCCCATTTTACGGTACGCGTAATATTTAGAATGTAACTATATTAGATTGCCGGTGCGGATAATATTGTTGTTTGTTCAAGCTGTTTGACTATTTTTCTTGTGTTTAGAGATAGTAGTGGTTATACAGAGTTGTGGACTAAAAACTATTTAATTCCGCGTTGTTTTTTGTTGGTTGGATGGCATTTTAGATGATAATGAGTTAATATTTTTACGTAATATTCTTGGTGGGAAACAAATAGTTAGGGAGGTATTTTTAGTGCTTAGGATGGAAGTTTTAAGTTATTTGTAGCGTCGCAAAATCAATGGTATATTTATAGCGAAATGCTTTAGATTTGTTTTCATAATGGGAACAAACAAACTTGTTATAAGGATTTAAAAGGTTTTTTCAGTCGGAAGGAATTTTTATGTTTTCACATGAGCATTGCTAATTTGAGAATTGAGACGTTTGAATCATTTTTCCCATTCCACCCTATGTACTGCAAGTCATAGTTAGTTAGTTAATGTGCTCATCGATACTGAATGAACGTGAACTCTGTAGCTTTTAGGACGGACTGATGGAAGATTTAAAATATGTTTTTACACTGCATTAGCTGAGCTTTTAATGGGATAACCTAATGTATATGGTTGGTTCAAAAAATATTAAGGGGGCTTGTTGATTGATACTCACGAAAAAGAAATATTCCGTTTCATACAATGCTGCAGAAGTGCAGAGAACAGTAAGCTTGCGTGGTGATTTCAAGATTCTACGCTTACTTTTTGTAGTAGAAGTAGTAAAAGCGTAGTAAGTGAAGTGTGTGCGGATTGGACTCTCACAGAAATGCCGTGTACAATGATTTAGGACCAAAAATTGTGACCGCAAACAAACGACTACTAAAATGTCAAATTTGCTATACATTTTAATTTTGAATACGTTTTCTCACAACATGAAATGCTCATTGGGTTTAAAGGTTTCAAAAATTTCCTAAACGCGGTCACAAATATAAAACTTGGTAATTATTTTAACTCTTGTCCACAACGACTGTCAAAACTTAATGGAAATCTCTCAAATTGCTTTTCGGGATTAGATAGTTTGCGAATCTGAGCAAATTCTCAGGGCGGTTTCTAAACCCGAATCGTGGAACCCTAAATAAGGCGGGACCTAGTGCGTCCGCGTAGCTCTGCTTAAAGTCACGAAATTCTTACAACTACTACTTGAGCGTACGAGAACATCTGAGCTAGTAAGTGAATTAGCAGTTCATTCTATTTCATCATTCTTGCATGCATACGCAGCAACTATAACGTAAAGGGATGACTCTGGCTGTACCAACCGCTCTCCATCTGTTCCATTTGCACACTAACTAAGAAAACGAATATTGACAATCCCTGTAATTAAGTTTCAAAGTGCGGAATGCTTTTTAGTTTTTCCCATCTAGATACTTAACAAGTTGTAATGCTTTCTTTCAATTTGTAGATCGCAAGTCATTAACAAAACTGGAATCTCCATTAACTGCCTAATAGTTTACGGAAAATGGATTATTCTATTTTCACTAACACAACTAACCATCCAACTAAAACCAACATTTACATCACATCTGATTTTCAGTGGGCCCAGTAACATACACTGTAGAAGCTTTCCATTTTGTACAACTCTATAATTTGAGACCTATATATGACTGACTAACTAGCTAAACGTCCTCATTCAAATTTTTCACTAGTTTACAAATTAATAATTCTTTAGTTTCTCACGTGGTTATTCTCCATGGAGTTACATGGAACAGTGACACCCCTTTGTGTGACGTAATATCGCTATGCATCAATAATTTATAAACAAGCTGAGTGAGTGAGCATCAAACACCAAGTTTTTCGTTTAAAAATCTTGTTTTCTTTCCATGCTTACTGGTACTAGCTTTAGCTGTCATTTTTCACCACTGTTCTTCATCCCACAATGTAGTACATGAGTTGAGTCGCGTACTACACTACTATAAGTGCTACAACAACGTAAGCTAATCTCAAGATTGGCCCATCCACATGCCTTCAAGGTTTTGCACCCTCTGTAATTTCTCGTATGCTTACCAAGCGTCAAGTTTTGTTGGGAACAAACAAACAATTACTTTTCTTGTGTGAGGAGACATTGCCTTTTCCATTCATGCTATCATTTTTCACTGGTTGGCTTCATTCAAACGATTATTTATACTGTAGCGGTCAAATTCTTTGAGATGAGCAAACTTTGTTCAACCTTACGTTTCCAAATCATCAGGATAATAATTCTTCGGGACTATCAAAACTTTTCGTACTGTAGTTGACTTAACAAGAGGTATAGCTAGTTAGTCAGTTTAAAACAGATAGTGTACACATATTATACAGCGGACACCGCAGGGAATCTGTACAGAATTTCTTCCTTATCAAATTAGCTATATAGTCAGTATCTATAGTTGTGTGAAATATTTAAGAGCACCATTCACATTCAGAGTAAATAGTTGGTGGACTAACTGCTTTAGTATATACGAACTATCCCTACCTTATCTACCCAAGCTAATGAGATTGTATAGAATCAATTGGTCCTTTTTGCGGTTAACTCGAGTACAGCTGACAAGATAATGCTATTAGACAATCACAAAGGTGACCAATTTCGCTGCAATATGCAGGAATTTAATGAATGCATGGAATATTTGCGTGGAATCAATAGCTGGGTTCATTATCAACGGCGCTATAGGTGAAGCCAGTGTACATCAGTCTGAAATAGTGTGTACGGTGAAAGCATGGAACTTGTACTGCGTAGTGACCTAGTTTAGTTAGTTGGTTAGTTAGCTCGCTACCATTGAGAGTGGGAATTTTCCCTTCTTCAACATTTTTTTGGGTATGAATAGGAATGAAACAAAGCTTCTCGTATCTAGTCACATTTGTTGGCTGCAAAAAGTTTTACCTCCGTCTTTTTAGTTAGTTAAAATAAGTGAAGCAATGTATTTCTCACCTGGTGAGTTGTAGTGAGTGAGAAGAAAACGTTTATGGTTAGTTAGTATACTTTATGAAAATGTTTTGTAGTTAGTTAGTTAGCTATCTCTGTTTTTCTACAGGGTGTATAGGTAGTAACTTTTCTCTTTGTCCTCATCAATCATGTATGAAATTGTGGCATTTATGGAAACAACAACTTATATGATCCGCCTGTATAGTTAGTTAGTTAGTATCTAGGCCTCAGGTAGCGGTTTTCAATGGCTCATTGTTTGTACGAAAGATCAATTGATTTGAACTGCTTGCGTCAGAAAAAAACATCACAGTCGGATACATAAAGCTGAAAGAGACTTGAAAGAGTTTCGTGTGTGGTATACATACATAACATATTTGTTTTATAATTTAGTCATTCCTACCTCCAATGAGGGACTTGTATTTTCGTACATGTTTTTCGCAATTGCTGGAATGTGGTGTAGCAATACTTTTAGATATGATGATAGAACTACTTAATTTTGTGTTTTGGCTTCTAAAAGTTTGCATTTTGAGGTTGAGTTTAAAAATATAATTTATTTCTAGTTACTATACAAGTTAGCTTCCATTTTGCCTCTTTTCATAATATATTCGCACTGTTTGCATAAAAAAAATTTCAAATATTATAATTGAGAGTAAATACGTTGCTTGAGTTTCCTTATTTTCATTGCAAGTTAATTGGTTAATCTGAAGTATAGTGCGCATGATACTGGGCCACAATCAATAACAAAATTAGATTAATTATTATAACTTACGAACTCAAGGGACTTACCATTTTCTAAACTAGATTTGCCTAGTTATTCCAGTAAGTTAATGCAACTGACTGAGTTTTTATTTCTACATA
>Ga0210040_10008602_pt1 | contig 12057 bp, 13 predicted proteins | sample CryGeyCG12114_NA_FD_185462 | JGI IMG/M metagenome (GOLD analysis project Ga0210040, IMG submission 185462) | Groundwater microbial communities from aquifer - Crystal Geyser CG19_WC_8/21/14_NA (SPAdes) (version 2) | ecosystem: Environmental > Aquatic > Deep subsurface > Groundwater | place: USA... | reverse complement strand
CGCCTTCTGGTACATCTGGGACGTGATGGACCGGCTCAACCTCAGCCTCATCGCGGCGGGGGTCGGGTTCTTCGCGATGCTGTCGCTCTTTCCGGCGCTGGCGGGCATCGTCCTCCTGTGGAGCTGGTTCGCCGATCCCGGGCAGATCAACTCCCTCCTCGACCTCGCCGACGACGTGGTGCCGCCCGAGGTGTCGGACGTCATCGCCAACCAGGTCACCGGCGTCATCAACGCCGGCAGCAGCGGCCAGGTCGGCACGGCGACGCTCGTCTCCCTGGTGCTGGCGCTGTGGTCGGCGCGGGCGGGAGTGTCGGCGCTGATCCGGGGGCTGAACGCCGCCTACGACATCGGTCACCGCCAGAGCATCTGGCGGCGCTACGCGGCCGACTTCGGCGTCACCCTGACGCTCTGCGCCCTCACCTTCCTCGCCATCGCCGCGGTGGTCGTCGCGCCCCTGGTCATCGCGGTTCTCCCCCTCGGCCCCTGGGGGACCGTGGCGGCCGAGATCGCGCGCTGGGTGGTCGCCATCGGCGTCATCATGATCACGCTGGGCATCGTCTACCGCTTCGGGCCCAACCGGCGCGGACGGCGCCCGAAGTGGATCACCTGGGGGGCGATCGTCGCGACCGTGCTCTGGATGGTCATGTCGGTCGCCTTCGGCATCTATCTCCACAACTTCGCCCATTACAACGAGGTCTACGGATCGCTGGGCGCGGCGGTGGCGCTGCTGATGTGGTTCTACCTGTCCGCCTACGTGGTGCTCCTGGGGGGCTGCCTCAACGCGGCCATCGAGGCCGGGGGGCCCGAACGGCTCCGCCACGACCTCAAGGTGCAGGAAGCCGAGGGCGCTCAGGTCAGCGCGGGTTGAGGGTCCGGGCCTTTCCCCGCGACATCGGCACGCCAAAGGCCATGCGTGGCCGGAACCCGGGGCACCTGCTCGCGTTCTATCCACAGGCCGTCCCTGACGGATTCCCCCTTCGCCCCTGGAGGCTTATGTGTCCGACTTCGCCGCAATGCTTCTCGCCCGACTGGCCGACTTCCTCCTCCTGACCGGACACCGGCCCGAGCCGATGGCGATTCCGGTGCGCCACGACGACCGGCGCGGCCTGCGCCGCGGCAACCGCCGGACCTGACCTCCTCGGGAGGCCCCTCCCGGAGGAGACGTCCATGAACCCGCTGACCTGCGTCCTCGCCATGCTCACGGGCACGGTGATCGCTGGACCGTTCCTTGTCGCCGCCTTCGCGCTGGGCCTCTATGGCTGGCCGACGGTGGTGATCGCGCTGGGGGTCGCGGCCTTCGGGGCCGCCGTGCTGCCCCAGAGGATCGAGCACGAGATCAAGCGGCAGGACCCTGCCTGGGACGAGGTGCGGGACTGCGCCCGGCCCTTCGCGCCGGTGCGCCCCCGCATCGACGACGTCCCCGAGCGCTTCGACCCGCGCCGCCACTGGCGCCGCTGACCGGGTGCGCCGCCCCCGCCCCCGGCCAAGTTTCACTGGGGAACCGGGGGGCTTGGCGCGCGTTTCGCCCCCGTCACGACCTTATGATCCCGATTCCTGGACGCGCGGCCGGCGTTCCGTGCCCGCTGCGTTCCTTTCACGACCCCGGGAGCCGGCGCCCAGGGAGCCGGGCCGACACCCTAGAAGGAGACCCCGATGACCGACAGCAACATGAGCGACGCGACCTCCCAAGGCTCCTCGGTGACGAGCGGCCTCGCGGATGCCGGCCGAGACACCTATGAGCAGGTGAAGTCGAAGGCGATGGACGCCATGCCCCGCATCACCGAGGCGGCCAAAACCCAGGCGACCGCCCAGGCCGAGACGGCCAAGGACGCCCTGGCCGACACCGGCGAGAGGCTCGCACAGTCGCTGCGCAGCGCGCTGGACGGCGGCGACGAGTCGGTTCAGGCGAGGCTCATGGCGGCCGCTGCCGATGCCGTCACCGACATGTCGAACTCGCTGCGCGGCCGGAGCTTCAACGACCTCTGGGGCCAGGCCGACGCCTTCGCCCGCCGCAACCCCGGCGCCTTCGTGGCCGCGGCCGCCCTGGCGGGCTTCGCCATCGCGCGCTTCGCCCGGTCCTCGGCCTCGTCGAGCCAGGGCAGCCAGTACGGCGGGTCCTACGGCGACCAGTCCTACGGAAGCCAGTCCTACGGCGGGTCGTCCTATGGCAGCTCCTCCTATGGCAGCCCCTCCCTGAGCGGCCAGTCGAGCGGCTCCTCCTCGGGGATGGGCGGCATGTCCAGCTCCTCGATGGGCACCGGCGACATGGGGACCTCCTCCTTGGGCGCGAGCTCCGGGATGGGGTCGGGCAGCGCCTATGCGGGCAGCGGCTCGCTCGGCTCGGGGCGCGGCGCGACCGGCCAGGTCAGCACCAGCGGCATGAGCACACATGACGATGACATCGACGACGTGGGCTCCATCGCCGACGACGGGATGGGCGGCGGGACCCAGAGCGGCACGAGCGGCACCGCCACCCCGAATTCCAGCTCGGATTCCAGCGGCACGGGATATGACAGGTAGGCGGACATGAGCTTCGACGCCGATCCCCGACCCACCGGCTCGCTCTTGAGCGACGCGGTCAACCAGCTCACCCGCCTCGTGCGGGGCGAGGTGGCGCTGGCCAAGGCCGAGGTGGCTCAGAACATCCGCAGCGCCGGCATGGGCATCGGCCTCCTCGTGGGGGCCGTGGTCCTGGTCTTCGTGGCCCTCAACGTCCTGGTCTTCGCCCTCGTGGCGGCCCTGGGCGAGCTGATCGGACCTGGCTGGTCCGCTCTTGTCGTGGGGGTGGTCATCTTGGTGGTGGCCGCGATCCTCGCCATGCGGGGCCTGAACGCGCTGAAACCCGAAAACCTGACGCCCAGCCGCACCGTGCGCAACGTGCAGGCCGACGCCCAGACGATCAAGGAGAACGTTACAAATGGCAACCACTAGCACTGATCCCCGCGACATCGAGGCCGACCTCGAGCGGGAACGCGCGGCGCTGGCCAGCACGCTGGACACGCTGTCGGACCGAGTCTCGGTGGACAACCTCGCCAAGGAAGCGCTGGGGATGCTCCGCAGCCGGGCCGGCACGGCGACCACCTCCATCGACCACGCGGTTCGGGCCAACCCCGTCGCCGCGGCGCTGATCGGGGCCGGCATCGCCTGGATGTTCCTGGGGCCGCGCGTCACCGGCAGCTCCTCGTCCTCCTCGTCGCAGTCCTCCAACCAGTACATGGGCAGCCAGTCCTCCGCCTATGCGGGCGGGCTCCGTCAGGACGATTCGGGCTGGGCGGCCTCCAGCACCACCGGCTCCTCCTCGGACTACGGCCGGGTGGGCTACGTCGCCTCGGACAACGATGACGACGATCACGCCTGGTCCCGCGAGGCGCATGGGCTGCGCGCCCGCGCCATGGACGCGCTGCACCGCATCGAGCACGAGGCCAAGTCCTACTTCGACAGCTTCCGCAGCGGCGTGTCGAGCGGCGCGGGCGGGGCGCGGGACTTCGCGGCCGAGCGCGCCTCGGTGATCTCGGGCTTTACCAGCGACCTGCGCGACCGGCTCTCCGCCGGCCTCGACAACCTGCCGCCGGAATCGCGCGATCGCATCATCGCCGCGCGCGAGCGGGCCTACAAGGCCGTGCTCCAGGCCGAGCAGACCGGCCGTGACGTGATCCGCGACCCTGGCCGCGCCCTCGAGGAGCATCCGCTCGTCGCCGGAGCCGTGGCCTTTGCCGTCGGCGCTGCCGTCGGTGCGGCCCTGCCCGGGACCGACGTCGAGAACCGCACCTTCGGCACCGAGCGCGACCGTCTGATGAGCGACGCCGCGCAGATGCTGCGCGAGGAGCGCGGCCGCGCCATGCAGCTTGCCGGGTCGCTGGGCCAGGAGGCCAAGGCGGCCGTGCGCGAGACCGTCGAGGCGGTGGCCGACACGGCGCGCGACAAGGCCGGGCAGGCGGCGAGCCGCGTGGGCGACCGGGCCAACGAGGAGTTCCGCAACATCCAGGGCGGACAGGGCGGCTCCACCGGCATGACCGGCTCGGGCGACCCCGTGATCGGCTAAGCATCGTACACGTCGTGAACGAGGAAGGCCCGGGCGGTTTCGCCCGGGCCTTTTTCGTTGGACGCGTGATAATCACCGGGCTTCCGGCGCTTGCGGGCAGGTCGGACGACGAGCGCAGGACGTTCAGACCGCCGCCCCGCGCGAGGCTCTGCCGGCCTCCGGCGTCAAACGGTCGGAGGCGCCGCGCTCTCGCGGATGGAGGTCAGCGCGAACTCGACCCGCAGCATGAACCGGCCATCCTCGGCTCCGGACTCCACCTCGCCCGCGAGCTGGCTCGCGAAGGCGGCCACGAGTTGGCGGCCGAGGCCCGTCCCTTCGGCTCCGGGAGCCTCGGGGGGCGGCACCACGCCGACGGCGTTGGCGATGCTGAGCTCCACCCGGCCGTTTCCGGTTGCCGCGAAGCGCAGGGACAGGCGGGGCGAGGCCTCGCCCGGCCCGGCCTCGGCGTACTTGATCGCATTCGTGAGTCCCTCGGTCAGCAGCAGCGACAGCGGCACCGCCTGGTCGGGGGTCAGCGGGATGGGCGCGAAGTCCGTGTCGATCCGGAAGGTGCGACCTGGCGCCGAGGCCATGCCAACAATCTGTCGCGTGATGTCGCCTAGGAGCTCGTCGGCGCGCACGTCCGTGAGGCCGGAGGTCTGGTACAGCTCCTTGTGCACCGTGGCGAGGCTCATGACCCGGTCCTGGAGGCCCCGCATCAGCGCCTTGGTCTCGGGCGAGCGGGCGCGGCGGCTCTGCATGTTCATGATCGAGGCGATGAGCTGGAGGTTGTTCTTCACCCGATGGTGGACCTCGCGCAGCAGCACCTCGCGCTGGTGGACGGTGTTCTCGAGCTCGGCCTCGTCGTGGAGGATCGTGTCGGTCATGCGGATGAAGGCCTGCCCCACCTCGCGGATCTCGGCGGGCGCGCGGACCACGTCGAGGTCGCCCACGGCGCGGCTGCCCGAGGCGAAGGCTCGGATGGCGCGGCTCAGGCGCCGGATGTAGCGCGTCACCAGCCACTCGGCGGCGATCCAGGCCACGACCAGGCTCCCCGCCCACATCAGCGCGGCCTGCAGGAACGGGGTGAAGACGGATACCGGCCCCAGCGAGACGGCCTCGCGCGCGGGGATCGTGCCCAGGGCGAAGAGCTCGCCCGGGATGAGCGGCATGGTCGAGTAGAACCGCTCGCGTCCCGAGGCCGTGCGGTCGGTGAAGCCCTGGGCGCGGTTGCCGACGCGGTCGCGGAGATCCGTGTCCACAGGCAGGATCTCGGACGCGCGCTCCAGGCCGGTGGAGGCGGTGAGGACGGTTCCGTCCTTGTTGAATGTCAGGAAGTCCGGCGGGTCCTCGCCGGGGAACTCGGCCTCGACCGCGAGTGTCGCCTGCTGGCCCAGCACGGCGTGCGGGATCGCCAGGGCGATATAACCCGAGAAACCGTCCCCCCGCTCGCGGCTGACCGGTTGGACAACGAGGAGGATGGAGGTGCCCGCGACCGGGCTCAGGGGGTTCACCAGGATCGCAGGACGGAGGTCGGCCACGATCGACTCGAAGAGCGGGTTTCCCGCGTAGTCGTAGGTCGCACCGTCCGCGGCGCAGGTCATGCGCCCGCTGAGGGGAATATAGGCCACGACGGCGTATTGCGGGAACTGGTCCGCGAACTCCGACAGGGCGGCGTCGCAGGCGGCCTCGTCGTCCAGCAACGGCCGCACCGTGCCCGCCAGCGCCGCCGCGGCGCCCTGCGCCTCGCGCACGAGACCGGTCACCGGGGCGCTCGCGCGGAGCGTCTCGCCCATCAGGACCGCCGCCCGCTGCTCCCGGGCGGCGGCGAGCCAGGCGCTGGTCTGGAACAGCGAGATCACCCCGAGGGGCAGCAGCGCCACGGCGAGGAGAAGCGACAGGCGGAAGCCCAGCCTCTGCAGCAGGGGCGGACGGGCCGAGAGGACCTCGCCGCGGCGGGGCGGGCGCGCAGGCTTGGACCCCGGCGTCTCGACCCCCGGGGTCTCGCCCATCGCAGCTTGGGTCATGCGTGTCGGAGCCCGGCGTCCCGACCGCAGAGGCGGCTCATGCGGCGCGCACCCCGGAGCGGCCCAAGACCGCGAGCGTCGCGCCATCGACGCCGGACAGGATCTCCTCGCCATCCTCGAGGCCCAGCATCTCGGCCAGTCGGGCGCGGGCACGGTTGGCGCGGCTCTTCACGGTGCCGACGGCCACGCCCATCATCACGGACGCTTCCTCGTAGGCGAAGCCCGAGGCGCCCACCAGGATCAGCACCTCGCGGTGCTCGGGCGAAAGCTGGTCGAAGGCGCGGCGGAAGTCGGCGAGCGCCAGGCGCCCGTCATGGGACGGCTTCTCGCAGAGCGACGCGGCATAAAGACCCTCGGGGTCCGGAACCTCGCGACGGGTCTTGCGCTTGTCCGAATAGAAGGTGTTGCGCAGGATCGTAAAGAGCCAGGCGCGCAGGTTCGAGCCGGGTTGGAACTTGTCCAGATTTGTCCAGGCCTTGACAATGGTATCCTGCACGAGGTCGTCCGCCGCCGCGACGTTGCGCGTCAGCGAGATCGCAAAGGCCCGGAGCGCGCCCAGATGCTCGGGCAGCTCGTCGCGGGGGTCGCGAGCGCCGATCGGCAGGGCTCCCTCGGGGCGGCCCACGACAACGCCGGAACCGGCTGGCGCAGGGGCGTCGGAGGACGTAGCGGGCATTTCGGCGGCCGTGCCCGGGTACCCCGTGGCCTGGGGTCCCTTCATTGGCCGTTCTCCTTGGCCCGAAGCTTTGCGATGAGATCCTTGAAACGGTCGGGGATGTCTTCGCTCAGCGCCTCTTCGTAGACCCGCTTGAGATTCTCGTCGATCTGCTGATGCAGCCTACTCTTCCCCTTGTTTTCCGCCATTTCCACGTACATGCCCAATTCTGTCCCCGCGGCTGTCCCTACCATCGTTCGGAACCGAACGCACAAGCTCGGCGTTCGGTTCCCGGGAGATGGGCTTGAGGGATCATCCATGACGCAACACTTTGCCTCCGCCGTGGGGGCCAGCCTGCCGCATCTCCGCCGCTATGCGCGCGCCCTGACGGGAAGCCAGGAGGCGGGGGACGGGCTCGCAGCGCAGACGCTGGAGGCGCTCATCTCCGATCCGGCCGCGGCCGAGGGCTTTGAACCCAAGATAGCGCTCTTCCGGGCCTTTCACCAGGTCTGGACGCAGGCCGGGGCGCCGCTCGACCAAGCCGCCACATCGGTCGAGGCGCGCGCGCAAGGCCACATGGCCGGGCTGACCCCCCTCACGCGCGAGGCGCTGCTCCTCCACGCCATCGAGGGCTTCCTGCCGCAGGAGATCGGCGGGGTAATGGGCGTCCCGCCGGAGACGGCCACCGACCTCATCGACACCGCGATCCGCGAGATGGAGGAGTCGGTCGCCGGCCGCGTCATGGTGATCGAGGACGAGGCCATCATCGCCATGGACATCTCGGCCATCGTCCGCGAGATGGGCCACCGCGTCACCGGCGTGGCCCGCACCCGCACCGAGGCCGTGCGGCTCGCCCGGGAGGTGAAGCCCGACCTCGTGCTCGCCGACATCCAGCTCGCCGACAACTCCTCCGGCATAGACGCGGTCAACGACATCCTGGGCGAGTTCCAGGACCTTCCGGTGATCTTCATCACCGCCTTCCCCGAGCGCCTGCTTACCGGCGCGCGGCCCGAGCCGGCCTTCCTCATCACCAAGCCCTACTCCGAGGAGCAGGTCCGCTCGGCGGTGAGCCAGGCCATGTTCTTCGCCTCGACCGAGACCCTGGCCGCCTGAGCGCGGCGGGCCGGCGTCCCCCCCCGGCGCGGTCCTCTCGGTCGATGCCCCCGGGCCCTCCTCCCTGGCCCGGGGGCACCCCCTCGGGCGGTGGGCTCAGCCCGTGCCGCCCGCGAGATGCGCGAGGATGTCGCCCGTGGAGAAGGGGCGCGTCAGGACCGGGAATCCCAGCGCCTCGCCCTCCGCCTCGGCGGCCTCGCCGATCAGCACGACCCGTCCGCCCCGCGCCGAGATGGCCCGCCCCAGATCCGAGTCGCCATGGTTGCGCGGGGATTCGGACACAAAGGCCACCGCGAGGCGGCGCACCGTCCCGAGGGCCGGCAGCGCCTCGGCGGGCGACGTCGCCGTGACGACGAGCGCGCCGGGGTCGGCGTCAGCGATGGTCATGGCGATGTCCTGCGCCACGAGCACGTGACGCAGCACGATCAGATAGGCCGGACGATCCCCTTCGCCCGTTCCCGTATCGGTCATCCCCAAGTCCCCCGCGGCGGCTCGCCAGCCCTTATGGAACCTCGGCCCGATCATGGCATTAAACCACGACATACGAACATCCCTTTTCACCCCGCCGGGGTCCTATGCTCAACGTGCCCTGCCGCGCCTGCCCGCTTAGGAGGCAACCTCTCTTCGTGCCCTTCACGGCCGAGGAGATCGCCTTCATGGAACGTTTCAAGATGGGCGAGCTGGTGGTCGATCCGGGCACCACCATCCTGATGGAGGGCTCCAACAGCCCGCAGCTCTATACCGTGCTGCGGGGCCAGGGCGTGCGTTACAAGACGCTGGAGAACGGGCGGCGGCAGGTCATCAACTTCCTCTTCCCCGGCGACTTCACGGGGCTCCAGGCCGGCCTCATGGGCGAGATGAAGCACTCGGTCGAGGCGCGCACGCCGATGATGCTCTGCGTCTTCGACCGGGGGCAGCTCTGGAACCTTTTCAAGTCCCAGCCGGCGCGGGCCTACGACCTCACCTGGATCGCGGCCGTGGAGGAGCACTTCCTGGGCGAGACCATCGCCACGCTGGGGCAGCGCGACGCGGGGCAGCGGCTGGCTTGGGCGCTCCTGAGGATCTGGGAACGGCTGCGCGCGGTGGGGCTTGAACAGGGCGGCGCGGTGCCCCTGCCCTTCCGGCAGCAGGACCTCGCGGACGCGCTTGGCCTGAGCCTCGTGCACACCAACAAGACGCTGGCGCGGTTCCGGAGCAGCCAACTCTGTGACTGGTCGGAGGGGGAATTGCGGGTGCGTGACCCCGAGGGCCTCGCCGCGCTGGGGCTCGTCGAACGTGAGCCGCCGGAGCGGCGCCCTCTCATGTAGCCCCGCTCAGGCGTCGTCGGGGGATTCGAGGAAGGCCAGGAGGCGGCCTTCCGAGGCCGAGAGCCCGCGGACCGGCTCGGCCATGGGCAACTCTGGTGCCTCCCCGGCGAGTGCCAGGACGCGTGGGTGGATGTAATGGGCCTTGGCCACCGTGGGTGTGTTGTGGAGCCGCTGGGACGCGGCCTCGGCCAGATCCTTGACCTTGGGCCGCTCGCCCTGCTCCAGCAGCTCGAAGGCGGCGAGCGTGCCGGCCCAAGTGCGGAAGGTCTTGGCGGTGAAGGCCAGGTCGTCGTCGCCGTCGGCCTCGTCGAGATAGGCGTTGAGCTGGGTGGAGCTGAGAGTGTGCGTCTGGCCCATGCGGTCCACCCAGGTCAGGAGCTCCGCGCCGGGCAGGTCGGAGGCCTTTTCGAGGATCTGGAGAAGGCGGCGGTCCTTGAGGGAGCGGCGCACGCGCTGGCCCGACTTGGCCTTGAAGTCGAGGCGGATCTCGCCGTCGCGCAGGCGGACGTGCTTGTTGCGCAGGGTGAGCGCGCCGAAGCTGCCGTTCTCTCGCGCGTATTCCTCGTTGCCCACGCGCAGGGAAAGCCGGTCGATCAGCGTCACGGCGGCGGCGAGGGCGAAGCGCACCTCGCCCGGCGGGGCCTTGAGGTCGCGCCCGACTCGGTCGCGGATCGCAGGAAGGGCGTGACCGAATTCCGTGAGCTTGTCGTACTTGGTGCCCGCGCGATGCAGGGACCAGTCGGGGTGGTAGCGGTACTGCTTGCGGTTGCGCGCGTCGAAGCCCGTGGCCTGTAGGTGGCCGTTGGGGAGCACGCACATCCAGACCCGCTCGTAGGCCGGGGGGACGCCCAGCTTCTCAAGCCGCTCGCGCTCCGGCCCCCTCTCGATGGTGGTGCCGTCGGGGCCGACATAGGTGAAGCCCTTGCCGCGCTTCAGGCGACGGATGCCGGGCATGGCGTCGGTGACGTAGACCAGCCCCTTGGGCATCACCAGCGGCGCGGACTGGGAAGGGCCCGAGGGGGTCGCGGCCTCGGACTCGAAATCCTCGATGACGTCGGTGTCCTTCACGCCTTTTCCACCTCGGAGGCGAGCTTGAGGACATGGTCGCCGTCCTCCTGCTCGATAACCACGGCCGGGTCCTCGCGGGTGCCATTGCGGGTGATCTCGGAGCCCTTGAGCTTGCGTGTCACCCGGCTGGCGTGAACCTCCCTGATGGTGCCGGTCGCCGTGCCGGACCCCCAGTGCCAGCGCACCTCGTCACCCACCTTCATGTCGGACCCCGCTCCCGTTCAGGGCGGGAACGCGAAGCCCCCGCCCCAGGGTCCCGAGGATCAACGGGGCGTGACCCGCATGATGCGTCCGTCCGGCCCGTCCGTGAGGATGAGGAGGGAGCCGTCGCCCAGTTCCTCCACGTCGCGGACGCGGCCCAGGTCGGCCAGCATCCGCTCCTCGCCCGTGACGCGGTCGCCCTCCAGGCTCACCCGCACGAGGCCGCCGGCCTTGAGGGCGGTGATGATGGCGTCGCCCTGCCAGTCCGGGAAGAGGGCGCCCTCGTAGAAGAGGATGTTGTCCGCCGCAATGACCGGATCCCAGTAATAGACGGGTTCGGCGAAGCCCTCGGCCCGGGGCTCGCCCGAGCCCACGGGGCTGCCGTCGTAGTTGAGCCCATAGCTCACCACCGGCCAGCCGTAGTTCGTCCCCGGCTCGATGAGGTTGAGCTCGTCGCCGCCCAGGGGACCCATCTCGGTGATCCAGAGACGCCCCTGGCCGTCGAGGGCCGCGCCCTGGATGTTGCGGTGGCCGAGGGTCCAGACCTCCGCCCGGCCGCCGCCGCTGGCATAGGGATTGTCCGACAGCGCCTCGCCGTTCTCGGTGATGCGGACGACCTTGCCCCAGGTGGCGTTCGGGTCCTGGGCGCGCTCGCGCTCGGGGGCATCCGAGTGCTCTCCGGTCGTGACGAACAGGGTGCCGTCGCCGACGGGGACGACGCGGGAGCCGTAGTGCTTGGTGCTGTCCGAGGCCGGGGTCTGCACGAAGATGTCGCGCACGTCGGTGAACTGCGTGCCGTCCGGGGAGAGCGTGCCCCGCGCGGCCGCCGTGGCCACGAGGCCGCGGCCCTGGGGCTTGGAGTAGGTCCAGAACACGGTGCGGGTCTGCGCGAAGTCGGGCGCGACGGCCACGTCGAGGAGGCCGCCCTGCCCGCCCGGGTTCACCTCGGGGATGCCGGCGATGGGCTCGGAGATCGTGCCGTCGGCGCCGACGAGCCGCATCCGCCCGGGCCGCTCGGTCACGAGGAAGCTGCCGTCGGGGAGGGAGGCGATGCCCCAGGGGCTCTCCAGCGGTCCCGCAAAGGGGGTCGCCTGGACCGGGGTGTCAGGCAGCTCCGGGGCGCGGGTCTGGTTCTCGAAGGCGGGCTGGTAGGGAGCGTTCGGGGCGCCCTGCTCCACGGCGGCCAGGGCCGGCAGCGGCAGAAGGGCCAGGATAGGGGCGAGACGCATGGGAATCCTCCGCTCGGGTGTGCCCGGGCGGACCTAGGGCGCGGGGCTGGCGGGTCCCCCCACAACCGCGCGAGCCAGCCGGGAACTCGCCCATGCGGCAGCCTCGGCGACGGTCGGGTCAGCAGCCGTCAGGTGCGCCTGCGCGGCGGGGAGGAGCGCTGCGTCGCCGGAGTTGCCGATGGCGTAAAGGACGTTGCGGAGGAAGCGGGCGAGGCCGATGCGCTTGACGGGGCTGCCCGCGAAGTGCGCGCGGAAGCCCGCGTCGTCGAGCGCGGCGAGGTCCGCGAGGCGCGGCGGCCCGTCCTCGCGCAGGTAGCGCAGTTCCGAGGCGTCCACGGCGAACTTGTTCCAGGGACAGACGGCAAGGCAGTCGTCGCAGCCGTAGATGCGGTTGCCGAGCTTCTCGCGCAGTTCAAGGGCGACCGGGCCCCGGTGC
>Ga0210040_10008601_pt1 | contig 12060 bp, 3 predicted proteins | sample CryGeyCG12114_NA_FD_185462 | JGI IMG/M metagenome (GOLD analysis project Ga0210040, IMG submission 185462) | Groundwater microbial communities from aquifer - Crystal Geyser CG19_WC_8/21/14_NA (SPAdes) (version 2) | ecosystem: Environmental > Aquatic > Deep subsurface > Groundwater | place: USA... | reverse complement strand
CCGTGTTGGCCACCCTGACCGTGTAGACGACGTCCCCGCCCTCCGTGGCGTACGGCACGTCCGAGGTCTTGGTGAGGGTGAGCCCGGGGGTGAGGACGTCCACGCTGCTGCGGCACGCGTCCCCCCCGCCGCCCGGCGGGCAGGTGGAACCGACAGCGCTGGAGGTGGCCGCGCTGATCAGCCACTTGTCACCGGGGTCGGGGTCGCGGACGGTGACGGTGTAGCTCACGGTGACGCTCGCCCCGACGGCGAGGTCCCCGGTCCAGGTGAGCTTGGGGGCGGCGTAGGCCACGGTGCCGCCCGTGGTGGTCGCGTCCGCGTCGTAGGACGCGTCGTCCAGGAGGCCCGTGAGGTCGTCGCTCACCGTCGCGCCGACGTAGCGGGTCTGCCCGGTGTTGGCGATGGTGAGGGTGTGGCCGACGGTGGTGCCCGGGGTGGCGTGGCTGGTGTCGGCCGACTTCGTGATGGTCAGCCGGGGCACCACGATCTGCACGCTGCTGCCGCAGCGAGGGTCGGTCCCACCGGTCGGGCAGTTGTTGCCGGGCGCGTCGGAGGTGACCGAGGTCGTCAGCAGGGCACCGGCAGGCGCGGTGTCCTTGACCGTGAAGCTGCCGGATCCGGTGACGGTCCCGCCGACCGGGATGCTGCCGGTCCAGTAGGCGGAGGGCGGGTTGACCACGAGGGTCCCCGAGCTCACCGCCTGGTCACCGTTGGACAACGAGTAGGCACCACCCGTGCTCGACAGGTTCACCGTGATGTTGGTGTACGGGACCTGCCCCGTGTTCACGAACAGTGCGGTGGAGCGGACCACGGACCCCGGGGTCGCGGTGGTCACCTCGAAACCCTCGCTGAGCACCAGGCGGGCGACCGGGACCGTGACGCTGCAGCGGGGGTCGTTGCTGCCGCTCGTGCAGCTGCTGCCTCGGGTCGTCGAGGTGACCTGGTCGACGAGCAGGTCGCTGCCGACGTCGGCCTGGTTGACGCGGACGGAGTAGGTGACGGAGGCGCTGGCTCCCACGGCCAGGTCCCCGGTCCACGTGACGGTGGTGCCGCTGACCACGACCGTCCCCCCGGCGGCGCTGGCGTCGCCGTTGTACGCGGCGTCGTCGAGCACGTCACCCAGGTCGTCGCTGAAGGTGGCGCCCGTGTACGGGACGGTTCCCGTGTTCGCCACCTTGACCGTGTAGGTCACGACGGCGTCCGCGACCGTCGTCGAGCGGTCGGCGGTGGTGGTGAGCGTGAGCTGAGGGATCCGCACGTTGACGACGGCGGTGCAGCGGGTGTCGGTGCTGCCGCTGGCGCAGTTGCTGCCCGGGGTGGGGGAGACGACGGTGTTGACCAGCATCTTGTCGCCGGGGTCGGGGTCGCGGACGACCACCGTGTAGCTGATCGAGACCGCTTCCCCGGTCCCGAGACGGCCGGACCAGGTGACGACGCCCGAGGTGTAGGCCGCGGTCCCGGAGCTGGCGGTGACGTTGCCGTCGAAGGTCGCGTCCGTCAGCACCCGGGTCAGCGGGTCGGTCAGGCTGGCCGCGTCCTGCACGGTCTCGCCGTCGTTCACGGCGGTGATGGTGTAGGTGACCGGCTGACCCGGCTGGGCCGTGGCGCTGCTGGCGGTCTTGGTGATGGTCAGGCCGGGCCGCTGCACCGGCACGGTGGAGCGGCAGGCAGGGTTCGCCGGCGAGCTCGGGCAGCTGCTGCCCGCCGCGTCGGAGGCGACGACGGCGACGAGGGACCGGTCGGCCGGGTCCGGGCTGCGGACCGTCACCGAGCCGGTGGCGGTCGCGCTGGCACCCACCGGCAGGTCGAGCGTCCAGGCGATCGCGCCGGTGCTGGTCTGACCGAGGCTGCCGGTGCTGACGCCGTAGTCGTTGCCGTAGGTCGCGTCGTCCAGCGCACCGGACAGGTCCATGAGCACCGTCGTGCCCACGTACGCGGTCTGGCCGGAGTTGGTGACGGTGACGGTGTAGCGGACGGTCCCGCCCGGGATCGTGCTCGCCACGTCGCTCGTGACGGCGAGGTCCAGGCCCGGCAGCAGGACCGGCACCGTGCTCACGCAGCCGGAGCCGCAGCTGCTGAACGGCGTGCTGGAGCTGAGGGTGGCCGCCAGCGAGCGGTCGCCCGGGTCCGGGTCGCGCACCGTCACCGAGTAGGTGACGGTCGCGCTCGCGCCGACGGCGAGGTCGCCGGACCAGCTGACGGTCGAGCCGGCGAAGCCGATCGTCCCGGTGGTCGCTGTGGCGTCGTTGTCGAACGTCGCGTCGTCGAGCACGCCGCCGAGCGCGTCGTCGAACGTCGCACCGGTGTACGGCGTCTGCCCGGTGTTGGCGACCAGGACGGTGTACCGCACGACCGAGCCCGGGGTGGTCTGGCTGACGTCGCTGGTCCTGGTGACGGTCAGGGCGGGCACCAGCACGGACACCCGGCTGGAGCAGGCCGACCGGGTGCCGCCGGGTGGGCAGGTGCTGCCCGGCGCGGTCGAGCTCGCCTCGGTGGAGACCGCACGGTCACCGGTGTCGGGGTCGTCCACGCGCACGGAGAAGGTCAGCGTGGCGACCGCGCCGACCGGGAGGTCGCCGGTCCAGGTCAGGGTGCTGGTGGCGGCGCGGAAGGCGACGGACCCGACGCTGGCCGTCGCGTCGGAGCCGTAGGTCGCGTCGTCCAGCGCACCGGCGAGGGCCACCGCCACCGCCGTCGCGGTGTACGCGGTCTGGCCGGTGTTCGCGATGGTGACGGTGTGCCCGACCGTCGACCCCGGCGTGGTGGTGGTCGCCGAGGCCGCGTCGGTGATCGACAGGGCCGGCACCAGGACGGTGACGGTCGCCGTGCAGGAGGCGGCCGCGTTGCCGCCGGGGCAGAAGCTGCCCGCGGTCGGTGAGATCACGGTCCCGCTGAGCGACCGGTCGCCGGGGTCGGGGTCGGCCACGGTCACCGTGTAGGTGACGGTGACCCGGGCACCGACCGCCAGGTTGCCGGTCCAGGACAGCGACGGGGTCGCGTAGGACAGGCTGCCGGCGGTGGCGGTCGCGTCGCCGTTGTACACGGCGTCGTCGAGCACCCCCGAGAGGTTGTCGGTGAACGTCGCCCCCGTGTAGGCCGTCCGGCCCGAGTTGGTCAGCACCACGGTGAAGCGCACCGTGCTGCCCGGGGTGGTGGAGGCGGCGCCCGCCGTCTTGGTGATGCTCAGCGCGGACACCGTCACCGTGGCCGTGCACCGGGTGTCGGTGCTGCCGCTCGCGCAGTTGGTCCCGACGGTGGGCGAGGTGATGGTGCTGGTCAGCACCGAGTTGCCGGTCACCGGGTTGGTGACCGTCACCGAGTACGTGATCGTCGCCGTCGAGCCCGCCGTCAGGGTGCCCGTCCAGCTCAGGGTGCCCGAGGTGTAGTCCAGCGTCCCCAGGCTGGCGGTGGCGTTGCCGTTGTAGGTCGCGTCGTCCAGCACCCCGGCCAGCGGCTCGCTCAGCGTGACCCCGGTGAAGGTCGAGGTGCCGGTGTTGGCGACGGTGACGGTGTAGGAGACGGTCCCGCCCGCGACGGTCGACGACGAGCTGGCGGTCTTGGTGATCACCAGGGGACCAGCCGTGACCGTGCCGGCGAACGTGCGCGACGCCGTCTGGGCGAAGGCGTCGACGACCGAGACCGTTGCCGAGAAGCTGCCGGTGGCCGTGGGGGTGCCCGTGATCGCTCCGGTGGCCGCGTCCAGGCTCAGGCCCGCGGGCAGGCTGCCGGCCGTGACCGACCAGGTGTACGGGGCGGTGCCGCCGGTGACCGGCAGGCCGTTGCTGTACGCGACCCCGACCTGCGGGACCGTGCTGTTCGCCGTGCTGAGCGTGGGCAGCGCGGCGATGACGACGCTCACCGTGCGGCTGGCGGTCTGGTTCAGGGCGTCGGTGAGGGTGACGGTGGTGGAGAAGGTGCCGGCGGTCGTGGGGGTGCCGCTGACCAGACCGGTCGAGGGGTTGAGCGCGACCCCGGGCGGCAGGGACCCGGCGGTGACCGCCCAGGTGAACGGGCTGGTCCCGCCGCTCACCGTGGCCTGCTGGCTGTAGGCGACCGACACCTCGCCCGCGGCCGGGGTGAAGGTCACGCTCGGGGGAGCGGCGACGACCAGCCGGACCGCCCGGGTGGCGCTCTCGCCGGACGCGTCGACGACCCGGACGGTGAAGTCGGAGGTGCCTGCCGTCGTCGGGGTGCCGCTCAGCCTGCCGTTCGCGTCCAGCGTCAGCCCGGCCGGCAGGGAGCCGGCGCTGACCGACCACACGAACGGGGCCGTCCCGCCGCTGACGACCAGCTGCTGGCTGTACGCGACGCCGACCCCGCCGGACGGCGGTGCGGCGAAGGTCAGGCTCGGCATGGCGTTCGGGGTCGCCGAGGTCGACGACGCCGACTGCGGGCCGGTGGTCGCCACTCCCGTCCGGATGATCTCGATGCCGTTGATCAGCGGGTTCTCGCTCTTGCGGACGAAGCCCAGGTCGACGCTGCCGTCGCTGGAGAGGCTGAACTCGCGCATGGTGCCGCGCTGCGTCCCGCCGGCCGCGACCACCGGGTCGAAGCCGGACAGCACGGTGCCGCCGTCCAGGGTGACGTCGTAGACGCGGGTCCCTGGCGTCGCCGTGCCGTCGTAGCGGTTGGCGAAGTAGAGCCGGACGGCGACCTTGGCCCCGCTCTCGACGGGGAACGCCCACGCCATGTCGCCGTAGCGCTCGGTGTCGAAGACGGCGTTCGGCGTGGTGCCGGGCACGGTGCCGTCGGCGACGGCGCCGTTCGCCGCATAGCTGGCCGTCCCGCTGCCGGAGGTGCGCAACGGGTTCGGGTCGCTGTCGTCGGCGGCCCAGCCAGGCCCGCCGTCGGCCGCCGCGAGGCTCGGACCGGCGGCGTTGACCCGGTAGAGCACCTGCGAGCCGGAGAGGTTCGTGGCGGCCACCTTGAAGGTGTACGCGGCCCCGGGGGTCAGGCCGGTCAGGGTCTGGGTGGTGGCCGCGCTGGCGAAGGTCTGTGCCGGCTGGGCGACCCCGCCGAGGTAGGGCGTGACCACGTAGCCGGTGACCGGGCTGCCGCCCGTGCTCGTCGGGGCGCTCCAGGTCAGGGTGACCGCGGAGCTCCCCGCCGTCGCCGACGTGATCGTGGGGGCGCTCAGCGGGGCGTAGGGGGTGACGCTGCTGGTGGCCGGGCTGGGGGCCGAGGTGCCGGTGCCGTTGACCGCCGCCACGGTGAAGGTGTAGGAGCTGCCGACGGTGAGGCCGTTGATGGTCCGGGTCGTGGCGGCGGGGTCGAGCTCGACGGTCGGCTGCGCGACGCCGTCGCGGTAGGGCGTGATGACGTAGCGGGTGATGGCCGAGCCGTTGTCCGCCGGCGCGGCCCAGGTCAGCACCGCGCTGGACAGGCCGGCCCTGGCGGTGGGGGTGGCCGGGGTCGCGGGCTTGTCGGTGACCACCAGCGTCACCGCCTGGGTGGCGCTGCGGGAGCTGGCGTCGGTGACCCGGACGGTGAAGCTGGAGCTGCCGGCGGTGGTCGGGGTGCCGCTGAGCAGCCCGCTCGAGCTCAGGGACACCCCGGCGGGCAGTGTGCCGGCGCTGACCGCCCAGGTGTAGGGCGAGGTGCCACCGCTCACCGTCAGCTGCTGGCTGTAGGCCACCCCGACCCGGCCGGCGGGCGGCGCGGGGAAGGAGAGGGTCGGGGTCGGGTTGGGCGTGACGCTGCCCGACGCCGCGGAGGCGGGTCCGGTCCCGGCGGCGTTCAGCGCGGCCACGGTGAACGTGTACGCGGTGCCGGCGGTCAGGCCGGTCACCTGCTGGGTGGTCGCGGTGCTGTTGAAGGTCTGGACGGCCTGCGCGACCCCGTTGACGTAGGAGGTGACCCGGTAGCCCGTGATCGTGCTCCCGTTGCTGCTCGGTGTGGTCCAGGTCAGGGTCGCCAGCTGGGTGCCGGCCGTGGCCGAGGTGATCACGGGTGCGGCGGCCACCGCGTACGGGACGACGGCCGTCGACTGGTTGCTCTCGTTCGACGTGCCGATGGCGTTGGTCGCCGCGACGGTGAACCGGTAGGAGCCACCGGGGGTGAGACCGGTGAAGGTCTGGCTGGTGGTCGTGCCGGACACGGTGGTCGGGCTCTGGGCCGTGCCGTCCAGGTAGGGGGTGATCGTGTAGCCGGTGATGGTGCTGCCGTTGGCCGCCGGCGCCGTCCAGCTCACGGCTGCGGTGCCCTGGCCCGCGGTCGCCGTCGGCGTCGCGGGGATCGAGGGCTTGGCGGCGTAGACGTAGTCCGTCGCGCCGGAGACACCACGGTTGACGACGGTGAGGGACACGGTCGCGTTGCTCGGCCGCGACGGCATGTAGACGAGCAGGTTCGACCCGCTCACCGAGAAGCAGCTCGCGGTGACCCCGCTGGCGCAGGGCAGCAGGGTCACGGGCGTCCCGGCCTGGAGCTCGGCGGTCGTGCCGACCTCGACGGCCACCGCCGTGGTGAGGTTGGACCCGGTCACCGTGACGGTGTTCCCGCCGCTGACGGGGCCGATGGCCGGGCTGGCGCTGAGCCCGCTGGGTGCCGCAGGCAGGGTCCCGGCCGCCATCGCCGTGTCCGAGCCCGAGGTGGAGCCGGTGGCGCGCACCGTGGTGGTCGAGCTGCTGCGGATCGTGGTGGCGCTGACGCTGCCGGTGACGACGCCGACGAAGGTGATGTCGGGTGAGCTGGAGCCGTCGGTGAAGGAGGTGCCGGTGGTGGTGCAGGTGATCGACTGCCCGCTCGGGGCGGCGCAGGTGAACAGGGTCGCGTACGCCGCCAGCGGACGCACCCCGGTCGGCATGGTCTGGGTGACCACGATGTTGCTGGTCGCGTTGCCCCCGGCCAGGCTGGTCCGGGCCACGTAGACCACCGGGCTGCCCACCGCCGGGGTCGCCCCGTTGTAGGCGGTGGTCGACACGCTGAGGGTCCCGGCGGCGAAGGCGGGTCCTGAGCCGAGCAGGCTCGTCAGGAGTGCGAGGACGGTGCTCAGGACCACCAGACGGGCGGCGGTCCGGGCGGTCCGGCCGCGCCGGTCAGCCACTCTCGCCGGTGACGGGAACGGCGGCGCTCCCCGTCGTGGTTCGTCGCGTGCGGGTGGACCGTCGGCGGTTGCGGAGCAGGACGAGCGCCGCCGCGAGCACGAGCACGGCCAGGCCGGCGAGCACCCACCACGGCAGCACGACCACCCGCGTGCTGACCGTCTGCGCCGCGCCGGCGCTGTTCGTCACGGTGAGGCTGGGGTGGCAGACGCACACCAGCGGGGCGTCCCACTCGGTGCTGACCACACGCTCGGCGCCACGGACGACGGTGAAGTCGGCGACCCGGGACCGGTGGCCGGACGTGCCGACGCTGAGGGCGCTCGGACCGCGGAAGTCCCGGTGGACGGTACCGGTGCTCGTCAGGCTCGCCGTGAGCGACGGCCGGCCGCGCCAGCTCCAGGCCGGACCTGTGAGGCCGTTCAGCCGGACGGAGTCGTCGGTGGGCCCCGGGACGGTGATGTAGAGGGGCGCGCCGATGCCGCGGTTGACCTTGACGTTGCCCGAGCCGGCGGGGGGTGCGAGGAGGATGAGGGCGACCTGGTGGTCACCCACCTCGGGCTTCGGCGGCACGGTGATCTTGGCTCGCACCTGCTGGCTCTCGCCCGGCTTGAGCCGCAGGGCGGCCGGGGACACGGCGATCCAGTCGGCGGCGCCGTACGGGGCGTCGGAGCGGTAGCTCAGCCCACCGTCCTGCGAGGCGACGAAGTTGCGCTTCTCCACGGTCAGCGCCACGGGCGCCCGGCCGCGGTTGACCACGGTCAGCACCTGCGTCGAGGCGAGGTCGTCCTGGCCGACCACGAGCCGGGCCGGGCTCACCGTCACGGCGAAGGCGTCCGGGCTGAGGCTGTGCGACGTCGACGTGGCCGTGCTCGGCAGCACCGGGCTCGCGGAGGCGGGCGCGGTGCTCGAGACCGTCGGTGACACCGTCGGCTCAGCGGCGGCAGAGAGAGGCTGTGCGGCCCCGGCGAGGCCGAGGACGCACAGACCGACGAGGCCGACGCGGAGGCGGCGGCCGGAACGAGTTTCCACCCGAGACGAGGACGCGGGTCAGAGCGCGGTGGCGACGTAGTTCAGCGTCACGCTGTACACGTCGTCGGCCACGAACGGGATGTCGATGCGGTAGTCGTCGCTGTACCTGTCGCCGGCCGCTGCCGAGCGCGTGCCCTGGTTGCGCAGGGTGACCGCGTTGGTGCTCGAGAGAGCGGTGAAGGAGCCCTGGCCGGCGGGGCGGACCTGGAGGTTCTCGATCGGGATGTTGTCGGTCGAGGTGCCCGCGGGGAGCAGCGCGTCCTTGTCCGCCGTGACACCCACGGTGTAGCCGCCGACGTTGTTCGTCTGCACGGTGTAGGAGACGGCACCGTCCCCGGTGACCGTGTCCCCGGGCAGGCCGTTCAGGTTGAAGGACGACGTCAGGCCCTGCAGGCTGATCGAGGAGCTGACGCCGACGTTGGCGGTGGTGCTGGCCGGGGAGACGTCCCCGGGGGCGGCCGAGGCCGGCAGCTGGGCGGCGACCGCGGCGAGGAGCCCGGCGGCGGCCGCGACCGCGAGCCCGCGGCCGACGCGACGACCCTGGGCACTCTTCGCGAGAGGGGAGGAGGTGGTGCTGAGCGGTGCGGACATGCAGAGGATCCTTTGGGTCCAGGCGGTTACCAGGGCCCCCGAGAACCGGAACAGTAGTCGAGCTCTCACCCTCTCGCACGTCGTCCGACAAAATCGCGCTCGATCGATGCCGACTCTGGTTGCGACATGCGTATGACGTGCTGCCGGACCGGGTCGGAGCCGGCACGCCGTCGGTCGGCGTACCACGGCCGTCTCGCCCAGCCGAGGGTGAGGCTCGGGGTGCCGCGGAGGGTCGCATCTCCTGTTCGGCGGTGGGTCGGGGATGTCGGCGTCTCGACGCTTGGAGCGCCAGGATCAGGCCGTGCTTGCGCGAGCCGTTCTCGAGCCCATCAGCTCCTCAGCCGAGCCGCCGAGACGCCGGCCCCGCGTGAGCACGCCAGCGCAGGGTCGGCCGGCGCGTCGCAGGGGTCGGGAACGCACGGGGCGGGAAGCGCGTCCAGCGAGGTCAGCGCGCACCGAGTGGCAGCCCGGAGGTCGGGATCCATCCCGGCAGGGTGACCATCCGGTCGCACCGGGCGACCAGGGCCGGGTCGTGGCTGACCACGAGCAGGGCCTTGTCCGCCGTCAGCGCGAAGACGTCGTCCATCAGCGCGTCGGCGGTCGGCCGGTCGAGGTGCTCGGTCGGCTCGTCGACCACGACGACGTCGTGGTCCTCGAGACGGAGCCGGGCCAGCGCGACACGGCGGGCCTCGCCGCCGGAGACCTGGTGGCCGTGCTCGCCGACCAGGCGGTCCGGATCCAGCTCGAGGTGCACCCGGCGCAGGGCTGCCCCGATCTCGGCGTCGTCGGCGTCCGGACGACCGAGACGCACGTTGGCGGCGACGGTGGTGTCGAAGAGGTAAGCCTCCTGGGCGAGGTAGCCCACCCGGCCGTGCACCTCTGCGGTCCCGGAACGGGGTGGCAGCAGACCCAGGACGGCGGCGGCCACCGTGGTCTTGCCGCTCCCGCTGGGACCGACCAGCGCCACCCGCTCGCCGGCCCGCACCACCAGGTCGAGCCCGGTGACGACGTCGGGGCCGTCGGGCCAGCCCAGGGTCAGGTGCTCGAGCCGGAGAAGACCGGCGCCGGGAGCCGCCTCCTGCCCGCCCGCGTCCACGTCGCCGTGGCCCACGGGCGGAGCGAGGAGGACGGCCGAGACCCGCTCCAGCGCCGCTCGTGAACGGATCGCCGCCTGGAGCCCGGCGGGAACCGTGGTCACCAGCTCGTGCAGGGCGAGCGGTGTCAGGACCAGCACCGCGAGGTCCACCGCGGGCAGCCGGCCTGCGGCCACCGCCTGGGCCCCGAGCGCGAGCGCAGCGGTCGTGGCGGCGCCCGTCGTGATCAGCTGGAGCGCGACGGCCAGCCCGGCGGCGAGGGCGGCGCGGCGCTCCGCGCTGCGCAGTGCCCCGTCGGCCCGGTCCAACCGGTCGAGCAGGGTCTGCGCGGCGCCGTAGGCGAGCACGTCGGGTGCGGCGTGGCCGGCCTCGGCCACGACGTCGGCCAGCTCGGCCCGCGACGGACCGACGCTCCGGTCCCCGGCAGCCGTGAGGCGGGCCGACAGGACCGGTACGAAGACCGCGCCCAGCACGGTGGCCACGACGACCGCCAGCCCGGCCGCGGGCTGGAGCAGCACCAGCACGATCCCGGTGCCGACGAGGACGACGCCGGCAGCGCACAGCGGGACGACCGCACGCACCACCCGGTCGGTCACACCGGCCACGTCGTTCACCACGCGCGACAGCAGGTCTCCGCCGCGGCGACCGACCCAGGTGGTGGCCGCCAGCGCCCGGTAGACCTCCGTGCGGAGCGTGGCCTGCCACCGCAGCGCGACGTCGTGGGCGACGAGCCGCTCGCCGTAGCGGAGCACGCCGCGGGCCAGGCCGCACGCGCGGACCGCGACGACGGCGACCATCAGGAACAGCACCGGCGGGTGCTCGGCGGCCCGGGACAGCAGCCAGCCCGAGACGGCGAGGAGGGTCACCCCCGCAGCTGCCGCACCGGCACCGAGCGCGGCCGCCCCGACCGAGCGCCCGCTCACGGCACCACCGCGGGGACCGGCTCCAGCACGACCACGCGGTCGGCGCCGGCCAGCACCGCCTCGCGGTGGCTGACGACCACCGCGCCCACAGCCAGGGACCGCACCCCGGCCAGGGCGGTCAGCTCGGCCTCCGGGTCTAGCCCGGCGGTCGGCTCGTCCATCACGAGCAGCTGGCCGCCGCCGCAGTCGATGCGGAGCAGCGCGCGGGCCAGCGCGACCCGGCGCACCTCGCCGGCCGAGAGCCCCTCGTTGCCCGGGCCGACCTCGCGGTCGAGGGCCAGCCCGCTCGCCCCGGCCCGGTCGAGCGCCAGCCGGACCCGGCGCGGCGGCGCTGCTGGTGCGCCGAGGGCGACGTTGTCGCCGACGGTGCCGACGAGCAGGGCGGGGGACTGCGGCACCCAGGCGAGCCGGCTCCGCCACGACCGCTCGTCGAGCGTCGCCAGGTCGTGGCCGGCGACCAGTACGCGCCCGGCGGTCGGCGGGACGGTGCCGAGCAGCGCGGAGAGCGCGGTGGACTTCCCGCCCCCGCTCGGTCCGGTGAGGGCGACGGTCTCCCCGGGCCCGACCACGAGGTCGAAGCCGTGCAGGGCGTCCGCCACGGCTTCCGGGTGCCGCACCGTCACGCCCACGAGCTCGACGGTGCTCGTCGCGAGGTCCGGCACCTCCCGCGTCCCGGCGACGCTCGCGGGGGCCGCGTCGATCAGGGCGAAGGCGTCCTCCACCGCGGCCAGCCCGTCCGCGGAGTCGTGGTAGTGGGTGCCCACCTGGCGCAGGGGCAGGTACGCCTCGGGTGCCAGGACGAGCAGGAACAGCGCGGTGGTCAGGTCCAGGTGGCCGTCGACCACGCGGAGCCCGACCCCGACCGCGACGAGGGCGACCGAGAGGGTCGCGAGCAGCTCGAGCACGAGCGAGGACAGGAACGAGGTCCGCAGGGTGCGCATGGTCTCCCGGCGGTGCTCCTCGCCGATCCGCTCCAGGTTGGCGGCCTGGGCCCGGGCCCGGCCGAAGACCTGGAGGGTGGGCAGCCCGGCCACGAGGTCGGCGAAGTGGTGGGCCAGCCGTGCCTGCACGCGCCAGCGCCGCGCGACCTGGGTCTGCGTGAGCCAGCCGACGAGGGTCATGAACACGGGGACGAGCGGCAGCGTGAGGGCGACGACGACGGCGGTGCGCCAGTCGGCCGCCAGCAGCGCGACCCCCACCACCAGGGGCACGGTGGTCGCGAGGACCAGCTGGGGCAGGTAGCGGGCCACGTACCCGTCCAGCGCGTCGAGCCCCTGCGTGACGACGACGGTCAACGTGGCCGCGTCGACGGACGGGGTGGCTCGTTCGAGCCGTGCGGTGACGACGTCGTGGCGGAGCTGGGACTTCACCGCCGCCGACGCC
>Ga0210040_10008600_pt1 | contig 12061 bp, 13 predicted proteins | sample CryGeyCG12114_NA_FD_185462 | JGI IMG/M metagenome (GOLD analysis project Ga0210040, IMG submission 185462) | Groundwater microbial communities from aquifer - Crystal Geyser CG19_WC_8/21/14_NA (SPAdes) (version 2) | ecosystem: Environmental > Aquatic > Deep subsurface > Groundwater | place: USA... | reverse complement strand
AGTGTCTATTATAACCACGTCGCTCCCTCTTGAGACACCGCTTTTGACTGTATCGAAAGCCACAGCGCTTGGATCACTACCCATTGGTTGTTTTACAATTGGTACACCGGTACGATCACTCCAGATTATTAACTGGTCAACCGCAGCGGCCCTGAAAGTATCTGCCGCGCCAAGCAAAACTTCTTTACCTGCTTTTGTAAAGTTATAGGCAAGTTTCCCTATTGTTGTTGTTTTACCAACGCCATTTACGCCAACCACCAATATTACATATGGCTTTTTACCTGTAGGTGTAGAAAAGTCTTTATAGCTGTTTTCAGGAGAGTCAACAAGCACTTCCCTTATCTCATCCTGTAGTATGACATTTAAGTCTGATGTATTTACGTACTTGTCTCTTGCAACCCTGTCTTCAATACGCTTAATAATTTCAACTGTAGTATCCAAACCAACATCAGCTGTAATCAACGCTTCTTCCAGGTTATCGAGTACCTCTTCATCTACTGTACTTTTACCGGCTATAGCTTTGGTTATTTTGGTAAGAAAGTTTTCTTTTGTTTTTTGAAGACCCTGGTCCAGGCTTTCCTTTTCCTTTTTGCCAAATAATTTTCCAAAAAAGCTCATAAGAGAATTTGATTTAAATGTATTAGCCGCAGAAAATTGTTAAATATAGCTTTATAAGTACAAGTGTGCGACGCAACGATGATCGAAATGGTTTCTAAAGCCGGTTACCAAAAGGCTCTAAAAAAACTGCTGCAAGATAAAGAAGTTAAATACAAAAAGCCATCCCAATAGGACAGCTTAAATATTTGAAACAGGAAAAAAGTCAATGACTAACTATTCAAAAACTCTTTCACCTTGTCTTTGTGCACGATTACTTCTTTAAAAGTGTAGGCACCGGTCTTAGGGCTGCGCACAGCCTTAACTACTTTAGTCCAGTTCTTTGCCTCAGCGGCTGCCTTTACATCTTTTACTTTCGCGTTCTTTGAAGCTGCTTTTGCCATTTTAGTAAGTTTTATGTTGAAAGTTAAAAGTTTTAAGTTGCAGCAAGGCCGTAGCTTAAAACCTGTAACTATAAACTATTTAATTTCTTTGTGAACAGTAACTTTCTTCATGATTGGGTTGAATTTCTTCAACTCCAAACGCTCAGGGCTATTCTTTTTGTTCTTTTCAGTGATGTACCGGCTTGTGCCTGGCAATCCACTGTTTTTATGCTCAGTACATTCCATAATCACCTGAACCCTGCTACCTTTCTTTGCCATTTTATAAGAATTTTATCGATTGTTAGATTTTTGCTCCGGTAGCTCTCATTTCTTTTACTACAGATGCTAATCCATTTTTACTAATTGTTCGAATGGCGTCTGAAGATACCTTTAAAGATATCCATCGGTCTTCTTCAACAAAATAGAAACGCTTGGTCTGCAAATTTGGTAAAAAACGACGCTTGGTTTTAATGTTTGAGTGAGAAACTTTATTACCAACGATAGGCTTCTTACCAGTTACCTGACATACTCTTGCCATGATTTATTTTTTTCGGACGGCGAAGGTCGGAAATTCTATTGAAATATCAAAAGAAATATTGCGTTTTTTTGAACAACCTCAATTAAAAACCTAATTACTTCTTTTACAATGATGTAGCTACCCTGCCCCGTTTTGTATTTTTGAGAAGTGCAAATTTATGGAGTTTTTAGCAGCTTAAGTAAAGCGTTACCTGTAAATTGCATTGAGAAATAAGGTTTTATGGCTTTTTTAGCACTTAACCTCATTTTTTAGATAGTCCCTGCCTCATTTACCGATTGCCTTCCTGATTATTATTATCAAATACTTTTTTAAATTACTTCAATATGCTATCAAATACTGCAGGGTCAACGACTAAAAGATTTCTTGATCTTGAAGAAAAATATGGTGCACATAACTACCATCCCCTTCCGGTGGTTCTTGACAAGGGTGAAGGAGTATACTTTTGGGACGTAGATGGAAACAGATATTTTGATTTTTTAAGCGGGTATTCGGCAGTTAACCAGGGACATTGTCATCCTGTGATAATCGCTGCCCTGACCGACCAGGCAAAAAAGCTGACACTTACCAGCAGGGCTTTTCATAATAATCTTTTAGGAGAATACTGCCGGTATATAACCGGATACTTTGGGTATGAGAAAGTATTACCGATGAATACAGGTGTGGAAGGGGGCGAAACTGCAGTAAAACTGGCAAGGCGTTGGGGATATATGAATAAAGGAATACCGGCAAACCAGGCAAAAATAATATTTGCAGAAGATAATTTCTGGGGACGTACTTTAGCCGCAATCTCATCATCAACGGACCCTGGCAGCTATAATAACTTTGGCCCGTTTATGCCAGGTTTTGAAGTGGTTGCTTACAACAATCTTTCTGCACTTGAGAAGGCTTTCCAGGATACTAATGTTGCAGCATACATGGTGGAACCCATTCAGGGTGAAGCTGGCGTGGTATTGCCTGACAAGGGTTACCTGAAAGGTGTGCGCGAATTGTGCGATGAATACAATGTACTTTTAATAGCAGACGAAATACAAACAGGCCTTTGCCGGACAGGTAAAATGCTTGCTTGTGATCACGAGAATGTAAGGCCAGACATCCTGATTTTAGGAAAAGCATTGAGCGGAGGCGTCTTACCAATATCTGCTGTGCTTGCAGACGATGAAATTATGCTTAACATTCGACCAGGTGAGCACGGATCTACTTACGGTGGCAATCCACTTGCATGCAAAGTAGCAATGGCTGCTTTGCAGGTTTTAAAAGATGAAAACCTTGCAGATAATGCAGAGAAGATGGGACTGCTTTTTAGAAATGAACTAGAAAGTCTTCACTCTCCTGTTATCAGTGACATTCGCGGCGTGGGTTTGCTAAATGCTATTGTTGTAAAACACACTAACCCGGAAGCAGCATTGCTGTTATGTCTCGAACTTATGAAAAATGGTTTATTAGCTAAACCTACGCATGGAGATAAAATAAGATTTGCGCCGCCTCTTATTATAACCAAAGAGCAAATATTAGTGTGTACAGCTATCATAAAAAAATCTTTGCAAATACTTCTATAGATTGAATAAAAGCTCCTTTTTATGAGGTTTTTTACTTTGCTCATAACCCTTATTTATGGCTGAAATCCATTCGCATAATCACGTAGAAGAACATTCAACAAGTTCTGATCTTTTAAGAGACATTGTTATAGGCATGAGTGATGGCCTTACGGTTCCGTTTGCTTTGGCCGCGGGTTTAAGCGGAGCTATAAATAATACTAACCTGATAGTAATAGCAGGACTTGCAGAGGTAGCTGCCGGTTCAATTGCAATGGGACTTGGAGGTTATTTGGCCGGACAAACAGAAGTTGACCATTATAATGCAGAGTTAAGACGAGAGTATGATGAAGTTGAAAGGCTGCCGGAAAAAGAAAAGGAAGAAGTAAGAGAGTTTTTTGAAAACCTTGGTCTAAGTGAAGAACTGCAGGATAAAGCGGTTGAAGAACTGACAAAAGACAAAGATATATGGGTGCAATTTATGATGAAGCACGAATTAGGTCTGGACAAGCCTGATGAAAAAAGAGCAGGCAAAAGTGCTTTCAATATTGCGATCTCTTATGTTATTGGCGGTCTTGTGCCGCTACTCCCCTACTTTTTTTCAAAGACAACCCTGGAAGGATTAGAAATATCCGCTATTATTACACTGATCTGCTTATTTGCTTTTGGTTATTTTAAAAGCGTTGAAAGTGATGTTTATTGGCGCGTTTGCTGCCACTGCAGCTTTTACAATTGCAAGACTAATAGAAGGTCGTTAGCATTCATTAAAAAATTCAATAGAAGGTGTTACTTTTATTGCATGTCTGTTTAGACATCTACAAATTATTATCTAACCAACATTCATCAGGTTTATTAGTAACATCACTACAAGTGGCCATACAAGAAAAGCTTTACCGAAAAAAAATATCCTAAACACTCACAATTTTCAAGTTCCGGGAAATAGAAAAGATCGCCTTTACATCCGACAATCTTTTCTATTTAAAAAAACAATCCTATTGTTTTACAAACTTACTTACCGCAGTTTCGCAACCACTATTACAAACAGCTTTGATTAAATAAGAGCCAGATAGAAGTTTAGAAACATTAACGGAAAGGTTATTGTCACCATTAATTACTGTTGAACTTTCCTGCATAACAACCTTGCCGGCAAGATCAGTAATAACAAAACTCACTTTACCGTTAGCAGGAGCATTTATATTAATCTTCAATTCTGTTTTAGCAGGGTTTGGATAAACGCCAGTTAAAATAATATTGTTAGAAGGGGCACCTCTGATAAAGAGAATTTTTGATAATGTTGACTTACCATCTTTATCAACCTGGTTTAACCTGTAATAGTTCCCGATTGGGAAAGGTTTCTGATCGATAAATCTATAATTGATGTTTGAGTTACTATTACCATCATGACTTGAACTATTAATAAAAGTCAAGGTTTTGAAATTAGTGCCATCATCAGAACGTTGTAATTCAAAACCTTTGTTGTTTTGCTCTGTTGCTGTTGTCCAGTATAAAATATTGTTTCCACCATTCCATTTAACCGTAAAGTCAACCAAAGTGATCGGTAGGGCTAAAGCACACGTAGGATTATCACTAACAAATGGATGAATATATAATCCATAATCAGCCTGCCAAAAATCAGCAAGTGTTTCCCACGAACCGGAATATTTCTCCATTCCAAATCCATTTTCTCCTTTAACAACTTCATCAGCATCCGTTGACCACATAGCTAATGAATCTTTTTCCGTAGAAGTCCAGACAAGATTAGTTAAACCCACTGAAACGAAAAATTTTTTTGAAGCTGGTAAAGTAATCGCAGTTGGAAAATTAATTTCAGAATAATAATTACTATCTACATCTGCTTTTAGATCTCCTAAGGTTTTGTTTACTGTCGTTAAAAGAGCACCCGGTACTCCGGTCGTTCCGTCATAAATATAAACAGGAACTATTTTGGCCAAATTAGCTTTTGAAGTTGAATTAGCAACGCCAAAAGCAATCCACACCTTGGTTAAATATGTATTGGTTGAAGAAGAAACATCAAAAAAAGCAGCTTTTTCCTGGTTTCCGAATGCATCATTGCCGGAAATAAAACCATCAATGGATGATGATGTATTAACAGCGTAATATATTTTAAAGGACCAGTCAAAAGGTTCAGGAATATTAATGGTATCACAACCGCCTGCAGTTGTGCGGGATGAATTTGCAAAGCTTCTTACTCTATTTGGTACTTTTAATGATGACCGGAAAATTTTTTGAGAATAAGAATAAGTACAACTAAAACAGGCAAATAACAGAAACAATTTGTAGAGTTTTGTCATAAACTATTTTTATTGTAAAGTAAGAAATAATAATCTGCATTAATAGTCACACCAAAATAAATTTTAAAAAAAGGTAATATTCGTCAAAAAAAGATTTCACAATGGTTAAGCTAGAGTAGCCTTACTGACTCTGTTGCGTATTATTCTTCATTTTTAAACTTCACTTGTGCCAAAAGAGTCATTACAAGCATTATAATAGAAAGCAGGACAATGAGATAGACGCCAATTTTCTTTTCAGGACATTCGCCCACTCTGCATGCAGTAAAAACATAATAATTTTTTACAGCCCATGCGACATGTATAGCGCCAATTACAACATTGGCTCTTTTAACCCCGACCCCGGGCAACACAAAGAAGACTATCATCAAAAGACAAAAAAAGGAATGGGAAATTATTTGAGTTCCAAAACTTACCTGATCATTGACTTTACCATTGAGTCCGTTTAAAGTAATATTAAGCCCTGGAACTACTACCCACGGAAGAAAACACGCAGCAATAAGCGCTGCAGCTGCAACTACTCCTATATATTTTGAATACCTCATAATTTAAAATATAATTTAGACTGCAGGTCAACTTCCTCTCTGAAAAATCAGGAATTATTTTGTTTAAAGATTCGGCCTAACCTGTAGATTGATTACAATGTTTGGTGCCTTTGGTAAAAAATCTGCCAAAACGCACGGAACTTATATTACAAAGAGAAGCTTTGCAAATATATTATATTGATTGTTGTATTTGCTACGGGTGTTGGAATGTAACACGGGATTTCTGACTGAAGCAATAGCTTATAAAGAAATGTCTCTTTTTCTTTAATAATTCTAAAGAAGCTGTGTAAAAATGATTTTATAGATATAGTAGCATGGAGAAGTTACTGGTCAGGCGACAGCAACGGCACCAAAAGCCGCAGTTGATCGTCTGACCAAACTGCAACTGGTATTATAGTTTTCATTTTTGGAAAGCCGCACACGTGCAGACCGAGATTTTAATTCAGCTTTCTATAACGATGTCTTTTGATGCTTTTATTATAATATTCACCCAACGATTCAGATTGCATTAGCTTTATATATTCCGATGGATGCACCTCGTAATATTCATAAAGTGCGCCATTTACCAATTCTGTTTCAAGCATTTTATTTTGTTCATCATAGCCAACAGATTTCAGTACACTTGATTCTACATTCTCCCGTTTCATAACTACTTTTTAAATTTAGGTCAAACAAAAGGCCGGTTCTTATTGCAAGCATTGTTCAATTATCTTTGCTGTTACAATCAACAGTCACCTATAACATTCAGCTTTATTATGACCAACGCCGGAAATACGCAAAGTTTTATTAGTCCGTCATTAGAAATGGCAGAGCTTGATCTAATTATTATCGGAGCGGGACCAATTGGACTTGCATGTGGCCTTGAAGCTAAAAAAGCAGGTTTAAGTTATATTATTTTAGAAAAAGGTGCATTAGTAAATTCTTTATACAACTATCCGATTAATATGACCTTTTTCTCCACAAGTGAAAGACTTGAAGTGGGAGGAGTGCCTTTTGTAAGTAATAATCCAAAACCTACCCGTTCTGAAGCGCTCGAGTATTATAGACGAATAGCTATCTCTTTTGGTCTTAAGATAAATTTATTTGAAGAGGTTCTAAAAGTTGAAAAGGTTACAAAGGGCTTTACCGTTACGACTATAAAGCAAGACTATAAAGCTGCAAATATTGTTATTGCTACCGGCTTTTATGATATTCCTTACTTGCTGAATGTACCTGGTGAGAATTTACCTAAAGTAAAACATTATTATAAAGACCCGCATTATTATGCTTTTCAAAAAGTGCTCGTTATTGGCGCTGCTAACTCTGCCATTGACGTTGCTTTGGAAACATGGCGGAAAGGAGCTGAAGTAATTATGGTTATTAAAAGTGATAAAATCAGCGACAGGGTAAAATATTGGGTAAAGCCCGATATTGACAACAGGATTGAAGAGAGCTCAATTAAAGCTTATTTTAACTCTACAGTAGCTGAAATACGGGAACATGAGGTTGATATAAATACACCGGAAGGTTTGGTTACAGTACAAAATGATTGGGTACTTGCCATGACCGGCTACCAGCCTAACATGAAATTTTTAAAAGATATAGGCATCGCATTATCGGATGATGAGGTTTTATGCCCGATAGTCAATGAAGAAACGCAAGAGACAAATGTGCCGGGAGTTTATTTGGCAGGTGTTATATGTGGAGGCATGAATACACATCGTTTATTTATTGAAAATTCGAGAGTACATGCAGAACGGATAATAGAAAACATTTTAGCTAAGCAATAAAATGAGTAAATGAGTAATAAAATACTATTGTAAATATATTTCTACTCCCAAATATTATCCAGTTCAGGAGTTATTGTACAATCATCTGTTAGATTAAAATCAAAACCAGTGTTGTTTGATTGCAATTGATATTTACCATTAATTAGTTCATATATTTCAATTGTCTTTTGTTTTATATCAGCTATAAGGTAGTATCTAACTCCTTCCTGTTCATAATACTCATATTTTATACCCCTGTCTCTCTCTTCTGTAGATTTAGATAAGATTTCTACAACCAATATCGGAGGAAAGTCAAGGAAACTTCTATTTATTTTACCGCATACTATTAGTACATCGGGTACTAATATAGTATCATCTGTAATTTTATAATCTATTGGTTGATAGGCTTTGCAATGTTTACAATCCGCTTTTCTTAATGCTAAAATGAATTCTGTAATTAATTCTCCTGCTACTCTTTGGTGTTCAGGCATTGGCATGGGGCTCATCGCTACAGGAATTCCATCAATGAGTTCCCATCGTCCTTCCCAATGTATCCAATCGTCATAAGTATAATGTGGAATATATTTTTCTGCTAAACTCATACTTTAAAATTAACTATAAATAAAGACTGAAGCAAAATATGATTTGAGCCATGATTAAAAAATATTTTCAAAATCAACCAAAAGTTGACAATCGTTGCTTAGCTGAAATGTAAAGACTGTGTTATAAGTTTTTAATTCAAATTTTCCCTGAACCAATTCAAATATCTCAATACCTTTTTTCATTGCATCAGCTATCAGGTAGTATTTCACTCTGTGCTGTTCATACAATTGAAATTTAATTCCTCTGTCTCTTTCTTCGGTAACTTTTGATATAAGTTCTACAACTAATACCGGTGGAAAATCTAAATAAGTTTTATTGATTTTTGCACAGACTATAAAAACATCAGGTCTTAAAATAGTATCATTTGCTATTTTATAATCAATAGGTTCAGGAACATGACAATCTTTCCAACCCGTTTTTGTTATGGCTGAAGTAAACCTTGCTTTAAACTCTGATACCGCATTTTCATGCTTAGGTCCTACCCTTGTACTCTTTGCTACCGGAATGCCTTTAATGAGCTCTCCCCGCTCCTCCCAATGCAGCCATTCATGATAGGTGTAATGCGGCGTATATTTTTCCTGTCTTCTCATACTTATAATTTCTTCTATGCAATCATTCGCTAAAATGCTGCCATTACTCCAACATAATTTTGTGGAGTAATTGTTTTTAGTTCATTCTTTATTTCCGGTGCTACATTTAAAGTTTCAATAAAATTCTGAATGTCCGGCTTTGTTATAGACGTCTTGCCCCGGGTCAACTCTTTTAAAGCTTCATAAGGATTGGGATAGTTTTCGCGGCGAAGAATGGTTTGGATAGCTTCTGCCACTACCGCCCAGTTATTTTCAAGATCTTCGTTTATTTTGCCTTCATTTAATAACAACTTGCCTAATCCTTTTTCAATTGATTTTATAGCAATTATAGTATGCGCTACTGGTACACCAAGGTTACGTAAAACAGTACTATCCGTAAGATCCCGCTGCAACCGGCTAATTGGTAGTTTTGCAGACAAATGTTCCAGCAATGAATTTGCCATACCAAGATTTCCTTCAGCATTTTCAAAGTCAATCGGGTTTACTTTGTGTGGCATAGCACTACTTCCCACTTCGCCCTTAATTGTCTTTTGCTTAAAGTACTCCATGCTAATGTAAGTCCAGGCATCCCTGCAAAAGTCAATGAGAATATTATTGATACGTTTAATGCAATCAAAATGCGCAGCAAGATTATCGTAATGCTCAATTTGTGTTGTAAACTGCATGCGTTGCAGATGTAATATCTCCTCAACAAATTCGTTACCTAAAGCAACCCAGTTTTTCTCCGGAAATGCAACATGATGCGCATTAAAGTTACCTGTAGCTCCTCCAAACTTTGCGGCATAAGGGATGTAAGAAAACAAATCTACCTGATTTTGAAGCCGCTCAACAAATACCATAATCTCTTTGCCCAACACGGTAGGCGAAGCAGGTTGACCATGCGTCTTTGCCAGCATTGAGATCCCTTTCCATTTTATAGCCAGGTTTTTTAAAGTGTTTTGCAGATTGATAATTGCAGGTAAATATTCATGTTCCATACAATCTTTCCAGCTAAGCGGAATAGCGGTGTTATTGATATCCTGCGATGTTAGCCCAAAGTGTATCCATTCTTTCACTTCATTGCCTCCTGCTTTTTCAAGTTGCTCTTTTAAAAAATATTCAACAGCTTTTACATCGTGATTCGTTGTTGCCTCAATTTGCTTTATGCGTTGTGCATCTGCTATTGCAAATTCATCTGCAACTTTTTGAAGTTGTTGCCTGACTTTATTATCAAGATGAAAAAATTTATGGCTGGCTAAGAAGAAGAAATATTCTACCTCAACAAAAACCCTATACTTAATTAATGCGTATTCGCTGAAATACTCTTCCAAAAATTGAATCTGCTTTCGATAACGGCCATCAACAGGTGATATGGCCGTGAGATTGGTTAATTCCATTTATAAACAGGGACTTAAATAATGTTTTATATAAAATCTGCAAAAGTTTTTTTATGTAACCGACATTACGAATACTATTTATCAATATTAACATTAAAAAACATTTTTATTTTTTGTTATCAGCACCGGAATATCTATTGATCGTCCGTTGCGTCGCACCCTTATGCTGCAACAAAAAAATCAGCAGTTCCCATTGTTTGCTTTCAAAACTTCTTTAAGGATTTAATGTTTTTCTTTCGCACTTGTATCTTTGGCTATTTATTCTTCCTGACTCCAAAGCAATAAGACTGTAAGTATTACAGAAAATGACTGCTTCTCTTTTACTTACAAGTGTCTACTTAGCATAAGCCGGATGAATAATGAATTACCAGTACAAGTGAGTGACACAACGATGTTTAACAGTACTACTACCGCCTGTTACATAAATTGTATTTCCTTTGCAACCTCAAAATTAGATGAATTGGATAAGACTATAAGGGTTGGAGCAGTAAGTTATTTAAACACAAAGCCATTGGTGTATGCTTTTAAACATGGACTAAAACTGGAAGGAGTTGAAATAACAGAAGAATATCCTGCGAAATTAGCACAAATGTTATTAAACGACGAAGTGGACGTAGGATTGGTGCCGGTAGCCATTATACCAAAACTTAAGGAACATTATATCATCACAGATTATTGTATAGGCGCAGAAAGGGAAGTAGTATCTGTCTGCCTCTTTAGCGAAGTGCCGTTAGAAAAAATCGAAAAAGTAATACTTGATTACCAAAGCAGAACATCTGTCGCACTGGCAAGAGTGCTGATAGAAAATTTTTGGAAACTACCCGTAGTATTTGAAGAGGCCAAAGTAAATTTCAGAGACGAGATTAAAGGCACAACAGCAGCAGTTGTGATAGGTGACCGTGCTTTTGAACAAAGAAAAATATCGGCACACAGTTACGACCTGGCCGAAGCATGGATTGCATTTACCGGTTTGCCATTTGTTTTTGCAGCATGGGTAGCTAACAAAAAGTTACCGGAAGATTTTATAACAGCATTTAACGAAGCCAATAAAAAGGGTTTGCTAAAAATTGATGCAGTTGTAGCAGAAAATGTTTCTCCTCATTATGATCTTAAAACTTATTATACTGACAATATTAGTTATCAGTTGACCGAGGAGAAAAGAAAGGGGCTGGAGAAATTTTTATCGTTTTTGAAATAGAAAAAGCAAATTATTTTTTATTAAAGACCGTTTTTATTCTTTTAGAATAATTAATTAGTAAGCCATTTATTTCATCTGAAATATTAGTAAAATAAATAACAGGAATAAACAGAGCTAAGAAGCCGAGAGTTCTTATAATGGTGTCAATAACGGGTGATGTATTTTTAGGAATAAAATAAATGATTGTTGTACAAACAGTGGCTATAGCTACAACCAACAGGTTTAACCAGGAATACGGCTGCAATTTAAACTTGTACCAGAGAAAACCAAAGCGCATAAAATTATAAAAAGTAAGTGAGATTAATGAAGAATATGCAGCTCCGATTAATCCATAATTTGAAATTAGAATATAATTTAACGGTAAGGCAAGAATGGTATAAATAACGTTTGTCGTAAAATCAACTTTCCAATGATTGGATGTTCCAATGATTTGAGTGTTTGCCCCGGTTCCCAAGTCTATCAATTTTCCGATACCCATCAGCAAAACTATTTTTTCTATCCCTGTAAAGTCTTTACCAAGGTAGATACCGAGATTGTGAACGTTTAACCAAATAATAGAAAACATTATTAGTCCTATCACCAGGAGATTATTTACACTTTTGCTATAAACATGCCTGATATTGTTCATGTCCTTATTCTTCCAGG
>Ga0210040_10008599_pt1 | contig 12061 bp, 12 predicted proteins | sample CryGeyCG12114_NA_FD_185462 | JGI IMG/M metagenome (GOLD analysis project Ga0210040, IMG submission 185462) | Groundwater microbial communities from aquifer - Crystal Geyser CG19_WC_8/21/14_NA (SPAdes) (version 2) | ecosystem: Environmental > Aquatic > Deep subsurface > Groundwater | place: USA... | reverse complement strand
CCGCGCAGCACGCTGTCCAGCGGCAGGTCCAGCCCTGTTCCCACGCGCGCCACATCCCCCAACCCATCGCCCGATTTGTTGCCGTCCGCGGTGCCACGCCCCCGCGTCGCGCCGGGCCCAGCCCCGCCGCCAACATGCCCACGCCCGACTCGCCGCGTCAAGAAAGTGCCGGAACGGCTTGATCGGCTGCCCGATGCAACGCACGGCCCACAGCCCTGTCCACAAGCTTATCCACCGGCGCGAATCCGCGCCGGTGGTGCGGGCAGGGACCGAGCCGCGCCAGCGCTTCCCGGTGGCCCGGGGTGGGGTAGCCGGCATGGCCGGCGAAGCCGTAGCCGGGCCAGCGGGCGCCGAGCCGCGCCATGGCCCGGTCGCGCACCACCTTGGCCATGATCGAGGCCGCGGCGATGGAGAGCGACAGCCCATCCCCGCCCACCACGCAGCGCACGTCGCAGGGCAGCGGCGGCGGGGCGTTGCCATCGACCAGCGCCAGGATGGGAAGCAGCGGCAGGCGGGCCACGGCACGCGCCATGGCCAGGTGGGTGGCGCGCAGGATGTTCAGCCGGCCGATCTCCCCCGCGCTGGCCGCGCCGAGGCCGATCAGGACCTGGCCGGCGGCCCGCGCCTCCAGCAGCGCGCGGTGGGCGGCCTCGCGCCGCGCCGCATCCAGCCGCTTGCTGTCGTCCAGCAGGGCGGCCAGGGCGGCCGGCGGGGGGCCGAGGAAGATCACGGCGCCCGCCAGCACGGGGCCGGCCAGCGGGCCGCGCCCGGCCTCGTCCACCCCCGCCACCGGGCCTGCCTCCGCCGATTCGAGGGAAAAGTCCGGCCGGGCCGCCGCGCGCCGCGCCATGGCTAGAGCAGCAGCCCCCCGTCCACCGTCAGGGTCTGGCCCGTGATCATGGCCCCGGCGCAGCCCAGGAAGAGGATGGCCTCGGCGATGTCCTCGGGCGTGCAGCGGCGGCCCATGGGGGCATTCTCGATGGACTGGGCGCGCTGCGCCTCCGTCCACTCGATCTGCCAGGGGCTGTCCACGGCGCCCGGGGCCACGGCGTTCACCCGGATCTCCGGCCCGAGGCCGCGCGCCAGGTGCCGGGTCAGCGCGATCACCCCGGCCTTGGTCGCGGCATAGGCCATGGAGGAGCCCCGCCCCGAGAGCCCCGCCACGGAAGCGAGGCTCACCACCGCCCCGCGCGCTTCCCGCAGCGCCGGCACGGCGGCGCGCGTCACCCGGAACAGGCCGACGAGGTTGGTGTCCAGCACGGTGTCCCAGAGCGCGTCGGTGATCTCGTCCAGCGCGTGGCCGGGGATGGTGCGGGACACGCCGGGGGTTCCGGCGTTGTTCACCAGGAGGTCCAGCCGGCCCAGCGCCGCGATCGCGGCCTCCACCATCGCGGCCTCCTCCCCGCCGCCGATGGCGCCGGGGGCCTCGACCACCGTGGCGCCGGTGGCGCGCAGGGCAGCGGCGGCCTCCGGCCCGCGCGGGTCGTCCGGCAGGAAGTTCAGGGCCACCGCGCAGCCATCGGCGGCCAGCGCGCGGGCGGTGGCGAGGCCGATGCCGGAGGCGGCGCCGGTCACCAGGGCGGCGCGTCCGGCGAGGTCATAGCGGGGCATGGCGCTTCCTTCTTGGGCGCGCAGAATCCACCGGGACGGCGCCCGAGGGAAGCCCGAACCTCAGAGGCCCCGCACCACGAACTCGTCCCCCGGCCCCAGCAGCGCCCCCGCCCCGGCCCGAAGGGTGGCCGCCGCCGCCGCGTCCCCGCGCAGCACGGCATCGAGGAAGGTGACGGACAGCGCCGCGGCGCGGGCGTGGAAGGTGGCCTCGGCGTAGCGCCCGCCCGCCTCCTGCTCGTCCGCGAAGGAGGCATGGGCGGCGCCCTGCAGCACGGCCAGGGCGCCGGGGTTGGCCGAGCCCTCGAAGGGCGCGCGGCGGGCGGGCGCGCGGATGCCCTCGATGAAGCCGTGGTCCTCCGTGCCCGTGACGTGCAGCAGGGGCGCCGCGATCCCGGCATAGGCCAGCCGGGGCGGCAGCCCGCGCGCGGGGATGGGGGACAGCGCCACCCCGGCCCTGAGGCGCGCATCGGGCAGGCCGAGGCCGCGGTCGCCGCCCGGCAGGCGTTCCCCCAGCATGTGCTGCACGGTCCAGGCGCCGTAGGAATGACCGGCGATGGCCAGGCGCGCCGGGTCGGCGGCGGGGGGGAGGTTGGAGAGCGCGAACTTCACGTCCAGCAGCCGGTCCAGCGCCGCCTGCACGTCCAGCGCCCCGGCGGCCAGGCCCACCAGCCGGTCGGCGGCCGCGCCGCGCCAGAGGCTGTCGTCCGAGCCGATGTGCTGGAGGTGGATGGCGACGAAGCCGCCCTCCGCCAGCGCCCGGCCGAGATAGCCCAGCCCTTCGCGCGAGCCGCCGAGGCCGTGCGAGACGATCACGGCCGGTGCGGGCCCGCCGCCCGCTGGCGTGCGGATCAGCACGGGGATGTCGCGCGCGCGGGACCCGTCGCGCCAGGTGGTGCGGGATTCGGTGATGCGGGCCTCCGTCGGCCTTGGGTTGGCCTGGGGGGCTGCCGCGCAGCCGGGTGCGGCCAGGAACGCGGGCGCGGCCAGCAGCGCCCGGCGGCTCAGAACGGCCCCATGCTTCAAAGGGGGATGTCGTAGGTCCGCCAGGGCGTCAGCTTCGCGACCCGGTCGTAGGTCGCGCGGGCGCGGTGGTTGTCCTCGGCGGTGATCCAACGGATGACGCTCCAGCCGCGGCGGCGGCCTTCCTCGGCGATGGCGGCGATCAGCGCGTCCGCCACGCGCTTCCCGCGCATCTGGGGATCAACGAAGAGGTCGTCCAGGTAGCCGCCCGTCGTGGCCGAGAGCGGCCGCGCGAAGGGGCGGAAATGCGCGAGGCCGATGGCCCGTCCCGCCTCGTCCTCGGCAACCAGGCCGCGCGATTCATGCGCGGGGTCGTGCAGCCAGGACCAGACGCGGTCGCGCATCTCCGGGGTCTGGGCCACGCCGTAGAACTCGGCATAGCCGGCGTAGAGGCGGTCCCAGTCGGCGCGGTGGCGGGGCTCCAGGGGAACAACGTTCATGGGGCGTCCTTCAGCCTCAGGTCGATCCGCCCGGCGGCGGCGAGCGCCAGCAGCACGGAGGCGGTGTGCATGGACTGGGCGATCAGCCCGTCCCCGAGCCCGGCCAGCACGCGGGCGAGCGGCCAGAGCTCCACCGTGATGTCCTCCCCCGCCTCATGGGCGGTGGGATGGGTGGCGGCGGCGTCCAGGGCCAGAACGGTGTGGGCGCGGTTGCGGTGGGTCGCCGTGTTGGGGCTCAGCGCGCCGAGATGGCGGAAGGCGGGCGCGGTGTGGCCGGTTTCCTCCCGCAGCTCCCGCGCGGCGGCGGCGGCGGGGTCGGCGTCGGCCGGGTCGATGGCGCCGGCCGGCAGCTCCAGCGTGCGGGCCTGGGCGCCGTGGCGGTACTGGCGCACCAGCACCAGCTCATCCGCGGGCGTGATCGCCACCACATGCACCCAGTCCGGATAGGACAGGGTGTAGAAGGGGTCGAGCACGTTGCCGCGCCCGTCCCGCACGGCATCCGCGGTCACGTCGATCCAGCGGTCCCGCAGCGCCGTGCGGGTGGACAGCACCTCCCAGCCGCTCACTCCGCCGCCGCCTTGGGGCTTTCCGCATAGGCCTCCAGCGGCGCGCAGGTGCAGGCGAGGTTGCGGTCGCCGTAGACGTTGTCCACGCGCTTCACCGGCGGCCAGTACTTGCTTTCCGCGATCCAGGGCAGCGGGAAGGCGGCCTCCTGGCGGGAATAGGGATGCGTCCAGTTCTCCGCCGTCACCTCGGCGGCGGTGTGGGGGGCGTTCTTGAGGGGGTTGTCGGCCCGGTCGGCCCGGCCCTGCTCCACGGCGCGGATTTCCGCGCGGATGCTGATCATGGCGTCGCAGAAGCGGTCCAGCTCCTCCTGCGGCTCGCTTTCGGTGGGCTCCACCATCAGCGTGCCCGCCACCGGCCAGGACATGGTCGGCGCGTGGAAGCCGTAGTCCTGCAGCCGCTTGGCGATGTCCTCCACCAGCACGCCGCCCCCCTGCTGGAAGCCGCGGCAGTCGAGGATGCATTCGTGCGCCACCATGCCCTCCTTGCCGCGGTAGAGCACGGGGTAGTGCTCCTCCAGGCGCCGGGCCACGTAGTTGGCGTTCAGGATCGCGACCTCCGTGGCCCGCGTCAGCCCCGCGGCCCCCATCATGCGGATATAGGCATAGGAGATCGGCAGGATGCTGGCGCTGCCGAAGGGGGCGGCGGAGACGGAGCCAAAGCCCGTCGCCGGCCCGGCCTCGGCCAGCATGGGGTGGTTCGGCAGGTGCGGCGCGAGATGCGCCGCGACGCCGATGGGGCCGACGCCGGGGCCCCCGCCGCCATGCGGGATGCAGAAGGTCTTGTGCAGGTTGAGGTGGCACACGTCCGCGCCGATCGCGGCCGGGCTGGTCAGGCCGAGCTGCGCGTTCATGTTGGCGCCGTCCATGTAGACCTGCCCGCCCGCCGCGTGCACGGCGTCGCAGATGGCGCGGATGCCCTCCTCGAAGACGCCGTGGGTGGAGGGATAGGTGACCATCAGCGCCGCCAGCTTCTCCGCGTGCTGGCCGATCTTGGCATGGAGGTCGCCGAGATCGACGTTGCCGTCGCGGTCGCATCCCACCACCACCACGCGCATGCCCGCCATCACGGCCGAGGCCGGGTTGGTGCCGTGCGCGGAGGAGGGAATGAGGCAGATGTCGCGATGCCCCTGCCCGCTCGCCCGGTGGAAGGCGCGGATCGCCAGCAGCCCCGCGAACTCGCCCTGGCTGCCCGCATTGGGCTGCAGCGACACCGCGGCGAAGCCCGTGCAGGCGCAGAGCCAGGATTCCAGCCGCCGGATCATCTCGATGTAGCCGCGCGCCTGCTCGGCCGGCGCGAAGGGATGGATCTCGGAGAAGCCCGGCAGGGTCACCGGGATCATCTCCGCCGTCGCGTTCAGCTTCATGGTGCAGGAGCCCAGCGGGATCATGCTGCGGTTCAGCGCGACGTCGCGGTCCTCCAGCCGCTTGAGGTAGCGCAGCATCGCGTGCTCGGAGCGGTGCGCGCGGAACACGGCGGCGGTGAGGAAGGGCGAGCGCCGCTCCAGCGCCCGGGGCAGCCGCCCGGGGGCCGCGAGTTCCGCCAGCCCGACGCGCCCGTGCCCGCCCGCGTCGCAGAGCACGGCATCCAGCGCCACCAGGTCCTGGCGCGTCACCGTCTCGTCGAGCGCGATGGCGACGCAGCCGGCATCCACGCGGCGCAGGTTGAAGCCGGCCTTCAGGGCGGCGGCCATCAGCGCGTCGGCCTTGTCCCCGGCCTCCACCGCCACCGTGTCGAAGAAACAGGCGTGGCGCAGGGCGAAGCCGGCGCGCGCCGCGGCATCGGCCAGCAGCGTCGCCATCAGGTGCGTGCGGCGCGCGATGCGCACCAGGCCTTCCGGCCCGTGCCACACGGCGTACATGCCGGCCATCACGGCCAGCAGCACCTGCGCCGTGCAGATGTTGCTCGTCGCCTTCTCGCGGCGGATGTGCTGCTCGCGCGTTTGCAGCGCGAGCCGCATGGCCGGCCGCCCCGCGGCATCCACCGAGACGCCCACCAGCCGCCCCGGCATCAGGCGCTTCAGCCCGTCCCGCACCGCCATGAAGGCCGCGTGCGGGCCGCCATAGCCCACCGGCACGCCGAAGCGCTGGGTGCTGCCCACCACCACGTCCGCGCCCATCTCGCCGGGCGGGACCAGCAGGGTCAGCGCCAGGATGTCGGCGGCCACGATGGCCAGCGCGCCGGCCGCCTGGGCCGCCGCGATGCGCGGCGCGATATCGCGCACCTCCCCGGTGGTGCCGGGATAGGAAAGCACGACCGCGAAGGGCTTCAGCCCGGCATAGGCGCCCGGATCGTCCGTGACCTCGATGGTGAGGCCGAGCGGCTCCGCCCGCGTGCGCAGCACCGCCAGCGTCTGCGGGTGCAGGTCCGGTGCCGCGACCAGGGTGGCGGACTTGCCCTTGTGCGCCGCGAGCGCCATCGCCATCGCCTCGGCCGCCGCCGTCGCCTCGTCCAGCAGGGAGGCGTTGGCCACGGGCAGGCCCGCGAGGTCGCAGACCATCGTCTGGAAGTTCAGCAGCGCCTCAAGCCGCCCCTGGGCGAGTTCCGCTTGATAGGGGGTATAGGCCGTGTACCAGCCCGGGTTCTCCAGCACGTTGCGCAGGATCACCGGCGGCGTGTGCGTGCCGTGGTAGCCGCAGCCGATCAGCGACTTCACGCGCAGGTTCCGCTCGGCCAGGGCGCGAAGCTCCGCGATGGCGGCCGCCTCCCCCACCGGGGGCGGCAGCGCGTCCAGGTGGCTGTCGCGGATGGCGGGGGGCACGGTGCGGGCGGCCAGCGCCTCCAGGCTTTCCGCGCCCAGCGCGCGCAGCATGGCCGCGACCTGCGCCGGGGAGGGCCCGATGTGCCGGGCGGCGAAGGCGGCGCCGTCCTCCAGCGCCGCGAGATCGTCGAGCGCGCTCAAGCCCCGGCCTCCGCGTGCTTGGCGTAGGCGTCGGCGTCCATCAGCTTGTCCGCGTCCGCGGCGTCGCGCGGGGTGATCGTGAAGAACCAGCCCTCCCCCATGGGGTCGCGGTTCACCATAGCGGGGTCGTCCACCAGGGCGGCGTTCACCGCGGCGACCGTGCCGGCGATGGGGGCGTAGATGTCGGAGGCCGCCTTCACGCTCTCCACCACGGCCACGGCCTCGCCGGCCTCCACCTCGCGGCCGGGCTCGGGCAGTTCCACGAAGACCACGTCGCCCAGCGCGTCCTGCGCGTGGGTGGAGATGCCGACCACGGCGACGTCGCCGTCCAGGCGGACCCATTCATGGCTTTCGGCGAAGCGGGTCTGGCTCATGATGCGGCTCCTGCAAGGCGCTTGTAGCGGTGGGGAACGAAGGGGGTGGGCGCGACGCGGGCCGGGATGGCCCGCCCGCGCACCATCAGTTCAAGCGCCGTGCCATCCGCGGCCTGGGGACGCGTGACGTAGCCCATGGCGACCGGGGCGTTCAGGGAGGGCCCGAAGCCGCCGCTGGTCACCTCGCCGATGGTGACGCCGCCGAAGGCGACGGGCGTGTGCGCGCGGGCGGGCTGGCGCCCCTCGGGCAGGATGCCGACCCGCAGGCGCTTGGTGCCGTGGTCCAGCTCCTCCCGCACGCGCTCCGCCCCCGGGAAGTCCCAGAGCAGGCGCCGGCGCTTGCCGATGCTGAAGGTGAGGGCGGCCTCCACCGGGGAGGTCGTCTCGTCGATGTCCTGGCCATAGAGGGGCAGCCCGGCCTCCAGCCGCAGGCTGTCCCGCGCGCCGAGCCCCGCCGGGGTGGCGCCGGCCGCGAGCAGGGCGCGGGCCACGGCCTCGGCGCCCTCGGCGGGCACGCCGATCTCGAAGCCGTCCTCCCCGGTGTAGCCGGAGCGGGTGATCAGGGCGGGGATGCCGGCGACCGGGGTTTCCAGCACGCCCATGAAGGACATGGCGGCGATCCCCCCGGCCAGGCCCGCGAGGATTGCCTCCGCCCGCGGCCCCTGGAGGGCCAGCAGGGCACGATCGGGCCGCGGCACCAGCCGGACGCCCGCCGGCAGCCTCGCGCCTATGGCCGCCAGGTCCACCGCCTTGCGGGATGCGTTCAGCACCAGGAACAGCCGGTCGCCGAGGTTGGCGGCCATGAAGTCGTCGATGATGCCGCCCGATTCGCTCGTCAGCAGGGCGTAGCGCTGACGGCCGGGGCGAAGGGCGCCGATCTCGGCCGGGGTGCTGCGCTCCAGCGCCTCGGCGGCGCCCTCTCCCCGCAGCTCCGCCTGCCCCATATGGGACACGTCGAACAGCGCGGCGCCGGCGCGGCAGGCCAGGTGCTCGGCCATGATGCCCGCCGGGTATTGGACGGGCATGGCATAGCCGGCGAAGCCCACCATGCGCCCGCCCAATTCGCGGTGCAGGGCGGCCAGCGGCGTTTCAAGCAGTGTTTCCGTATCGGCCACGCATCCCCCAGAGCCGCGGTTGCGGCCGGTTCAGATCGTGACCCCCCTCTGTCCCGGAACCTGAGAGATTCGGGCGGGACAAGGTCCCGGAACCCTTACTCCGTCGGTGCCATGGCCCTTGCGGACCATGGGCTTTCCAGAGGCCCCTTCCCCACGCGGTCCTCGGTACCTGAGCGTTTCCGGGGGCCGGTTGCGCCTTCGGCGAGGGATGGCCGAAGCCGCTCCCCTACTCTCCCGCGCGGGATCAGCGGGTGCACCAGTGGTGCCCGAATGCGGGCCCCGATGCAACCTGGGTCGCGTGCCCTCGGGTGTCGCCCCTATCGAACCCCGCGGCGCCGGTTGGCCGCAAGCTGTTCCGGGGTGAGCTGAAATCCGATCAGCACCACCTTTTCCGCCGCCCGGCGCACGTCCCCGGGAAGGCGCACCACCATTTCCTCGCCCTGGGCGGATGTGCGGCGCTCCCCCCGGTCGAAGGAGACACGCACCGCGTCGGTGCCGCGGTTCAGCACGCGATCCTCGCCTTCCTCCGTCACGCCGATGACATAGGGCAGGTCGGCCGTGGTGCCGGTGGAGGCCGGGCCGCGCTCGGCGGCCACCTGCACGCGCAGCGTCACATCCAGCCCGGCGTCGCGCGGCGCGTAGTCGCAGCGTGCCTGGAAGCCCGTCAGGCGGGCGTCCACCTCCATGGCCGCGAGGTCCGGGCGGGCGCCCTCGCGGTATCGGGTGAGGTCGACCGCCTCGGCCAGCAGGGCGACACGGGGGCAGGGCGCCTGGGGCCGCTGGGTGAGGATGTTGCTCCGGCTGCCCCCGCAGCCCGCGAGAAGGGGCAAGGCGAGAAGCGCCAGGAGGGCGGCCGGGGGGCGGGCGGATCGGATCAAGCGGGGCACTCCTCGCCCAGGCAAACGGGAACCCGCCGCCATCCGGGCGGGACAGCGGCAGCGGGCCTGCGGGGCCGGACACGCAGGGCCCGGCCCCGCACAGCACAGCCCCGCGCGTTCAGCCCTGGGCGGCGGGGCCGGCGGCGGCTAGATAGAAAGCCGCCCACGGTCCGGCCGGGGGCTGTTCGCGCCGGCGCCGAAGGACCAAGTCGCACGCCATGGACCAGACCGCAAACTCCCTCTCCGGGGTTTCCTCCTCCCCCGGCAAGCCCGCCCTGACCGTGCTGCTGGCCGGCCCCCGCGGCTTCTGCGCGGGGGTGGACCGCGCCATCAAGATCGTGGAGCTGGCGATCGAGCGCTACGGCACCCCCGTCTATGTGCGCCACGAGATCGTCCACAACCGCTTCGTGGTGGAGGGCCTGCAGGCCAAGGGCGCCGTTTTCGTGGAGGAGCTGGACGAGATCCCCGACGACGGACAGCCCGTGATCTTCTCCGCCCACGGCGTGCCGCGCTCCGTGCCCGCCGCGGCGGACGCGCGCCAGATGCTCTACCTCGACGCCACCTGCCCCCTGGTGAGCAAGGTCCATCGCGAGGCCGAGCGGCACCACGCCAATGGCAGCCACATCCTGCTGATCGGCCATGCCGGCCACCCGGAGGTCGTCGGCACCATGGGCCAGTTGCCGCCGGGCGCGGTGACCCTGGTGGAGGACTCCGAGCAGGCCGCGACGGTGCAGCCGCCGCCGGGTCCCCTGGCCTATGCCACCCAGACCACCCTGTCCGTGGACGACACCGCCGAGGTGCTGGACGTGCTCCGCGCCCGCTTCCCGGACCTGTCCGCCCCGGTGAAGGAGGACATCTGCTACGCCACCACCAACCGCCAGGCGGCGGTGAAGGCGATCGCGGAGCGCTGCGAGCTGATCGTGGTGGTGGGCGCCGCCAATTCCTCTAACTCGGTCCGCCTGCGCGAGGTGGCCGAACGCGCCGGCTGCCCGCGGGCCGTTCTGGTGCCGCGCGGGCGCGACTTCGACCCGGCGCTGGCCGACGGGCTCTCCACCATCGGCATTTCCGCCGGCGCCAGCGCCCCCGAGGTGCTGGTGGAGGAGGTGGTGGCCCGCCTGCGGGAGCGGTTCGACGTGCGGATCGAGGACGTGACGGTGGCGGAGGAGAAGATCATCTTCAACCTCCCCCGCCCCCTGCGCACCCCCCGCGTGGCCGTCGCCGGGTAGAAGCCGGGGCCGCTTGCCGGCCGGCCCGGGCTGGGGCATGCACCGACCCCGCGCAGGGGGTGCGCCCCAGGGAGTCCGATGGCCGTCTACACCGAGGTATCCGACGAGGCGCTGCGCGCCTTCCTGGCCGGCTACGACCTGGGGGAACTGATCGCCTTCCGCGGCATCGCGGAGGGGGTGGAAAACAGCAACTACGCCCTGAAGACCACCGGCGGCGACTTCATCCTGACCTTGTACGAGCGGCGGGTGGATCCGGCGGAGCTGCCCTGGTTCCTGGGCCTGATGCGCCATCTGGCCGCCCGGGGCCTGGCCTGCCCCCAGCCCGTGGCCGGGCACGACGGCGAGGCGCTGCGCGCGCTGGCCGGCCGCCCCGCCGCCATCTGCACCTTCCTGCCGGGCGTCTGGCCGCGCCGCCCCGCCGTTGCCCATTGCGGCCCGCTCGGCGGCGCGCTGGCCGCGCTCCACGCGGCCGGGGATGGCTTTTCCGCGGAGCGCCCGAACTCGCTCGGCCCCCAGGCCTGGGGGCCGCTGCTGGAGCGCTGCCGCCCGAACGGCGACACCGTGCAGCCCGGCCTTTGCGCGGAACTGGATGGCCATCTCGCCTCCATCCTGCAGGACTGGCCGCCTCTTTCAGGCCCTGGCGCCCTGCCGCGCGGGCATATCCATGCGGACCTGTTTCCCGACAACGTCTTCTTCCTGGAGGGGACGGACCGGCGGCCGCGCGTGTCGGGGCTGATCGACTTCTACTTCGCCTGCACGGACACGCTGGCCTATGACGTCGCGATCTGCCTCAACGCCTGGTGCTTCGAGCCGGACCTGGCCTTCAACGTGACCAAGGCGCGGGCCCTCCTGGCCGGCTACAACGCCGTCCGCCCGCTCTCGGCGGATGAGATGGCGGCGCTGCCCGTGCTGTGCCGCGGCGCCGCGCTGCGCTTCCTGCTGACCCGCCTCTACGATTGGGCCAACACGCCCCCGGGCGCCATGGTCACGCGCAAGGACCCGCTCGAGTACCTGCGCCGCCTGCGCTTCCATGCCGCGGCCAAGGAGGTTTCCGCTTATGGAGTCTGAGAACGCCATAGCTGTCGAGATCTGGACCGACGGCGGCTGCAAGCCCAACCCCGGCCCGGGTGGCTGGTCCGCCATCCTGCGCTTCGGCGCGGTGGAGAAGGAGATGTCGGGCTATGACCCCGCCACCACCAACAACCGCATGGAGCTGACCGCGGCGGCCTCCGCGCTGGAGGCGCTGAAGAAGCCCTGCCGTGTGGTGCTGCACACGGACAGCGAGTACGTGCGCAACGGGGTGACCCGCTGGGTCCATGGCTGGGTGCGCAACAATTGGCGCAACGCCGCCAAAGATCCGGTGGCGAACTACGAACTGTGGCAGCGCTTGCTGGCCGCTGCCAAGCCGCACCAGGTGGAGTGGCGCTGGGTTCGCGGCCATGCGGGGGACGTGATGAACGAACGGGCCGACAAGCTGGCCACGGCGGCACGGGTAGGGTTGGGGAGGTAGGTTGTTGTCAGGCCACAGAATAGCTCTGAACGCCTGATACCCCCATGAACCGCAAGTACAACCGGTCACCGCGCACTAGTATCAAACTACCTTCCCTTAAAAGAAGCCAGTACACCAGTAGACAACATTAATATTGGAGACCACTCCGCTCTACAGATCGGGTATTCCCCAGAGCAGTACATGAGGCTCTCCCTTCATCCGGGAGCAGGCTTCTCTCCCGCTCTACCAGAGGCCAGGGCAGGATGCCGCCGTCCTAGATGTTTGATCCCAGGGTTTGATGGTGCAGTCTTTTCCCCTGAGTGGAAGGACGCACTATGGGCCAGCTTCTCCACGGCAGCGCCACAACGACGGAGGCAGTCCGTCGAGCGATACAACATAGTCAAGAGAGCCTGAGGGGGCTCGCCAAGCGCTACGGGATCAA
>Ga0210040_10008598_pt1 | contig 12062 bp, 8 predicted proteins | sample CryGeyCG12114_NA_FD_185462 | JGI IMG/M metagenome (GOLD analysis project Ga0210040, IMG submission 185462) | Groundwater microbial communities from aquifer - Crystal Geyser CG19_WC_8/21/14_NA (SPAdes) (version 2) | ecosystem: Environmental > Aquatic > Deep subsurface > Groundwater | place: USA... | reverse complement strand
CGGGCCGACGGAATGCCGTGCGCCACTTCGTTATTCACGCTGATGCACGTCCAGCCAGGAAAGCCGTAGGTAAGGCGCGGGGCCGACTTCGCCCCCAACACCGTCAGCATATGGCCGCCGTATTCGTCCAGCTCTTGGGTTGTCATGCCCGGCTGAGCATAGTCGCGCATTTGTTTGAGGGTAGTACCAACGGCTTCACTGATGCGCTGAAGGCCGATTAAGTCTGCTTGCGAGGTGATAGACATGGGACGAAGAAGGCTGATGCGCGGGCGTAGTACAGCCCTAAACAGGTAAGTAGGAAGAAAGCGACACCAGCCTGTTTTAGCTGATCTGACAGGTAAATTTACCAGGACTTACGCAAAACAGGCTATTTACTACCTATGTGCTGCCCTGCTGGGGCTAGCAAAGGTCTGTTTTGTGAAGACAACACGCTGGCATGGCACAACAGCAGCATGCGCGCCTAAGCTAAGGCGTGAGCTGTGGGGGTAGGAAAGGGACAAAAGAGCATCATCCCTACTCTCTGCCTATTTTACTTTCCGCCACTACCGTGTACAGCGGGTCTTCCCAGTAATTCACCTCAATCAACGCCTGGGCGTTGGTGAGTAGGCGTTGGCAGTCGGGGCTGAGGTGGCGCAGGTGTAGGGTTTTGCCTTGCTTGTGGTAGCGCTCGGTGAGCTTGTTGAGGGCCTCAATGGCCGACAGGTCCGTTACGCGGCTTTCGCGGAAGTCCACAACCACTACCTGCGGGTCGCCGGCCGGGTCAAACTTATCGTTGAACGCCACCACGGACCCAAAAAACAGCGGCCCAAAAATCTCGTAGTGCTTCACGCCCTGGGCGTCGATGTGCTTGCGGGCCCGGATGCGCAGGGCGTTTTCCCAGGCAAAAGCCAGGGCCGAAATCACTACCCCGATGAGCACGGCCAGCGCCAGGTTTTGGGAAATGGCGGTGATGAGCGTCACCAGCGCCATCACAATAACGTCGGTGAGGGGCATACGCCCGATGATGCGCAGGCTGGCCCACTCAAACGTGCCAATGACCACCATAAACATCACGCCGACCAGCGCCGCCAGCGGCAGCTGCTCAATCAGCGACGAGCCCACCAGCACGAACAGGGCCAGCGCCACGGCCGCCACAATGCCCGACAGCCGGTGCCGCCCCCGCGACTCAATGTTGACCATGGTTTGCCCAATCATGGCGCAGCCGCCCATGCCGCCGGTGAAGCCCGAGGCCATGTTGGCTAGGCCCTGGGCCACGCAGTCCTTGTTGCCCTGGCCGCGGGTGTCGGTCAGCTCGTCCACCACCGTCAGGGTCAGCAGGCTTTCGGTGAGGCCCACCAGGGCCATAATCAGAGAGTAGGGAAAAATGAGTACCAGCGTATCCCAGGTGAGCGGAATAGCCGGCAGGTGGGGTAGGGGCAAGCCGCCGCTGATGGAAGCAATATCGCCCACCGATTTGGTAGGCAGGTTTCCGAATATCACCAGCCCTGAAACCACCAGAATAGCCACCAGCGACGAGGGCACGGCCTTGGTAAGCTTGGGTAGGAAGTATACAATGGCCATGGTGAGCAGTACCAGCCCCAGCATCAGCCACAGCGAAGGGCCCGTGAGCCAGTGCGTGGCACCGCTGGCATCTTCGGTTTTAAACTGCTCCAGCTGCGCCATGAAAATGATGATGGCCAGGCCGTTGACAAAACCAAACACCACCGACTGCGGCACCAGCCGGATAAACTTGCCCAGCCGCAGCAGTCCTACCCCAATCTGAAGCAGGCCCATGAGCGCCACGGCCGCAAACAGGTACTCCACGCCGTGCTGCTGCACCAAACTCACAATGACCACCGCCACCGAGCCAGCCGCGCCCGAAATCATGCCCGGACGGCCACCAAGTACGCTGGTAATCAGACAAATGATGAACGCCGAACCTATGCCAATGAGCGGGCTCACGTGGGCCAGCAGCGCAAACGCCACTACTTCCGGCACCAGGGCCAGGGCGGTGGTGAGGCCGGCCAATAGTTCGTCCTTGGGGCTATAGCCCTTGGTTAATTTATCGAGAAGAATCATATAGGAAAAGGTGTCCCGGCTGATAGGCGCAACCGGGCCGGGGAGCCGCGCAGCGGCCATCCGTCGGGAAATCAAACAAGAAAAAACGCGCAAAAAGGCCGCTAGCAGAGTAGGGGCCGGTCAACTGAGCAACGCCTGCTCAGGGTGGGGATAGGAATAGGCGCGAGGAGATAGATCGTCATAACGATGCCGCAAAGTTACGGCAGCGCGTGCGAATGATTGTGGTCTAAGGATTAATGAGTAGTGTTGAACGGGAAATCAGCGTTTGTTTGCCGACTGACGACTCAGTTCGCAGGCGCTGGCCTGTGGCGCAACTGGGCTCCCTACTCCCTTGCTGTTCATTACCACCCTTGTTCTACTATGCTTTCTCACCCGCACGAAATATTCTTGGAAGTGGCCCGGCAGCTGAGCTTCACCAAGGCCGGCCAGGCGCTGTTCATCAGCCAATCGGCGGTGAGCAAGCAGGTGAAGACGCTGGAGGAACACTACAAAACCGGCCTGTTCGAGCGCCTCGGCAACTCCGTAACGCTCACGCCGGCCGGCGAGTTGCTGTACCAGAAGCTGCTGCTGGCCAAGCAGCTCCAACACGAGCTGCACCGTGAAATGGCCGAGGTCAGCGAGAATTTTTCGCCCCAGGTGCACATGGTTATTGGGGCCAGTACCACCATTTCGCTCTACGTGATTCCGCCGGTGCTCTCGGCCTACCTCGGCAAGTTTCCGAACACCCAGCTCACGCTCAAAAACCGCAACAGCGAGAATATCCTGAAGGCCCTACTCGACCACGAAATCGACCTGGGCATCATCGAAGGCATTCACAAAGTCAGCAACGTTACCTACACGCCCCTACTCACCGACGAGGTGGTGGCGGTGTGCTCGGCGCGCAATCCGTTTCGGCGCAAAGAACTGATGGCGAAAGACTTGCTGGATATTCCGGTGGCCCTGCGCGAAACGGGCTCCGGCACGCTGGCGGTGCTGGAAGAGGCGCTGCTGGACAAGAGCATCAAGCTAACCGACCTGCCGGTGAAGGTGCGCCTGGGCGGCACCGAGGCCCTCAAGAACTTCGTGCGGGTAGATACCTGCCTGGCTTTCCTGCCCCGCCAGGCCGTGACAAAGGAGCTGGCCTCGGGCGAGCTGGTGGAAGTGCCTGTGCGCGACCTGAACCTGGTGCGCCACTTCGATTTCGTGCAGCGCAAAGGCACCGAAAACAACCTGCCCTACAAAGAGTTCGTGCAGTTTGCGCGGAGGTATTATGGTTAAGTAGCTAAATGGGCGTGTGTCATCCTTCATCTAGCGTCCGCTTGCGAAGGACCTTATCACGTCAGAACAAGTCGTTATTACGCTGGTCGTTCAGCAGGCATAAGGTCCTTTGCAAACTCAGGATGACCACGCCCATTTATCTGTTTAACTACTTGCCTATTCCAAAATGGCATAGGCTATTCCAAATACCTATTTGTTTTCGGCATAGGGCGGCGGGAGTTTTGCGTTGAAGAACCTGCTATGAACCTGACCACCGAATCTATCACCCGCCTGCACGAGTTGGAATGCTCTGTGTGCGGGCAGCCACACTCCGCGCATCGCCTGCAACTCGTGTCCGAGTGCCACGCCATGCCGCTAGTGGCCACCTACGACCTGCACGAGCGCCTGTCGCGCGCTGCGGCCATCGACGTGCACGACGCCTCCATGTGGCGCTATCGGGCCCTACTCCCCCTATTCGACGACGATAACAAGGTAACGCTGGGGGAAGGCTTCACGCCGCTCTTATCCCTGCGCACCCTGGGCAGCCGCTACGACCTGCGCGACCTACTCCTAAAGGACGAGGGCCAAAACCCTACCGGCTCCTTTAAAGCCCGTGGCCTGAGCATGGCCGTGTCGAAGGCTAAGGAACTGGGCGCTACGGGTTGCATTATTCCGACGGCCGGCAACGCGGGCGTGGCCATGGCCGCCTACTCCGCCAAAGCTGGTTTGCGGGCCGTGGTGGCCATGCCGCGCCACACGCCCAAGGCATTCAAGGAAGAGTGCTACTGGTACGGCGCCGAGGTGCAGCTGATCGACGGCCTCATCAACGACTGCGCCGCCTGGGTGCGGGAGCAAAACGCCAACGGTGAGCTGCTCGACGTGTCCACGATGAAGGAGCCCTACCGCCTCGAAGGCAAGAAAACTATGGGCTACGAGCTGGCCGAACAGCTCGACTGGCAGCTGCCCGATGTGCTACTCTACCCCGCGGGCGGCGGCACGGGCCTCATTGGCATCTGGAAAGCGTTTCAGGAAATGAAGCAGCTCGGATGGCTGGCGCCTTCGGCTAAGCTGCCGCGCATGGTGGCCGTGCAGGCCGAGGCCTGCCAGCCGCTGGTAGCCACCTACAACGGCGAGCAGGAAAACTGCCACGGCTACGTGGGCAAGCCGTCGATTGCCAACGGCCTGGCGGTGCCGCGCCCCCTGGGCGAGCCGCTGATGCTGCGCGTATTGCAGGAGTCGAACGGCACCGCCATCAGCATCACCGACGAAGAAATGCTGGAAGGCATGCGCGAGTTGGGCCGGCACGAGGGCCTGTTTGTGGCGCCCGAAGGCGCTGCCGTGTGGATGGCCGCCCGCAAGCTGCTGACTGCCGGCTGGATCAACCCCGACGAGCAAATTCTGCTCCTCAACACCGGCTCGGGCCAGAAGTACATGGACAACGTGGAAGGCCGCGCCACCAACTAACGCAACCTTGAGTCCTACCGTCATCCTGCGCACACCCAGGAATGACAAAACGCGAAAAAAGCCTGGGCCCTGCCCAGGCTTTTTTCGCGTTCGGTGGGGGGCTATCATAAGTGGCGGACCAAAAAAGCACGTCATTTCGACCAGCGGGAGAAATCTCGCGTGCTAACGTGGAAGTGATGGCGCGGGCCTGTGCCCCGTGCCGATTCCTGGCAGGCCTCTGGCCTGCGCCGCCAGAACAACTTGCTTGCGCGTTTCGAACGGCGCGGATGATGGCAGGCCAGAGGCCTGCGCATAACCGGCACGGGGCACAGCCCCGCGCCATCACTTCCACGTCAGCACGCGAGGTTTCGCTTGTTGAGAGGACGTTTTAGCGAACACGATAGGGTGTGTCCCTACCCTGGGCATTGCCATGAGAACCTATCAACAAAAAGCGCCGATAGCAACTGCTATTGGGGCTTTCAACAAAAGGTGATTTACTACTTAAAACGAGTAGCGTACCCCAATTGTCCTTGCCAGCGTGAGGCCAGCTGGTCGATGGAGTAGGGCTTGGTGGACGGCGTGGTGTAGGTGAACACCGGGCGGTTGAAGGTCGAGGAGAAGCTCGACGACAGGTTGCCGCCGGCATCGGCCCAGCTGCTTTGGGCGAGGCCCAGGCCGGCCGTTGAGTTGAACGTGTTCGGCACGAAGTACTGCCGACCCCAGTTGCGGTTCAGCAGGTTGCCCACGTTCATAATATCCAGCGTAATCTGGATAGCATGGGGGTGGTTGGCCCGCAGCGGGTCAGTCGGGTCCGTCACGTTGCCCAGGCGGATTTCCTGGAGTAGGCGAATGTCCGTCTGGTTGTTCCAGGGGGTGCGGCGTTGCGCTCGGTGTACTCGCCGCGGCGGGTAGAGAGGTAGTTGTCGCCTTCAATGTAGCTATTGAGAGCGGCGTACTGTGTGCCGGTCTGGTCGAGCTTGCCGGTGGCGGGGTTTAGCAGCAGAATGTCGGAAGGGCCGCTGGGAATGTAGGCCAGCTGCACGTTTTGCTGGCCGTTGTTGAAGAATTTGTTGTACACGTAGGTGTAGGGGCTACCCGACTGGTACACCAGCGACACCGACAACGTGAACCGCTGCGCGTAGCTCTTGTGGTAGCCAATGGTGCTCACAATGCGGTGGCGCAAATCGAAGTTGGATACTTCGTTGAGCTGGGTAGTCTCCGGGGCCAGGGCTAGGGTCAGGCGCAGGGTGTTGCCCAGCGTCAGGAAGAGGTGGTCGGCGCGTTGCGTTTTGTAGCCCACATACGATACCTCCACGGTGTAGGGCCCGCCCGAGGTGAGGGTAGGAATGGTGAAGCGGCCGTCGGCCTCGGTGGCGGTGCCGCGCTTAGTGCCAGTAGGCACATGCGTGGCTACTACGGTCACGCCCGGCAGCTCGCCGCCTTTCTCGTCTACCACCTTGCCGCTCATGGCGGAGGTAGTTCCTGCGCCATGGCTAACTGACTCAGCAACAAGCAGAAAAAAGCCCAAAAGCCTGAAAGAGGGTAGGGGTTTCATATAGGCGGAGGGGTATTAAATTCGGGACAAAGGTCCGTTGCCAGAACGCATAAACGAGCAGGCGAATCGGGCCGGGGAGTTATGTAACTATCATATTATAAATGGGCTATATAAGAATTTGATACCATAATCCCGCCTGAATTCTAGCGGTAAACAAGCTGCCTCCGCGGCCTTTGTACCTTTGGCGGCTCATTGTTATTATTTGCTTGCGTATGCGCATTCTGCACGTGTTGTCTGCCACCTTTTTCGCTGGCTCCGTTAGCTACGCCGTGCACCTGGCCAACACCCACCAGGCCCAGGGCCACGCCGTGTGGCTGGCCTCCGATGTGGCCGAGCTGCCCACCACGGCCACGTGCGTGCAGCTCCCTATCAGCAATCGCCGCCACGGCCAGCGCCTGCGCAACGTGCGCCAGCTACGCCGCCTCGTGCGTGAGCACCAGATCGACGTGGTGCACGCCCATTCCCGCGCTGCCAGCTGGGTGTGCTACTTCGCCCTACTCCGCCTGAAGGTGCCGCTAGTGTCCACGGTCCACGGCCGCCAGCACCTGCACGCCAGCACCAGCCTGTTCGATATTTACGGCGACAAGGTCATTGCCATCTGCGCCAACCTGCGCCAGCACCTGATCGAAGAAGTGAAGATGCAGCCGGAGAAAATCGTGCTGCTGCCGAATGGGGTAGGGTTTGGAATTGGTACCCTCACGTCAACCCCACCCCCTGGCCCCCTTCCCCGTGGGGAGGGGGGACTAGCTTTAAAACTAGATTCTAATCTTTTAGAGAAGCTAGAGTCTAGCCCCCCCTCCTCACGGGATGTCGCGCATCAAGCGAGTGTGGCGCTAGGGGGTGGGGTCCGCCTCTCCTTCATCGGCCGCTTCAACGGGGGTAAGGGCGAGCGGGCGGCCGAGCTATTGCAGCACGTGTTCCCTTCTTTACTACAGGAATTTCCTACCCTGCGCCTAGCCCTGGTGGGCGGCGAGCTGGAGCACCTGCCCACGGCGGGTAAAACCGCGCTGACGGCCTTGCAACAGCAATTCGGTGAGCGAATCGAGGTAGTAGGCTTCACCACCGACGTGCCCGGCTGGCTGCAGCGCTCTACGCTGGTGATTGGGGCCGGCCGCGTGGCCATTGAAGCGTTGGGTGCGGGCGTGCCGGTGCTGGCGCTGGGTGAAGCGCTCTACGCTGGCCTCGTGACGGAGGAAACCTACGAGGCCACCGCGGCCTCCAACTTCGGCGACATCTCGGCCCTACTCCAGCCTACTGCCTTCGACGCCGCGCTGCTGCTGGCCGATGCCCGCGCCTACCTAGCAGCGCCGCAGCCTGCCCCGCTGGCGCTGGTGCAACGCGTCCGCCATGACTATGGCTTACTGCGCATAGCGGCCGAGGTGCTGCGGGTGTACCAATCGGCGCGCATGAAAAAGCAGGTGCCCGACTGGATTCCGGTGCTCATGTACCACAAGATTCCCGACGAGCCGTTGCGAACCAAGCACCGCATCTTCGTGACGAAGGAGAACTTCGAAAAGCATCTGCAGTTTTTTCAGCGGCGCCGCTTCACCACGCTCACCTTCCGCGACTACTTAGCCTTTGCTACCGGCGAGCGGCCGCTGGCGGAGTTTCCGCGCCGGCCGCTCATCCTCACCTTCGACGACGGCTACCGCGACAATTTCACCAACCTGCTGCCCCTGATGCAGCAATACGGCTTCCGCGGAGTGCTTTACCTGCTCGGCGACCCGACCATCGACCATAATTACTGGGACCTGGCCGCCGACCCTACCGAACCCCGCGGCGACCTGATGACGCTAATGCAGCAACGCGCTTTCGTGGCCGCTGGCTGGGAAATTGGGGCGCACACGCTCACGCACCCCAACCTGACCACCCTGCCCGCGGCCGCCGCCGCCGTGGAAATGCAGGCCAGCAAGCAGTATCTGGAGCAAATGCTACGCACGGAAGTGGTGTCCTTCGCCTACCCCTTTGGCGCCCTCACCAACGAGTTGAAAGAGGCCGTCCAAGCCGCTGGCTTTGCCTTCGGCATTTCTACTGATACCGGCGGCCTGCACCTGGAAGACGACAGGTGGCAAGTCTTCCGCATCAACATGTTTCCGGAAGACACGGCTGCCCGGCTTCGGAAAAAAACCGCCTCCTGGTACCGGGCCTACTACCGGCGCAAGCGGGGGAAGTAGGGTAGGGGCGAACCAAAAAAAGCTACAGCGCAAGTTCTTGCTTGATGCGCAACATGCGCTGCCTGACCGTGTAAACGGCTTCCTTCTTTCTCCTTTGTTATTGTTGCCACATCGCTTCAAAAAATATAGGCTTTTGTTGAGAAAACTACATTGTTTAGGGCAATTACCTTGCAATTTGATAGGGTATTTGCCGAAAAAACACCACTACTATGTATCTTGCCCTTCGAAGTAGCACGCTTACGTGTTTTTCGAGCTATAAAGATCTGCCTATGTCCTCTGCTGAAACCAAACCACTTCGTTGGAGCCACTGCCTGCTGGCACTGATTCTGTTAGTCGTTCTGAGCCTAGTCGCGGCATTTGTGGAGCTACCGCACCCCGCAGCCGTCGCCGATTCCCTCAACGGGGCCGATATTGCCTGGATGCTCACCGCCACGGCCTTCGTGCTGATTATGACGCCCGGCCTGTCGTTCTTCTACGGCGGCATGGTGCGGCCCAAGAACGTCATCAGCACCATGCTGCAAAGCTTTGTGGCGCTGGGCGTTATCACCATGATTTTTTACTTCGTGGGTTTCTCGCTGGCCTACGGTGACTCCTGGCACGGGCTCATCGGCAATCCATTTACATTCATGATGCTGCGCAACGTGGGCACCGCGCCCAACCCGGTATTTGCGGCCAGCATTCCATTTGTACTCTACTTCGCGTTTCAGCTGAAGTTTGCCGTTATCACGCCGGCGCTCATCACCGGCTCGTTTGCTGAGCGGGTGCGCTTCAAAGGGTATCTGGCCTTTATGGTGCTGTTTAGCTTGTTCATTTACTGCCCCTTGGCGCACTGGACCTGGCACCCCGATGGCTTCCTGCACCAGTGGGGCGTGCTCGATTTTGCCGGTGGCACGGTGGTGCACATTTCGGCGGGCATTGCGGCCCTGGCGGGTGCTATGGTGTTGGGGCGGCGCTCTACCCACGTGCGCAAGGCGGTTTTTGCTACTCCCAACGTGCCATACGTGGTCCTGGGCACCGGCCTGCTGTGGTTCGGGTGGTTTGGCTTCAACGCCGGGTCTTCCCTGGGTGCCAACGACGTGGCGGCCCTGTCGTTCGTCAATACTACGCTGGCCTCCGGGGCGGCCCTCACGGCCTGGCTGCTGATTGAGAGCGTACACGGCGGCAAGCCTACCGCGCTGGGTGCCTGCATCGGGGCGGTGGTAGGCCTCGTGGCCATTACGCCGGCGGCGGGCTACGTGCAGTACGGGCACAGCGTTTTCATCGGGGTTATTTCCTCGCTGATCAGCTACGGCGCGGTGCATTGGAAAAACAACCGCACGAACATTGACGACACCCTGGATGTGTTCCCTTGCCACGGCCTGGGCGGCATCGTGGGCATGTTGCTGACGGGCGTGTTCGCCGATAAGGTAGGCCTGATTCACGGCTCCGCTACCGTATTTGGCTACCACGTGCTGGGCCTGGTGATTGTGATAACCTACACCTTCGTCATGTCGTGGATACTACTGAAAATCACGGACCGCTTCTTCGGTATGCGCGTGAAGCTATCCGATGAAGAGCTGGGCCTCGACCTGAGCCAGCACGAAGAATCGACTTACCACATCGACGAGGAGTTCGAGCGGACCTACCGCAAGGACCCGGCCCAGCCGGAGTCGGAGTTGGTGACACGGTAAGCAGGTAGGGAAAAAGCTGGAAGGTAAGACTTAAGGTAGGGCCTACGTACGCCCCAGCGGGGCGGCATATCGGTAGCAACCAGTAAGTTTAGCAAGAACAAGAGCCCCAGCGGGGCGACATCAATCGTTCAACGGTTAATGTCGCCCCGCTGGGGCTCTTGTTCTTTAGCAGCTCGCTTTTCTACCAATATGCTGCCCCGCTGGGGCGTGCGTAGGCCCTACCCTAACCGCTAACTTAGCGTAGCGCGTACGTCCACACGTACACCAGTAGGCCGCCGAAGTAGAGCACCAGAGAGGGTGTAACGTAGGTATTGGAAAGACCAAACGCCGTGAGCACAACCGTGGTAAGCCCCGCCACGGCCAAGCCCGCTGCAAACCAAGCCGATTGTCGGCGGCGCTTCGGTACCACGAGCCGCCACGTGCCTACTACTGGAAACAGCAGGCCCAACGTCATGAAGCCCAGCAACTCCACGGCGGGCAGATGGCCCAATACGCCGCCTACCGCGGCGAGGGTACCGCCCAGCAGCAAGGCCAAAAACTGCGTCGATTGCCGGACTTGGCTCTCGCTGAGGGCGTGGCGGCCGTAGCTATTCAGGCGCAGGAGGGAGTTGAACAGTGGATCGGCAAACCAGCTCATAAAGACCAGCAGCAGGTATACGGGCAACAGCAGCGGCACGAACCGCGCCAGCACCCACAGCCCAATAAACAGCCCCCGCCGCGCCCCGTCGCCCAGCGACGACGACCAGTAGGCAAACTTCAGGAAGCCCCGGTAGAGCCAGTAGCGCGCCTTCAGGGCTTCTACCAGGCCTTCGCGAGCATATTCGGAGGTAGGCTGCAGCCGTAGCGCCTCCCGGAAATGCTCCAGGGCCTGCTTGGGCTTGCCCGCTTCCAAGGCCACCCAGCCGGCATCGGCGTGGGTGCCGGCGTCGGCTGAGTCGTGGCGAAGCGCCTGTTGCAGCGAGTCGGTGGCATCGGCGCGGCGGCCGAGGCGGGCCAGGCAGCGCCCCCGCAGTCCCAAGCAATCGACGTGGGTAGGGTCGTAGCGCAGGCCGGTTTCGGCGGCGCGCAAAGCGGCTTCCCACTGCCCCCGCTGAAACCGGATAACGCCCAGCGTGTGGTGGTAGCTCGGGTCGGCGGGGTCGAGGGCCAGTGCTTGCTCAATGGCCTCCTGGGCCTGCTGCGGCTGGTGCTGGCGCAGGTAGGCCAGGCTGAGCAGATAGTAGGCAAAATCGTACTCCGGCGCCAAGTGAATGGCCAACTCGGCTTCCTGCTGCCCTTCGGGTAGCTTGTTCTGCTCCAGTAGCGTCATGCCCAGCCAGCCGTGGGCCAGTGGGTCGCTGGGGTCGTCGTGGAGTAGGCGGCGCAATTCCTGTTCGGCCTGCGGGGCGCGGCCCTGGCGCAGGAGTAGGAGGATGCGTTCCGTCCAGTGGGTTTCGGGCATGGGAGAAGATAATCGAAAATTAAATGGCTTTAGTCTTCCGCAGCTCGCCCTGCTAGGTTATTTAGGCTACCATATAAAACAGCTATGCTTAGGATAAGCATTAGGAAAGGCCCATAAGGCTGGACAGCTGATTGAAAGAGAGTAAAAAAGCTAACAAAGCTACACCCTAGCGTTATTAGCGGCCAGCCCAGCAGCTTTTGTTTAGTCGGTGGGGCTTCCGAATAGGCTTTGAACGCTGGGGCCAATCCGGCGGCCCCAGCAGCTAGCCCGCCCGTCAGGCCAGGACCAAGGGCTGAACTGGGTAAACCGAGCCATAAGGCTATCCATATTAAATCGGCAAGTATTCCTATTGCCGCCAACAACGAGGCTACTAATGGTCCATAGCGACGCAGTGTCTGGAAAAAGTAAGAGCTAGACCCAGCTGGTCGGTCACGGATCTGACGCATAGCGGGGTGCACCCGCCATTGCACGGCTGAAAAAGCGTA
>Ga0210040_10008597_pt1 | contig 12062 bp, 8 predicted proteins | sample CryGeyCG12114_NA_FD_185462 | JGI IMG/M metagenome (GOLD analysis project Ga0210040, IMG submission 185462) | Groundwater microbial communities from aquifer - Crystal Geyser CG19_WC_8/21/14_NA (SPAdes) (version 2) | ecosystem: Environmental > Aquatic > Deep subsurface > Groundwater | place: USA... | reverse complement strand
CCCGCCCGACCTCGCCCAGGCTGGCCACCCGCGCCCGGGTCAGCGGCTGCAGGCGGACTGGCTCGGGGCTGCTCACCCGGACCGCTGTCGCGCCCGGACGGCGCAGCGGGCCGGCGTCCCGCCCCGCGGCTGCGCCATCCTGCGCGAGGCGACCAGCACCTCCGTGAGCGGCGGCGCGAGCCGCGGACGAGAGCTAGCGACGACCGGGCCGCAGCGGCGCGTGCGGGCTGAGCCGGATCTCCGGCACCACCCCGCCGCTCCACTCCGCCGCGCGGATCGCGGCCTCGGCCGCCGCCCGGTTCGTGGGGTCGAGCCGGTCGACGAACAGGATGCCGTCGAGGTGGTCGGTCTCGTGCTGGATGATCACTGACAGCCGGCCGTCCCCCTCGACCCGCAGCGGCTCGCCGTACATGTCGAAGCCGCTCGCCACCACCCGCAGGGCCCGACGGCAGTCGAAGGGCAGCCCCGGGATGGACAGGCAGCCCTCCTGGCCGAACTGCTCCTCCTCGCCCACGACCTCGACCAGGGGGTTGACCACGTGGCCGACCGCACCGTCCACGACGTAGGTGAACACCCGCAGACCCACCCCGATCTGCGGCGCGGCGATCCCCCCGCCGTTCGCGTCGAGCATGGTGTCGGTCAGGTCCCGGACCAGCGTCCGCAGCTCGGCGTCGAAGTCGAGGACCGGGACCGCGTCCTGGCGCAGGATCTGGTCGCCGAACAGGCGGATGGGGCGGATGGCCATGGTGCTCCTCGGTGGACGGGACGGCCGGGCGCGCGACGAGCCGCCGGGCGACGGCCGACGTGCCCTGGGGCCGACGAGCCGGCCGCACCTCCACCCTGGCACACGGTCAGCCGGCGGCGGCGAGCAGCCGGGGCTGGATGCGGCCGGGGAACCGGACGCTGAACCGGGTGTCGCCGATGACGGCCGCCAGCGCCGCCAGCCGCTCGGCCAGCTCCTCGCGGCGCGCGGCCGGCACCGGCTCGAACCAGTGGGTCACCAGCCGACCGTCCCTGGCCTGCGCCCAGGCCCCCACCACCCGGCCGTCGACCCACAGCGTGGGGCCGGCGTTGCCGTTGCGGTCGAAGGCGTCCGCCGCGGCGGCCGGCAGGTACCAGTCCCGCTCCTTCCAGCCCATCGTCGTCGGGTCGAGCCCGGGCAGCGCCGCCACCCACGGCTCGGCCGCGGGCGCGCCCTCGTCACCGGCCGCCAGCCAGCCCCGCCCCTGCTCCAGCTGCACCGGGACCGCCCCGCACGCGCCGAGCGCCCGCGTGGTCGTGCCCTTCGTCCAGCCGGCCCACCACTGGAGGTCGAGCGCGGACGCGGGGCCGAAGCGGCGCAGGTAGGCATCGGCCAGGGCGGCCTCGGCCGGCGCGGCGTCCTGCTCCCCCAGCCCGCCGGGCAGCCAGGCGCTCGCCACCGCGTACCGGTAGGCCCCGTTGACCCAGCTGCCGGTGGGGGCGACGCGCAGCACGTCGCCGGCGAAGCCCAGGTTGAGCAGCACCCGGGTGTGCGCGGCCTGGGTCGGCTGCTCCTGGGTGGCTGAGGCCAGGGCCAGCGGCCGGGCCAGCGCCGGGACCCGCCGGCCGAGGTCACGGGCCGTGCTGGGGCCGTGCGTCTCCAGGTCCTCGAGCACGAGGTTGCGGGCGCCGGCCAGCCAGTCCTCCGGGTCGGCGACGCCGGACGCGGCCAGCATGGCGAGCGTGCGGCGGCGCTCCGGCCCGACGAGCAGCCGGGTCGCGGCCGCGTGCACCACCCGGACGACCGCCGGCGTGGCCACCCACAGCGTCCGCCGCATCGCGTGGTGGCGGACGAGGCTGCGGTCCTCGTACAGCGCGGCGGACACCGCGGCCAGGGAGGGCGTCCGCATCCGCACCGCCGCGGAGAGGTAGACCGTCACCGGGTCGGAGGAGTGCAGGCCCACCAGGTCCTCGACCAGCCGCGGCAGGTCGTCGGTCCGGCACCCCGGCAGCAGCCGGTGGCGCTCCGCGAGCCGCGCCCGGCGCTCCTGCACGTCGATCACCCGCACCGCTGCCGCTCCTCTCCCGCCGACCTGTCAGAACCTGGTTGACCCAGAGGTCAACCTGATTCTGACAACTCGGTCAGCGGCGGCCCGCTCAGGAGCAGGTGGCCCTCAGGAGCAGATCGCGCCGACGTTGGCCGACTTGACCAGCTTGGCGTACTTGGCCAGCACCCCGCGGCGGACCGGACGCGGGGTCGGGGTCCAGGTGGCCCGTCGGCGCTCCAGCTCGGCCTCGTCGACCTCCAGCTCGAGGGTGCCGCCGGCGACGTCGAGGACGATCGGGTCGCCGTCGTGCACCAGGGCGATGGGGCCGCCCTCGGTGGCCTCGGGGGCGATGTGGCCCACGCAGAGCCCGGTGGTGCCGCCGGAGAACCGGCCGTCGGTGATCAGCATGACGTCCTTGCCGAGCCCGGCGCCCTTGATCGCCCCGGTGATGGCCAGCATCTCGCGCATGCCCGGGCCGCCCTTGGGGCCCTCGTAGCGGATCACCACCACGTCGCCCTTGCCGACGGTGCCGTCCTCCAACGCGTCCATGGCCGCCCGCTCGCCGTCGAAGACCCGTGCGGTCCCCCGCCAGACGTCGGTGTCGAAGCCGGCGCTCTTGACGACCGCGCCCTCGGGAGCCAGCGAGCCGCGCAGGATGGTGATCCCGCCGGTGGCGTGGATCGGGTTGCTCAGGGCCCGGACGATGGTGCCGTCGACGTCCGGCGGGGCGATGTCGGCCAGGTTCTCGGCCATCGTCTTGCCGGTGACGGTCAGGCAGTCGCCGTTCAGCAGGCCGGCGTCCAGCAGGGCCTTCATCACCACGGGCACGCCGCCGACCCGGTCCACGTCGTTCATCACGAAGCGGCCGAAGGGCTTGAGGTCGCCCAGGTGCGGGACCTTCTTGCCGACCCGGACGAAGTCGTCGAGGGTGAGGTCGACCTCCGCCTCGGCGGCGATGGCCAGCAGGTGCAGCACGGCGTTGGTCGAGCCGCCGAAGGCCATGGTGACCGCGATGGCGTTCTCGAACGCCTCCTTGGTCATGATCTGCCGGGCGGTGATGCCGCGCCGCAGCAGCTCGACGACGGCCTCGCCGCTCTGCCGGGCGTAGATGTCGCGGCGGCGGGCGACGGCGGGCGGGGCGGCCGAGCCGGGCAGGCTCATCCCGAGCGCCTCGGCCGCGCTGGCCATGGTGTTGGCGGTGTACATGCCGCCGCAGGCGCCCTCGCCCGGGCAGATGGCCTTCTCGATCTCGGTCACCTGCTCGCGGGTGATCAGGCCCTTGAGGCAGGCGCCGACGGCCTCGAAGGCGTCGATGATCGTCACGTCCTTGTCGCCCACCCGGCCGGGCATGATCGAGCCGGCGTAGAGGAAGACCGAGGACAGGTCGAGCCGCGCGGCGGCCATCAGCATGCCGGGCAGCGACTTGTCGCAGCCGGCCAGCAGCACCGAGCCGTCCAGCCGCTCGGCGCTCATCACCGTCTCCACCGAGTCGGCGATGACCTCGCGGCTGACCAGGGAGAAGTGCATGCCCTCGTGGCCCATCGAGATGCCGTCGGAGACCGAGATGGTGCCGAACTCCAGCGGGAAGCCGCCGGCGCTGTGCACCCCGTCCTTGACCGCCTTGGCCAGCCGGTCCAGCGAGAGGTTGCAGGGGGTGATCTCGTTCCAGCTGGACGCGACCCCGACCTGCGGCTTCTCCCAGTCCTCGTCGCCCATCCCGACCGCGCGGAGCATCCCCCGGGACGCGGTCGCCTCGAGGCCGTCGGTGACGACCCGGGAGCGGGGCTTGATGTCCACACCGGCGGAGGTGGCCTCCGTGCTCGGTGCTGCTGCGGCGGGGTCCACGGTCGTCGTGTCGGCGGTCATGGCGTCACGCTAACCCGCGCCACCGACAGCACGCCTCGCGATCCGCAGCCCGGACGCCGCGGGGTGGACGGGCGGGCGTCAGCGGACCGACGCTGCTGCGTCGCGGTGCACGCGGGCCAGGCCGTCGGCTGGAACGGGCTGAGGGGGTTCCGCTGGTCACGCTCACGGCACGGTGCTGACGGGCGCCTTGCTGCCGGCGACGTCGGCGTGGTCGACGCACCGACGGCCGGTGACCAACTCGTCGGCTGCCTACCCGGATCACCCGGTCCTCGGGTGGTGGCGGCGGTGGGACACCTGACCGAGCTCAGGCTCCGCGGCTGGAGTGGGCGGTCGCTGCTGACCTGACCCGGTAGCGTTCGGGCACGAAACGTTGCGAGTCCAGCGGCGGGCGGTCGTAGGTCCGGTGCTGCCGCTCCGGCAGCTCGACAGCTGCCAACTTCGGGTGCTCGTAGGGCAGCAGCGACAGCAGGTGAGCCATCAGGTTCAGCCGAGCCGCTTTCTTGTCGTCGGCGTCGACCACCCACCACGGACTGCGTTCGGTGTCGCTGAACTCGAACATCTTGTCCTTGGCCTCGGCGTAGTCGACCCAACGGGACTGGGCTTCGAGGTCCATCGGGCTCAGCTTCCAGCGCTTGGCAGGGTTGTCGATCCGGGCCTGGAACCGCCGACGCTGCTCGACGTCGGACAGGCTGAGCCAGTACTTCACCAGGACGATCCCGTCGGAGATCAGCGCCTCCTCCAGCAGAGGCACCGTGGAGACGAAGTTGGCGTACTGCTCATCGGTGCAGAAACCCATCACGCGCTCGACGCCGGCCCGGTTGTACCAGGAGCGGTCGAAGAGCACCATCTCCCCGGCCGCCGGCAGGTGTGGGAGGTAGCGCTGGAAGTACCACTGCGACCGTTCGCGCTCCGTGGGCGCCGGCAGCGCAACCACCCGGCAGGACCGCGGGTTGAGCGCGCCGCTGATGCGTTGGATCGTGCCACCCTTGCCTGCCGTGTCACGTCCCTCGAAGAGGACGACCATCCGGGTGCCGGTCGCCCGGATCCACTCCTGCATGGCGACCAACTCCTCCTGCAACCGCAGCAGCTCCTTCTCATACACCTTCTTGGACAAGATCTGAGGGATCGTCTCCACCTGCTTGCTCTTGGCCATGCCTCGCATCCTGCCTCAACTCGGCCGGCGCAACCTCAGGAGGTTCTGCCGAGGTCAGGTCACCGGGAGCCGAGGTCGAGCGGGAAGGTGCTGGTCGCGTCCAGTTCGCACATTCGTCGTGCAACCGGAGTGGACCACGAGCAGGAGCCAGGAGTAGGTCGCCGGGTGGCAGAAGTGCGAGGTGTCCCAGCCGGCAACCTCACGCTGCTGCAGAGCCGGGTGGGGGCTCGCTCCCCCGCCCGCACCTTTCAGAACTTCAGATTCTTCCAGCGCCTGCCGTCGCGGCTAGGACTCTTCACGCATCGGCAGGATCTACCGGGGCCGCGGGTGCTGCTGGAGAAGAACGGGTTGGGCGGCCACCTGCTGGGTGGACTCCAGGGGGAAGGTCCGGGAACGTCCGGGCCCGCTCATCCTCGTTGATCACCGGATAGGGGTGGACGATTCACCAGGCCGTCTCAGCAGAGGGCTGGACCGATCAACAGTGTGGATGGTGGATCATCTTCGGGCCCAACGTCGATGGGGGTGAGCTGACCCCCGTCAACCGAGGTCGTGCACTTCACGCCGAACTGGTTCGGGGCCAGCTGACCGATGTCAGCTGGCCCCTCTGTCGAGCGGTTGTCCCAACCGACAGCCAGGACACGGTTGCGGTGTCAGCCCTGGCTCGTCGGGATCGCCCTGGCGCGCGGACCCTGCGGAGGTGCAGGACTCAGGCGTTGTGGAACTCGCGGCTGCCGGACTTGGCGAGGCCACGGGCGATCATGTAGGCGATGGTGAGGTAGACGACGTAGCGGATCGCGGTGGTGGCGTCGAAGGGGTCGCCGGCGTTGCCGTCGTTGCCGTCGTAGACGTTGGCGGTCACGATGACCGCGATGACCGCGGCGATGTAGGCGAAGAACTCGGTGGTCTTGGTCGAGCTCTTGGTCTCGGTGCTCAGCCGGCGGGGCTGGTCGACGCCCAGGTCGAGGTCGGTCTGTGCTGCGGTGGAGGTGCTCATGAGTTCTCCTCGTGGTGAACCGCGAGGTTTGCTCGCGGTGGTGGCGGAGCCGGTTCCCGACTTCTTCGCCTGACGCTGATGGCAGCGGTTTTCCGCCATCAGCCCGATATCGAAGGTGCCAGACCAGTTCTGCCGTGTCGAATCCGAACTGTGCGCCGAAAAGGGTCTTCGCAGGCGCACATCGAGGAATTCCGTCGTCCTCACCTCGTTTCGCCCCGTTGGTCCTAGGACCAGCGTTTCTGCCTGCCCCAGGGTTTGCGGCCGTCATCACGGCTCCTGGCAGCATGAGCTGAGCGGTCGGTCGACGACTCGCCGTGCTGGTCCGGTTCTTCGGCGGACCCGGTGGTCCTAGGACCACCGGTACCGGTCGGTGACGGCCGACCAGGGGCGTCGTGGCTCGTACTCTCGTGGGGGTCCGCTTCCGTCGGGCCGCGGTCGAGGAGGTCAGGGTGCTCAACGTGGAACGATCGGCGCGTCCTCGATGAGGGGCAGCACCGAGCTCTCCGGTCAGGCTGCCTCCGTCGCCTCCGTCGACAGGCCTGTCCGCCGTGACCCGCTCTGGTACGACGGGAACGCTGCGCACGGCAGGCGCAGGGTGCTCTGGCGTGGACGCATCGAGCGTCTGGTGATCCTGTACATGCTCGCGGCTCTGGGGGCGTTCGTGCTGTGCGGGGTCGGCCTGGCCCTGGCCCAGCGGCACGCCGCCCTGCAGGAGTCCGTGCGAGACGCCGAGAAGACTGCCACCCTGCTGGCCACCCGCGTCGTCCAGCCCGCACTCCCCCAGGCCGCTCCGGCAGGCCTGGACGCCGACCAGACCTTCCAGCGGGTCATCGCCGAGCGGGTGCTCGGCGCTCCGCTCACCCACGTCCAGATCATCGACCAGACCGGGCTGGTCGCCTACACCACCGCGGCCGGGTCGAGCGGGCAGCGGGTAGCGCTGTCGGCTGCGGAGCTGGACGCTCTCCGCACTGCTGGCGTCACCGCGAGCCGCGACGACGGCACCGATCCGACCGACCTGCTCAGCGGCCGCGCCGGCCGATCCCTCATCGTGAGCGCGGGGCTACGGGCACCGTCGGGTCAGCCGCTCCTGCTGCAGACGAGCCAGCCGTTCGAGGTCGTCTGGCTGACCAGCCGGTCCGTCTGGATGACCCTGTTACCCAGCCTGATCATGGCCCTGGTCCTGCTCTACCTGGTCAAGATCGGTTTCACCTACCGCCTGACCAGGGGCCTGCACGCCGTGCAGGAGGAACGGGAACAGCTCCTCGTCACCGCTCTTGCCGCCGCGGACCGGGAACGCACCCTGATCGCCTCCGACCTCCACGACGGCGTGGTCCAGGGCCTGACCGGTGCCAGCTACACCTTGACCGACACCGCGAACCGCACCCGGACGGCCGGACAGCCAGAGCTGGCCGACACCCTCGCCGAGACCGCGCGGAGCCTGCGGCAGTGGGTGCGCGAGCTCCGGAGCCTCATCGTCACCGTCACCCCGCCCGCCCTGCACAGCGAAGGGCTGCACGCCACCTTGACCGACCTGGTCGCGACCTTGCCGGCCCGCGGGATCGAGGTCGAGCTCGACGTCGAGGTGAGCGAGGGCCTCACCGAGACCGGGGAGTCGCTGGCCTACCGCGTTGCCCAGGAAGCGGTCCGCAACATCATCCGGCACGCCAACGCCTCCCACGTGCACGTCGTCGTCGCGGAGGAAGCGGGCTGGCTCCAGCTGCAGATCACCGACGACGGGCAGGGCTTCGACCCGTCGGTGTCGGTTCGGCGGCAAGGCAGTGTGGGGCTCCCCCTGCTCGCCGCGCTCGTCCAGGAACGGGGCGGGAACCTCCGCGTGACCTCCGCCGCCGGCTCCGGCACCACGCTCACCCTCCGCCTCCCCCTGCAGGCCGCGCGCCAGCTCGACACCGCGACCAGCAGGGCACCACGGTGATCCGGGTCCTGATCGTGGACGACCACCCCCTCGTCCGCCAAGGCCTGACCGCAGTGCTGGCGGGGACACCGGACATCGAGGTCGTGGACGCCGTGGCCAACGGCGCCCTCGCCGCCGAAGCGGCAGTCGTCGGCCAGGCCGACATCGTGCTGATGGACCTGTCCATGCCCGGCATGGATGGCGTCCAGGCCACCGGCGAGGTGCTGGCCGCCCGCCCGACCGCCCGTGTGGTGGTGCTCACCTCCTTCGCCGAACAGGCACGCGTGGTGGCCGCGCTGGAGGCTGGGGCGGTGGGCTACCTGCTCAAGGACACCGAGCCCGATGACCTCGTCCAGGCAGTCCGGGAGGCCGCCGCGGGAAACGCCCCCATCTCACCCCGGGCAGCACTGGCACTGTTACCGCCACGCGGCGGCAGCAAGCCGGCACCCGGCGCGAACTTGAGCCCGCGGGAGCGCGACGTCCTCGCACTCGTGGCGGTCGGGCTACCCAACAAGAGCATCGCTCGACGACTGCAGATCAGCGAGAAGACCGTCAAATCTCACCTCACCCGGATCTTCGCCGCCCTCGAGGTCTACGACCGGACCTCGGCCGCCCTCTGGGCCCAGCGCAACGGCCTCCTCGGCGAGACCAACACCTGACATCCCGCCGGCCGCCCGCACGGCAGCTTCCTCCGCAGGGATCGCACCACGAGGCGGCCACCGGAAAGGACTGCCCGGCGACTTTGAACTCGGCAACCTGCGTTTCACGTCCCCCGGCGGCCACCCGGCCGACCCGATTGAATAGCAGGGCCCAGAGTGGATCCGCTTACCGCAGCAGTGTGGGTATGTCACCCCCGGAAGCCTTCTCGAACTGCTGCAGAGTCGGGCGGGGGCTCGCTCCCCCGCCCGGCACTCCGCCAGAGTACTGAGGATCTCCTCAAGTAGCCGCCGTCGCATGTCAAGCGCATCGGCGCGGGCGGAGATGCCGATCGCCAGCCCGGTGGTTCCGCTGGATACGAAAGAAGTCCGTGGCTACCTGCTCGGGGGTTCAGGAAGCCACGGACTCCAGCTCGAAAGGTGTCGGGGACCATGCTCGGGGGTTCATGGCCCCCGACACATCACTGACCATATGGTCACTCGCGGGCGGCCACAAGGGCCCACCGTGTCCACTTCAGGACATAGCCGGAAATGGACGTCACGGTACGAGAGGCCTTGGGTAGAGCCAGCTGCCTCAGCCGCTGGAGGTCATCTCGCTCAGCCGTCGCTGCGGCGGTCGTCGACCTGGCCCAGGAACGCCCTACGACGTGAGGCGCCCTGTGGGCTGTTCTGCTCCACCGTCAGGCCTGGACGCTCGACGAGCCACGGGCCCGTCGAACATCCTCCCCGCTGGTATCTCCCTCTCACCAGCGCCACCGGAAGACCCTCGACACCGTTGCTCCGCCCAGGGCGCGCCTGACGATGGTGGGGAGTCAGGTGGTGGTGGTCTCGTAGATGTCGGGAGTGCCGTCAGCGTCGGTGTCGCGCTCTTCTTCGGTGCAGATCCGGCGATAGGTGCGGTCACGGATCTTCAGGATGACGGCGGCGACGAGGGCGGCGAGGATGGAGCCGACGAGGACGCCGACCTTGACGTGCTCGTCGCGTTCACTGCCAGCGCCGTAGGCGAGGTCGCCGATCAGCAGGGACACGGTGAACCCGACGCCGGCCAGCACGGCGAGGCCGGCGACGTCGACCCAGCGGAGGTCCTTGTCGAGGGTGGCTCTGGTGAACCGCGCCATCAGGTAGGTGGCGCCGAAGATGCCGACCGCCTTCCCGGCCACCAGTCCGACGATGATCCCGAGGGCGACGGTGTCGGTGAGGGCTTCGGTGAGGCCGCTGAGCCCACCGATGGTGACGCCGGCGGCGAAGAACGCGAAGACGGGGACCGCGAACCCGGCCGACAGCGGACGGATCTTGTGCTCGAAGTGCTCGGCCATCCCGGGGCCGGCGTCGGGGCCGCCCGCGGCCTGGCTGCGGACGACGGGAACGGTGAAGGCGAGCAGCACCCCGGCGACGGTGGCGTGGACGCCGGAGGCGTGGACCAGCCCCCAGGTGAGGGCGGCGAGGGGGATGAGCAGCCACCACGACCGGACCCGCTTCTGCACCAGCAGCCCGAACACCGCGAGCGGGACCAGGGCGAGCAGCAGGAACAGCGGGTGCAGGTCGCGGGTGTAGAAGATCGCGATGATGGCGATCGCGAGTAGGTCGTCGACGACGGCGAGGGTGAGGAGGAAGGTCCGCAGCCCGGTCGGCAGGTGGGTGGAGACGACAGCCAGCACGGCGAGCGCGAACGCGATGTCCGTCGCGGTCGGGATGGCCCACCCCTCCAGGGCGCCACCGCCGGCACGCAGGTTGACCAGCGCGAACAGCAGTGCCGGGACCGCCATCCCGCCCACGGCCGCCACCACCGGCAGAGCGGCACGGCGTGGCTCGCGCAGGTCCCCGGCGACGAACTCGCGCTTCACCTCCAGGCCGGCGACGAAGAAGAAGACGGCCAGCAGACCGTCCCCAGCCCAGGCGCCGAGGGTGAGGTCCAGATGCAGGACGTGGGGTCCGACCGTGTAGTCCCGGAGGGCGTCGTAGGCGGTCGCCCAGGGCGAGTTGGCCCAGGCCAGCGCGATCACGGTGGCGACCAGGAGCAGAGCTCCGCCGACGGTCTCCCGGCGTAGCAGGGCGGCGATGCGGGTGGTCTCCGCCAAGGTCCCGCGAGGGAACACTGACCGAGGCTGTGCGGGGGTGCTCGTCATACTTCTCTTTCCAGGGTCGGGAAACTCATCGCCGACCAGACTTCCCGGCACACCGGTACCAAGCATACGGGCAGCGACAGGGTCGACTCGGGGAAGGTCCGCAAGCCTGAGGCAGGCCTACCTGGACGAGGTGGAACGCCGTGCCCTCTCCCCCACCCGTGTCGAGCACGTCGCCGCCACTCTCCCGGCCCACCGGATGGCACCACGGGTCCCGGCCGACGTCAGCGAGCTGTCCGACATCCGGCCCATCGCGGTTCCGATGCCGTCGATGCCAGCCGGTCCGTCGCCGAGCACGGCTGGCACGACGCCCGGGTCATCGGTGCCGCCGCCCACACCACAGAACTCGACGACCAAACCCCTCAGACGTGTCTGGCACTGCACCGCCCGGTACCCACCACCCACAGCACCGCAAGCCCCACGCGCTGGCTCCTGTGCCGCTCGCCTCCCATCTCAGCATCCTCACGGCACACAGCTGCCAGAGGGCGTGAAACCGCGTAAGGAACATGCCCGTGCCGAAGGAGGAAGGTCTACCGGACCTCTGCAGCCCAGGCTGGCCAGCTGTCCGACGAGGCCGGAGGGTCGATGCCCCGCAGACGGATGAGCTCGACGTCATCACCGCGATGGAGGACGGCCCAGAGGCTGTACGTGCGGCCGTCGGCGTGCTGGCTCACCCAGCTCAGAACCTGATCCAGGTCGGTCTCCGTCAGCTCCCCCTGAACGTAGCTCCAGAGGGAGGCGAAGCCCGTTCCGCAGAGCCTGGCCGGCTTGCCGGCACGCCTGGTGCGCCGTAGGGGGAAGGGTGACCGCTACAGACGAGACCTCGGCCCGGGACGGGCGCGTGCGCCCCGTCTTCGGCCCAGGTCCTACGGTGCCGAGGTGCCGCAGCCCGAAGTGTCCGTCCGTCCCGTGACCACGGCAGAGCTGCCGGCGCTGGACCGGCTGTGGCTGATGTTCCGCCACGACATGTCCGAGTTCCAAGGAGGACTCCCCAACCCTGGCGGCACCTTCCGCAGCGAACGCCTCCAGTCGGCTGTCGACGACCCCAGCTGGGTCGCCTACCTGGCTTGGAAGAACGACCGACCCATCGGGCTGGCACTGGTCCGCGCTCTCGACCGACCCACCCGGGTTCTCAACGCGTTCTTCATCGTGCGGGGCCTGCGTCGCACGGGGATCGGGTCGCAGGTCGTCCGGGACGTCCTGCTCGAGCACCCCGGTTCCAGGGAGGTCGCCTTCCAAGCAGACAACGAGACGGCCGTACGGTTCTGGCGCCGCACCGCTACCGAGATGGCAGGCCGGCGATGGACCGAAGAACGCCGCGCCGTCCCGGCCAAGCCACACGATCCTCC
>Ga0210040_10008596_pt1 | contig 12063 bp, 2 predicted proteins | sample CryGeyCG12114_NA_FD_185462 | JGI IMG/M metagenome (GOLD analysis project Ga0210040, IMG submission 185462) | Groundwater microbial communities from aquifer - Crystal Geyser CG19_WC_8/21/14_NA (SPAdes) (version 2) | ecosystem: Environmental > Aquatic > Deep subsurface > Groundwater | place: USA... | reverse complement strand
AAAGCTAATGTGCTGTTGGTGTTAATGATGGGATATAGTTCTCGCTCCGAACAGGTCATTTTGACAAGAAAAAAAAACATGTACACAGTCTATGATTATTATTGCAAAGGAAGAACGAGGAAAAGCACTTTGATGGTCGTGTTTCACCTGCAGTAAATGTGATGGCCTTTTGGTACATGGCAGATTGATCATTTGTGCCAGTCTATAAAACACTGGATGCATGCTAACGATATTAATTAGTACTGTAGGGGTTACTGCGTGTCTAGTAAAGATTTAGTTGGAAATCATAATTTCTCATCCATGCAGATTATAGAGTGATGGGTGTTTACTTAATAGGAGTGTAAACTTTATTTTAGACGGCTGAATTTGCAATCTTTTCTTTAGCCTGGTACAGGGCTTATGTAATTGCGCCTATTTTTTTGAAACCCGCTGATTTGTATGAAAATGAGTTGGATTTGGATATTTTGATTTCCACTTTGTATGGAGTACGGTGGTTCAAAGAGTGGTTCAAATTATTACCTTTTGTTGGTTCATTAGCTGATGCTGAACACAAGAACTATAGGCTAAACTGCATACTGGGTGTGTTCCATGTCCCATATGGGGTCAGGCTGAAGAGGTGACAAGACTGGAATTTATGGTGCGACTGTGAATCCGTCTCTGTGTGTGTGTACAGTGTACAGAATTCCAGCGCATTGTTTGTTAGGCGCGTTTGATGAATGGCTTTGTTGACTGGTGAATTCAAGATTAGTTTGACTTGTTGATGTTAATTTGATCTCTGCAGGTAGAAAGACGGGTAGATTAGAGTCAGATTCCATTTGACTTGTTGTTATTTACTAACTTACTCACTTACTCGGCCGTTTTGTACAGTTTGTGTGCTCTGTCAAATAGTCTGTAGGTGAAATTTTTGTGTTGTTTAGTTAGTTAGTGGCTTGTGCCTGCTTGTAAATGTTCCAACGGGTTTCATTAGAGGTTTTTATCTTTTGAGCTGGATGGTTGGTTAGTTAGTTAGTTAGGGGAGATTTGTTAGAGATTGAAGAAAGATTTATCTACTCAAGATTTGATCTTATGTAAATGGTGGGTGCATAGAATATCATCGTCTCTTTGGGCCTAAATGTATGGATTACTTTTGGAATTTTAAGAATGCAAATTTTTGTATAGTGGAAGAGAGTTAGGAAGTTATGATGGGATTTTTGAGACAGAACATGAAATGGGCAGAATGGTGTGGACTGTCAGCCCATTTCTTTTCATTAGCTATTAGTACAGACAGATTATAAGTGTGAAAAAGATGGAACGAGGTTGGTTAGACTGAAGGATATATAGTAAAGTTCCGTCGTGTTTATTAACTATGGAAATTTTTTTGTTGGTGTGGCATTGTTAACCTTTCACTCTTGCGTAAAAGTGTTTAGTATATTAGATAATGATATGTTGGTGGTTGGTTGTGTGGAACAAGTTTTCACCAAGGAGAGTTTTGAGAAAATGTTAACGATATTGTTTTGTTGCCTCCCTTTGGAGATTATAAGTATGGTTTGTATGATTTTGAAGTCATATTGTTGTCTCGTTAGTTTTAACTAAGAACTAGTCATCTGTGGGTTTGGAACAAAGGTGTGTGTTCTGAATTAATGAGAGTTAGATTGAAATTGTGTTGGGATTGTAGAGTTGTATTACAGTTTGCGCATATCGGACGAAAATCAATGCATTTTAGTATGAGAGGCTCAGAAAGTGGATTTAAATGTTTTTTTAAAGTTTTAGGTTTAGTGAATATTTTTTAGTTCGTTGGTGGTATTTTGCTTTTAGCTGCTCATTACATTACATGCATGTAGTTAGTAATCCATAATTGGTTTTGACTGTACACTTGTTAAGGGATGGCATGGAAAACGTCACTCATTCTGCTGCTTACTATTCAAGTCACCCCATTACGTTGCATGCTTGAGCGGATTGCTCATTCATGTGTGAACTTTCATCTAGCTCATTGCTCATTTAAAAGTCCTAACTTTCATTGGTGGTAAAAAATTCTCCACTATAGTTTGAACCTTACTGACTTGGCAGTATTATCGATGGCAGTACCACACAATATGGTGATAGGAGGTAGTTAGTTAGTTAGTACATAGTAGGAGCGAAGCAATAATGGAACTGAATCAGAAGCATTTAATGACTGGGCGGTACCTTGTTAAATAAGAATCTCTTTATAGTTGTGAAGAGTGGAGCGCGGCTAGAAATTATGTATCCCTCATTGTGGTTCATGGTGATTCCGCTCTCATCAAAATCCACTAACTAACTAACTAAAGGCGCAGGTAATATTTACCTGTTACGTGAGGTTATGTTTTCCGTTTGTCATCTCTAAAAACGTTCCTTGTTTTGTTTCTTACTACTAACTATAACTAAATAGCTTCACGTATAATCAAAAACAGTACCATCACCACTACTATACTTGTGGTTAGCTCTTTTATAATATGCTTGTTATTGTTTGTTGGAGCGAAGGATATTTTTATTAATATATTTAGGGATGATGATTGAATATATATAGGGTGAAGGGAAAAAGGGTGCATGTGTACAACATGATTGTGCTGTCTGAACCCTTAACTAGGAAGCCCTGGTTGAACGAGGGAATTTGAAATAAGCCCTCACTCCCACTAATAAGCATGTAATAACAACAACAACGTGCTGTAATGCACACATGTTTTGTGGCTGTACTATATAAATCTGTTGGGCTATGATTGTTAGTTAGTTAGTTAGTAACCTGCTCCATTGGAATTTTCTACGCATCTTATATAGTTAGTTAGTTAGTGATACCTGATATTGATTTCATGATTAGAATGTGGTTGATTTTTTTTGTGTATGGTGGAGTGCAAGATTTTATGCACGTTTTTTTCCCATGTGCTTGGGCATGTTTGTACTATTTAACTTATTCACCTTATGATGCTATTCAGTGTAGGTAGGATGACAGGGAATTCGTAACTATATGAAGGAAGGAGCAAGGTGAACAAAGAAGAACAACACGCCCTCATCTCAGTGATTTTTCTCATCTTCATGTAGCATGATGATGATCATAATATTAGAGAGTACAAGTGGTTGTATAGTCAGTTAGTTATAGTTAGTTAGTAAGTAGGCTCCCTCCGGCTGCCCTTCATTTGATTCGAATGGTTTGAGAGAGTCCTTAGCAGCAGTATATGTATGAGGGTGAGTTTTGTCGAGGGATGTATGTGGATAGAACTTTTCCTTCTTGTTTCAATAACAATAAAACATGTACTGGTCTCAATTGGAATAGGGACACTTGGTTAAGTGTACTGATACTTGTTTGTAAGCTGGTTTTGTAGGATTCTGATGTTTTTTTTTAGAATTTTGAAGACGAATGATGTTGGTATGTAAAGATTGCCGTAGTTTTTTTGTGTGCAATGCAATTTTTGAGTAGAAACTAGTCAGGTTGAGCTGGAAGGGATATTTGTGTATTGCTAAAAGCATTTGGTATAAAGAATTTTAGCAATAAACGGGAGTTAGTTACTTAGTTTAGTACTATAGGATATTATAAACAGTGACAATTTGTGCTCCAGGTTAGTTATTAGAATGTTGAGTTGAATGTCAGATGCTGAGCATTGAATTGGATTTTTTTCCAAGACTCATCCTCAAGTATCATGCCGAGAAAACAATGAGCTCACTGGCCTTGAAGAGTTTTTCGTTCTGTTTTGTACAGAGAGAAATTCTTAGAGATGATGAGAGCTTGGTTCTCCTCCTCCTTGTATTTCTTCAATTGTTTTCTATTCGCGGGCTGTGTATCCACGATTTTTTATGTGCTCACTGTGTACTCTTTTGACGAGGGAGTTGAAGTATAGTGTGAAAAATGGTGCAGCAGTCTTTGCTAACTTTAATACTGTCGCTACTTTTTTTTGGAGCGCAACTTTTATGATTATTTGTCTTTCTGAAAATTGTCAACAATTTATTTTTATTTGGTCGTTTTCCCTGAGTCTAGTGGGCTACTTGCATTATACTTGTATTGATTACTTTGGTTGCTAGTGTGTGTGTGTATGTGTGCTCATGTCTGTGATAAGTTTAAACTTTTTCATTAGAGATTGGCTCTTGAAAAGTTTTGTTTGCTCTGGCCCTGTTTTTCCTTGTTGTTTGCTGTTTTGATTTTGGGGATCGACTTAAGTAGGTTTTAATTAAGTTGATTTGATTGTGTTTTCTTGTAAGAGCTAAAGTAATGAGAGTTGTTTTTGGCCAATGATATTGTTGAAAGTATATAGGTAGGGAGTAAGTAAAATCTGTGGAGGATGAGAAAATGAAAGTTTGCTATGGGAGTTGTATTTAGTTAGTTGGTTAGCTATAGTTGCCATGATGGAATGGGACTTTTGTATGTAAGTTGAATCATGGAGCTCAAATGACTAAGGAGTTTTACTTTTGTCTGAAAGAATGATTTCACGGAGTTAGTTTTAGATGCACATTCTTTTTTTCTGTGGTTTTACTATTCTAATTCATAGGACTTGAATTCCAGGTGCCTCTGTTGCGAGCAATTTTTTATTTTTTGTTTGTTTGACTGACTGACTGTATTAGAATGCCAGCGGTTGTATTTAAGACACTATATGCTTCATACATTTTTAGTTGTATCCATTCATTCTTAGTTTTTGGTTCGTTTCACTCTTTTGGTCACCTTGTTGGTATGTGGCTCATTCAGAAAATGAATGAAATAGGGATTAAAAGGATAAAAAATTCCATCTACTTTGCATGGTCCAATTAAAGTGGGCACTATAGGATTCCCAGTGTGTGGTGTGACTATTTTGGAAGCAAGTTAAGTCAAGTGTAGGCTCAACTTGAAGAAACGCTTTTTTAGTCAGCGTGAAGTGCTTCTGTGTAGTGCTATTAGTGCAACGTTATGTACAACTGTCACCTTTGATTTTAAATGTAAGATAAAATACAGGTGGATAAATATGTATGTAGTATTGGTGTTGCTTATAAAAATGTGCTGTAGGATTTGAAATGGATTATAGTTTGTTATCTAACTAAACTATATAAGCTTGAGTATATTCGAAATCAAACAGTATTGTATTTGGTTTCCTGTACACAAAAATTTCTATGTAATTCAAATAAGCGCATTCCTTGTTCTGTAAAAATAAGGGATTACTAACTACTGAAGTTTTGTATGCATAAAAAGGAGCAGAAAGGCTTATGCATGGTGCACACCTTTAGTTAGAGCAAGATTAATATTTAACTCTGTCTGTGTGCCTCTATGAAAGTAAATAAGGTGCATTAAAAAGACGCATTTTCCATATGCAAATGCCTTGTTGAATGCATCGTTTTTAGATTGCTCCATTTCATATACAAACTGAGCAGGGAGAATCCCTTTGATGTTGTCTAAATAGCCTCACAGAGCTTATTATTATTAAAGGCTTAGAGCAGAGCAGACCTTAGTTGAGTAGCTATTTGTTCTGCTTGTGACGTTGTTCATAATAATATTATATTTCCTTGGTGCATGGTTCTTTTAATTATTATTGTTGTTGTTGATTCAGGAATTTTTATAAAAATAGGACAGTGACTGCAGTCATTCTCTATTTGGAATTTTTAATTTATTTTGTTTACGTCGAACGTCATTTTTTTCCTTTCTTAGGAAACAAAAAAAAACAGTCATTGAGTTGGTAGTAGTTAGTTAGTTAGGTAGAGATGCCATGTTCTATTTTCATGAAATAATTGACAAGTAGTCTCTCAACTATTTGGGGATAAAAAATGACATGGGGCAATTTTTGGGGGAATTTAACTGAAACTGCTTGAACTAGACTCGGAGCAATTACGCAGATGAGGCTGTGTAATGATATTCAGTTAGTTAGTTAGTTAGTTTGATGGGAATTCGTAATTAATTCCAAGAGAGGGATCATAACAGTCTACTCTTTAGACTTACTATTATATGACTACAAGCTGTGCTCTCCTCTCCTTATCTTGTTGAGTAGTCCACTACATGTGAATGAATGAGTGGGCCTTCTCACAGTGACAGCATGAGTTATGAGCATGGGATTCGCGACAGGTAATAAATATCAACAAAGTATACATTGTTGCTGTGTGATTGTTGTAACTAACTAACTAGCTAACTGCTCCTTGGGCCATTGGATTGGACCAGTAGTTGAATAAAATGACCACAACCGGGTATATGGTGTCTCCCTGTGTGTTATGCCGTGTGAGTTGTTGATTATTCATTTCCCTTTATGATGATAGTATGACACCCTGGCTGCCTCCAGTAGAGATTCTGGTACACACTTATTTTTCCATTTGGCAATGATTTACGTATTGTTTGTGAGCTGATTTGATTTTGTAATGTACTCACGGGAGCAGTGAGTGAAACAAATGGCTTGAGTTTTGTTTTATAGAGCACCCATTGTTGCTTCAATCATGTTGACAAGGCAGACCAATTAAAATTTATGGCTAATGAGTTATTAATTTTTGTTTTGGCGTGTTCTTCTACTGGACTAGATGGAAAAGATTTTTTGGAGGTGTATTTATTAGTGAGAGTAGTAAGTCGTGCTCGATTTTTTCTTAATTGTTCAAACTTTTTAGGGGTTTGATAGGGTTGTTATTATTGAGGTAGTATTATATAGTGAGTGACTAATTTAATTTATGAGCAATGTTCTCGCCCAAGATTTTGTTTTATGAGTTTGATGCGTTGTACACGCAACACCTCTTTGGGAACTTATTTGTAGCGCTGCGCTGATTCATCATTAGTTTAGTGATTATAGCTTCTTGGTGTGTAGTTTTTAAAGTGTCTGGTCTGGTCACTAGGTTAGTTAGTAAGTATCCTTTAAGGAATCCTCTTTTGTGTAGAAAAGAGAATGGAATGTAAATCAAAGATGAAATGTATACTTTTGTCTTGTTCGTATATGATGATTAAATGACGAATGTCAACGGAGAGACGGGATTTTTATAAATTCTGAGCCCTCACTCACTCCCATGTAACGTAGCCGTATCAAATTACAGGTTAGAGTAAAGGTACGTCAAACTATTGTTCAAGAGTCGTTTTTTGTACACACCATGTATGTATGCGAATGACGAGTCAAGAACGCATGGTTGAATGAAGTAGACAATTTTGAAGGACTCGAGTACTGTAGTCTACTATATAACTAACTAATATTAAAGGTTGGATCAGGAACAGCAGCCCTTGAGGGGACTTGTTTCTTTTTTTGGACCAGTAACAAGTGCCTGACATAGAGGGAAAGAAAGATGAAAGTGTGTGATAAAAAATGAGTTTAAGTTGGTTAGTTAGTTGGCTAGATGTTCTCTATATAGGTTAGTATACTGTGAAAAAGCGTTAGATTCATCCATCCATCTAATGATGAAGTAAATTCGTAGAGTGAAGTCTGGAAAAAAATGGATCCAAATTTTATGGCTTGTGGAATGCACTCACTTTTGAACATATAAATCTTAGGATTTAATGTTGTAATGCACAGTAGTACTGTACTTGTGTAGGTGTGCTATGTGTCCGCATATCATTACTATAATTAGTTTGCATTAACAATGAAGAAATGATGTGTTTTTGAGGCTCGTATTACTCGGCATTTTTGTGCAATGGTTTTGAATGACCGTGATATTATAAAGTCCAGTTTGTTAGGCAGTACGGGATTTGAGTGGGAAAAGAATGCCAAGTCATTGCACGGTTCCAGCACGATGATGATGTGTAAAATGCTTTCCAGACGACGGTAATTTTTTCACCCATTTATTCCACTTGATCGTGTAAAAAAGCTATTTCCAGCCTAAAGTTATGTGTGAACGCTGCTTAAGTTCCTTCATGGTCTGGTGGACGAAATGGTATTTTTGGTTGAGTTCTTGACTAACTAATCATGGACTGGTCATGTATTAAAAGAGGGCAAGTTGAATTGCTTTGTGAGTGAGTATAAATGTGTAACCCGCTTTAATTTCTTCTTTAATTCGGTCCGGTTTTTTGGTGTGTAAAATAACCGACGCTGGTTTTCCTATCGGTTCTGGAATCATATAATGAACTGTGGACGGACTGAGGAAATTTGGAACATAAAATGTAATCTTGATTGTAACTGTTTGTTTTGAATGGCAGATTTGGCCAGTCGTTTATCACAGGACACGCCATACTTGTTTGAATGTACGGGTGCTTAAGCCAAGTGGTGGCTTTCATAATGATTATTATGCTGTGGAGAAATGCATAATTACTACATACGGTCTTTTGAATTATTAATCACTTAATTCAGTTCATGTTGCTCTATGTATGAGTGTATTAGGTAGTTAGTTGGTTAGTTAGTTCGTTAGCATTCTATCACTTTAGGAATCCAATGAGATCATTTTTTTTATCCTTGTGGCTCTGCGTGCATTTTTTCATGTATGTAGCTGCTTAAGATTAATAAATGCACAGGTGAACACATACAGGTTTCTTATTAACATTCATCTGTTCTTGAGGATTTTTTTTTACCAAACATGTGTTTTTCACCCTTACTGTACATAAATGTGTGGGTACACAAATCGTGTGAACGAGAGGGTTTTAAAAAAAGTATATAGTTAGTGAGCAAGTTGGCTCATAAATAATCAGGTGAAAACGGCTTGAGGTCTAACAATAATTCAACGTCTCTTTCATGGTTCATAATAAGAAAACAAGTGCGAGAGATGCCCAAGCATGTATAGTTAGTTAGTTAGCTTGGATGGGTTAAAAATTTACGTATATACATGCATGAAGAAGTTTTTTTTTCATCTCGAGTAAAATCACAGTCACTGTTATAATATTCTAGCGGTTAATAATAGATAAATGGTTGTAGCATTCGTTTAGTTTCATTATTATTTATTTTTATTGTTTTTTCGGTTGTTTTGTCGTTTTGCTGGATTTTAGTTTATGCATTTTTGTGAGTTTTTTTTGTGTGAATTTTGAGTTTTACAAGATGGTCGATAATAATAACTTGATCTCTTAGAGATTGAGATGATTAAGATCGTGATTGCGTTTGGACTTGATTGTTTTCACTGTATATGCTTTATAGTATGTAAATGATTTTCTTATTATATGGTGCACACAGAACGTATAGTGATGATAGGCTGTAGTGAGAAAAAAAATATTGAACGCCTTTGCGCAAACACGATAAGACTAGAAAAAATGACTTCACACGTTTCTCACCATAATCGTCTATTGTAATATACGACTCACACTACGGCATGTGTTTTATGCAAATGGTGGGTTTTGAGAAAAGGTTGTGAGAGAGCCTTATTATGAAGTAGGCCCACTTAAAAGCCTCTTTTTTTGGACATGTGCAACTAATGAGGCTCTTTAATTGATTTGAAAGGTTTAGTTAGTTAGAGCCGTTCGTGTTGTGAAGTAAATCACGAATGATGATGAGAATCATGGGTTTTAACTGGTTGCATGTTTCATGAAAAATTGGCTCTCTTTTTTCGTCTAATCCTCTTAACAACTATAGCTAGAGAAGTTTAGCTATAGTAGTTAGTATACTTTCAACATTTTCTTGTGGTCCTGGATAGATTTTTTCCCAACCTGTGTGTCTCATTAGCACTCATAATAGACTGGGGGGAAATGGTAACAATTATTAGTATCGTATTGTTGTTACCTGAAAACAATGTGTGATTGTCTGACTGATGATGAACGTTTTAGTAACTATAACTAAAAACCAAATATGAGTGATGGTGGTACAAACGAGGACTAACAAGGGAGTTATTATGTATTGAGGGATTTCAAATAGGATGAAAATACTGTGCCTAGGAATATAGTTTGTTAAGTGAGTACCCTCTGTTCCATTTTTACTAGTTAACTAGATTTTTTTTTTTCGTGCTGTGGATCGTAGGAGTGATGATGAGGCGATAAAATGGATCAAACCGTGTAAAATGCAAGACGTGTTGTGCACCTTATAGCAGACTTTGAGAGAAAAACTTTTCTTTTGCTAGCTGAATATACACTTTGGGTTTGGGTATAGTTGAGCGTATGGTTGGTTAGCTGGTACTGGATGGAATATTTTAGAGTATAAGGGAGACTGGAAGGTAGTTAAATTGGTTATTACATTGTTTATTATGATGATTATATATATGTTGATGGTGGTGGTTCAAGCAAAACTTTCTGAGCTCTTCTTAAAGTAATTTGACCAGAGTTTGATAAGCTAGCTGGGAGCAACATGAGTATAAAGGTGAGATAGGTTTCGTGATGAAAATGGGAAGGATCGTATCTACTCTAGATGGTGTATCCCGCTCAACCCTTCTCATAGTTAGTTAGTTAGTTAGTTAGTTAGTTTGCATGATTTTTAAGTAGAGCTGCGTGCATAGGTTCCCAATATTTTTTCATGGAAAGGTTATGGAAAGAATAGTTTCATGTTCTGGAATATATTGGGAGGATTGAATTCTTGTAGTTTGATTACAAGGTATGGAGGCAACTAAAGTATATATTTACGGCAAATGATCCCGTCTCAATAGATACTTGCACTCCTACTTAAGTCGGTAATCAGGGGCTTGATGAGGCTTCAATCATATTTTGTCGTTTTGGCACTTTAGTATATAGGATCCAGAGGTTTCTTTTATAACTAATGGAAATCATGAATATTGGGATGGGATTTGAGTATTCTGGTCGGCTATGACCAACATTCGGTACTATAACAGACATTCGGTTGGTTACTGGGTATAAGGGCTAAGTTTTGTTCGTCTTTCACCTTACAGTAAGTCCCTCTGTTGAGCCCTTGGATTATTATATAGCGGATATTTATTCGTGAAATATTTTGGCTATATGATCATGTAAAATATGATTAAAGTGTTGGTTGTATGAAATCTGACAAGAGACTTGTACATTTTGTCCATTCCACTAGTTTCTACTGCTATACACACGGACAGATGATATGTGAAAAATGGAATATCCTTCGGATTTATTCATGCTTGTATTGGCAATAAAGATTGGTCTGGACTTTCACGATGATGGTTTCATGCTATATTTAAAGGGAGATTGGTAAAGATTGAGACGTTTTTTTTGTTGGAAAAAGACGCATGACCAGTCAACGACAAGATGATTTGTTCATGATTGGTTTTTTCCGCCAACAAATACCATTCAGTGGGAGTCAGTGAGTGGCACTCTTTTTTTTAGTATTTTTGTACGCAACTGTATATGCTCAAGGAGTAGGAGTAGAGAGATGTGTTACAATGGTGGTCTGTATACGCAATGCTGTTGTCACATGAGATTTTATCATCATTTCGGTGAGTCTAGAGAGAGGAAAACCTCCTGGTGTTGTTTGGCTAGCAATTTTCTATTGAATTTTATTCTTGGGCGTCCGTGGACGTTTTTTTTATATAGCTAATGCATGGAGAAACTAGGGATTTGGGTTTTTTGATGTGATTTTCTGTGGATGAGTTGATCCATTGAAGTTTGCTTGTATGATCCCAAAGGGGAAGATGTAAGAATAGGGAATGAATTGAAATGAAATGATGGTCGCAGAGTAATATTATTTCGCTTTTGTGTTCAAATTGTCCAGCTTTTTTTTCTCCACTGGACATTACTTGCATTCTCGGGGTTTTCAATCTTTTTTTTTCTGTCGGATAAATTCAATGGATGGTACAGAGGACAAGAATGTTGAAACGGAATGTTCAAATTAGGGACCAAGGGCCAGAGTGGATTCCTCTTTTATTTAAATTCGTAGAGTTTACCACACCGGCAACTATGCGTTCCAAATTTTATGGGACCAGAGACTAATGGCGTTCATGATGGTTTTCAGTATGTATTGTATCTTGTGTGGAATTCTATGACTTTTGTATGATGTGACTAATGAAAATTTTTTGTTTTTTTTCAGGTAAGAAATATGTTTCCTTTTTTCCACTATATGGTGAAAGCTGGCTCATGACGGAAAGCAGGTAGACAAGTTACTTATAAGTGAGGTTTGTGGATTGATTGGATGTCATTTAAATTGATTTATTTCCGAGCTTTCGGATAACAACTGTATCCTTTGTCAAGGTAAATACTGGAAAAAGTATAAATGTACATACATTGTTTTTGCCATACAAAATAGGTTGCATCAGTTACATCCAGATTATTGTATAAACATGGCTTACAGTTCCTTGGTAGTAAAGGGACCGAAATGTACAAATACAGAATAAGTA
>Ga0210040_10008595_pt1 | contig 12063 bp, 9 predicted proteins | sample CryGeyCG12114_NA_FD_185462 | JGI IMG/M metagenome (GOLD analysis project Ga0210040, IMG submission 185462) | Groundwater microbial communities from aquifer - Crystal Geyser CG19_WC_8/21/14_NA (SPAdes) (version 2) | ecosystem: Environmental > Aquatic > Deep subsurface > Groundwater | place: USA... | reverse complement strand
AAAATTTATAAAAAGCTAAATTCATTAACTTGGAGAAGAAAATTATTATTCAAGCATAGCTTACAACACAAAAGCTGAACTATTCAAATAACGACCTCTTGCTACATTCGCTTACTGCGGTTTATTTTTTATGGATAGGGTATTATTTGTGTAACAAAACCACAAAAAATTAGCAAGGTAGGTTATGCTAATTGCCAATGTTTAGCTATTGCACTCATTCAAATATGTTTTTACTGTAGTCAGTCGTTTAAAAAGTTATCAGCAGCAGTGATGGCATGAATGAGACACATAACCAATACTATACTCTTATCAGAGAAGCTAACAAAGCGTTTCATCAATTGCCATTGTTATGCCCATATTTGTGAACTTTACGTATATAGTAAATACTGGAAAAAATCATTACCAAAGCTTCATGATTATTTCATATCTTATCTGACAAACTGGGTATTGCAAATAATAACTATATATGAATGTCATTACTGGTAGTTTAAGCAATGGCAACTGGGAGTTAACAGCGTTTGCCTACCATACAGACAGTTCTTGGCAATTGTTGTTATTTTTAGTGCGATAATATGTATAGTAAGTACAAATTAGTTGGCTGGAACGACCTTATAATCTTTGTATCCATTCAAGTGTGCTTTTGTTTCACAAAAAATTCCAATGGAATGTTATTAGCAAAATTAAATATCCGACAGTAGGAATAAGTTAAGTGCAAGCGATTCAAAATGGGGAAATCCAAAACGGAAATAGTTGAAAACAATAATGAAGCCCCTAAAGGAGGCTTTTTCAAAAGGTTTTGGCATAATTTAGTATTTCTTCTCTTGGGTGTTAAATGGATATTGAAAGAACTGTTTACTCGGCATAGGAAATTCAATATTACTAGTAAGTGAGCACATATATTAGTTAGTAGTCACAATTGATAGCAATGGTTTACCATTGTTGAGAGTGTTTACATGACATTAAAACTGTTTTTAAAGAAATCCCGAGACGGCCAGGTGAAGTTGCAGTCATAACAGGTGGAGCACGAGGCATAGGCCTTGAAGTAGTTAAAAAATTACTCCAACTTGAAATGCATGTAGTAATGGGTAAGGTGTTTAAATCATTTTGAACACAACATAACTTACATAAATCATAAACTTTCGCGCGCTAAACCCTATTTGTCTTTGGGTTAGTATAGGCGTAAGAAGTACAAAAATGGGAATAGACATGATCACAAAACTGAGAGAAAACGGATTGAAAACGGGGACAGCATTTGTTTTCCAATTAGATCTTACTTCACTACATTCTGTTCGCACTTTTGCGCATGAAGTATCACAACAATATCATCATGTCCATTTTCTTATTAATAATGGTAACTTGGCTTAAAAAGTATTATAAAACAACAAAACATTAATTTGCTAACTTAAAATTGGCTTAATCCTACAGCTGGAATTATGGCTGTGCCGTATAAGAAAACACCGGATGGGTTTGAATCACAATTCCAAGTGAATTATCTTGGACACTTTTTCCTCACGCAGTTACTTTTACCTAGACTTTTGAATACTGGGAAACCGGAAAATTACAGTCGCATTGTCAACGTGTCCTCATCGGCGCAATATGGCGGAAGCATAAATTTTGATGATTTCCTCTATGAGTACATAACTTAAAAATGTTCAATTTTTAATAGTTTTTTACAACAAAAAAATTTGAGTTAATCATACGCTGTACCTTTTTCTCACTGTGCAGAAAATTCTACTCTCCCGAATTGGCTTACATGAATTCAAAACTGATGCAAACTATTTCTACACGCTACTTGAACGACAAGTTGGGAGCCAATGGGAGTTACGTAAAAGTTTACGCAGTTCATCCTGGTGTGATTGAGTCCGATCTTCATAACACAACGTGCATGTTCAGGACATGCAAATGCTGTTTGGGCAAATTGTACAAGGTAAACCTTAATTCGTGAATCTGAAATACACGCCGAATAGATTGAGGCGATGAAAAATTCCTCAACACAATATTTCAAATTCATTTATTTTTATTTGAACCCTTATTTAGTCGCCAGAACAAGGAGCAGACGGAATCATGAATGTGATAACGTTCCCTCACAATGCAAAAACCCCAGGCGGAGAATTCTACGCAAACAGTGTGAAACAATCCCTTCCCAAATCGGCGGCATCTCCCGCGATTCAACAGAAACTATGGGACACGTCTGAGAAGCTTTTGGCTCCTTGGAAGGAAAACGGGCCTACCGGAATAATAGAAATCACCACCATAGACGGAATAGCTACCAATGGGAAGAAAAAGGTTAGAAGGAGCAGTACGCAGAGTCGTGTAACACGGAAAACAAGTTTCTTCAGCGTCAGAGATGATTCCATGTATGGGTCTGTAAGAAGCATCAACGAGTTAGATATGATGACTGCAGACATGCAAAGTATACCTGGTGAGTCGGAAAGTGTTGTTTCCTTTCCAACTAGTGATGATGGGAATGAGAGTGGGGACGGCAATTCCAAAGTTATCATCATTTCCGAAGTGTCCACTACTACTATTCAAGTGCAGAATGGAGACAAAGAGGCCAAGGGCTATGTGACAAATTCATCATCCCGTTCCTCCTCCATGGATACTGTGTATGCTTCTGATGAGATGCCCAAAATTAGTGTGCCGTAGAGAATTTTTAGATTTGATCTAAAAGTAAGATATTTGTATATAAAAGTATATTTACTATGAAATTGTATTATGCAACTCTGAATTTGAAACTGCATGATGATACATCAATGCGATATTGGAATGAGTAAACAAAAGGCGGAACTATGTGTACGTATGTATGGAATGTTAACTTTACTTATCGTAGCTTGGCTTTGTGAATAAAATATCAAATTATAAAGTTTTTGTATGGATCAATGATTATGTTGTGGATCTCGGGACAAAGATTATACAGGTATATAAAACTGGCAAGCAAGTGAGGATGGGATGGTTTTAGAACTCGTTGGACTGTACTATGGAGTTGAATTGGAGGAATGAAAGATTATGGTAATATGTTGGATAGATGCACGTTTTAAATGCCCTTTTCTTTATTCTATAGCAGTTTTCATTCTGTCAGACTAATCTTTGATTTTGCAAAGCAAAAACTTGAACATCTGGATGCAAACAACAAGTTTAAGAAACTCGTATGGCTACTTTACTTGCTTATGTAGGCATAATTTGTTTTCGAGAAAACTTTTCCATGACTTGTTCAGTTCCTTCAACTCTGGTTTCAGATAGAGACCTACCCATTTATCCTGCATTTTACAGCATTTTGGTTCTTAAATTTTCGTAGTTTGGAAACGTTCAATATGCATAGTTTTATCGTATTTATCACATTTTGTGCCATTTTCCATCATGCATCTGCTGCTAATGAGATGAAGAATGGTTTGTACAGGATTGAAAATCGGGAAGATAATTTGGTATTTTTTATTTACATTTTATGTACTGAATTTTTTAATGTTAGAAGTTATAAATTATTCCATTTTCCATTCATGTGAATTTTAGCATATTACTACTGATGGGGGTGGCACTAGTTTTGCCCCAGTTGTGGGAGAAAATTGGCTCAATTTTTCGGAACAAAGATGGACCGTAACAGGAGAAGCTGGCACGTGCAAAATACCTTAACTGACAAGATAAATTAAGTGTTGTTTATGACACCTAATTTATGAGTTTTATGACTTCAGGATTTTAAATTTTGTCCATTTTACTGATTTTAGGCACAAATGGATATGAATACACCTTCATACCAGAAAAGTATCAAACAAATAATGCAATGTCCTACTACAAAGCTCCAAAATCTCAGTACGCAATTCCTGAAAAGTGGCAAGTGACTCCCGTTAGAAATACAGGATACTTTCATATCAGAAGTGTGAGAACTGGTCTTTGTTTGACTAGTGATGGGTAAGTAGTATATTGACAATCATTGCCATTGTAAATATAATATTAAAAAACAATGAATACTTTTTTGCTGATCCAGACGAAGGAGAACTTTGATTCAAAAAACTTGTGACAAATTTGTACACGACCAATCCTGGAAATTCCATCTGTTGAAGTAACATGTTTGGAAAACAATTGAATGAAAAACTTACTACTTGTCACGAATTTATTTTATTTATTTCTTGTGTACATTTTTTCATAACATTTGCCGTAAATAAACGCATTGTATTGTGAATTTTGCTTCAATTAATGTCTTAAAAACAGATTGTGGCTGCATGTACCGACAAACTAATTATAACTAAGGGTTGCTTTAGGCTAACTGCAATGTTACATCTGTGAGTACCTAATTTAACACACTAAATAAACCAGACGTCTTTTAGATGCAAATTTAGACTGGTTTAATACGTTAGAAAGATACACGCACGCACATTTTTTTCGGCAAACTAGGACTATTTTTAGAAAGTCAAATCTTACACTATATAGACTATAAGTTTTTCTGTATTTCTCATCCTCCCATGGCTTACAACATGCATTTAGAAAATCAGAAATCCCATGTGGTTTAATGCGAAAGTTGCTCCTCTCTTTCATTTGAAAACTTTGCTCACTGTACAGTGCAAATTTTTTCTAAAAATCCACCTTTTAAAATGACAAACAATACATTAGACGAATCCTTCATCTCCAGTATACTTAATGGGGAATTTGCATCAGAAGAGTCTGAACATAAGCAAAATGTGAGTGCTCGATTTTTTGAGAATGTTGAAAAAGCTCGCTGTGATCTAGAAAAAGAGTTCAAGAAATGCAAAACTGGGTTAGCTAGTATCAAATTATTCAAAAAATACTTTGAGTGGATTGATATCAATAAGAACGAACTGAAGGGTAACAAGATACAATGCAAATTTTCATTTTAAATTTACGGATTAACCCTCTCTATATAAATTTAACTATTTCTGTGTTACTTTTATTCAGCATTTGAAAAACAAGAACACTTATCGCGCCACTTTCTTCAACTGTGTAAAGACCATTCCTTCGAATATGAACTTCAAGACGCTATCAGAACGGCAAATTTATCTCTACTATTTGCACCACAAACCAAAGACACGGAACCCTTGTTAATAGACATCCTCACTACCCGTTCCTCTATCTTCGCAGATTTAGAAATGCCAGAAAATGCTATAGAAGATAATAATTGGCTCTTAACGCTCTTGCAAGAAAAATCCAAGGACTCTCATGAAGTAAAGCTGTTGAGACAAAGGGAAACAAAATGTGAAAAGATTAAGGCGGCTCAAGTTTTCATGAAAAGTCAGTGCCCTCCACATATTATCCAAGATCAAGAACGAAGACTCAAATACAGGAATAATTTCTTGTTCAAAATTAAACAACCGAATGAAAATATGCCATCGGCGGAAAATTTTGTGCAAGGTTTAATTAGTGAGGAAAGGGGGAGACATTTAGTGGTTACACGAGATGTTCCTCCAGGTACGTAATAACAAACATACTCAACAAGTACAAGAATGTAATAAAAAGTAAATGGATTTTTCAATACTTTTCTACCAACTTTTAGCAACCACTTTAATTGTGGAAGAGCCCTACGTAAAAGTATTAAAACAAGGGATCAATTGGGATGTGCAGCATTGCCATTTTTGCCTAACTTCTATTGATAGAGGGCTCCCATGTCCCACTTGTGTATTTGTAAGTAAAATCTGGAAAAAAAATTGCTGACATTTGGGGGATAAAAAACCTTTAATTTTCATTTCCAGGCATTCTATTGCAGTGAACCTTGCCGCCAAAAAGCTAAGGATTCCTATCATCAATTTGAGTGCCCATGTTTGCCTTACATCCATTCAACTCGAACGCCGCGGTATATACAACTTGTGTTGCGAACAATATGGACAGTTGGTGCTCAAGAGTTGTATCGAATTTGGCGTCAAAAAGACCCTTCTTATTTAAATACGCTTTCTTTAACGAAAGAAAAAGTCAACGAAAAAAAGTATTTACCGGGAACTAATCCTGAGACCGGTGTATATGCCTCGGACTCGTATTACCAAATTTTCCATCTTATAACACATCATGGGTCTTTATCAGCCACTGAAATTTCAGCATTAACCAATATCCTGCAAGCCATGATTTTTACTCAAGTAATCGAACGAGAAACCAATTTTTTCGAAAAACCTAAGGAATCTTGTTCGTCAGAAGAATTTGAAAACTTTCTGGACTTTATTAGTGCACTAGTACTTCATCATATTGAAGGGATACCGTTCAATAGCATTTCTATCGATGCAGTGGCTGGATTAGAATCTGTCAGTGGATACTCCAGACTCTTGTCGGCTGGCCCTATTGAGTTGCAAGAGAAAATTCGGGAATTGCAATACCCACAGTATGCTGCGGCAACCTACTCTGTATGTAGTTTGATCAATCATTCATGCAATCCAAATGTGACCCGTATTCCGGATTTGCGGTCAGGTAGAATGGCTATTGTTACCTTACGAGGATTGAAAGCTGGAGAAGAATTGGTTACGTCCTACAGTCGCGGGTTTCTGTCCGACAGTTTGGAGGAGCGAAGACAATATTTGGAAAAGACTTATCAATTTTTATGTAGGTGTGTTGCGTGTTCAGAAAAATGGCCAGGGATCGCGCTTTTGAATGATGCTGACGCCAAGTTCTTGTGTCCCTTTTGCCTAGAGAAGGGTGGGAAGTTTAAAAAAGGGCTCAAGTCTATCGTGATTGATCCGAAGGATGGAAAATGCAGCCAGTGCAAAAAGATTCAGGATTTGGAAGTATTGCAGCAACAATTGGTTGCCAAAACGGAGGCATTTTTTCATGCGTATGATATGGTTTTACAAAATAAACCATTTGAAGCTATTAGAGCGTTGGCCCCAGTTTTGCAATTTCTTCAAAAAAATTTACTTCCACCTTATGCTCGAAGTTTCATGGCTCAGGATATGTTGAAAAGAGCGTTGGATTTAATTGTGTATTTCTCAGTAGAAAGATTTTAGAATAATAATGTGATTTTTTAAAGAGCTGTGGTGCAAATTGTGTACTTCTTTATGGTGTAAGGTTTATCTGTTTTTATTTGAGTACATCGAAATCATAAAGTGTCTAAAACAGCAACAATACAATATAAATTGTAATCTTCTTACAATCTGACTGAGTAAAAACTCATTTACACTACACGATGAAAAAGATACGTATTATATGGATCTAGTAAACAGTTTTCCTACGATGGCAAGTAGAATTTACATCAATTTTCTGTTTACAGCCGCCATTATTAAATTGCAACGCAGGTGAAACTAATGAGACGAAAATATTGAAAATTTTCTACTTCTAACAAAATATCATCGTGTATATATTATTATGCTGCGTTCATAATTTGTACTCATCAAGATTAACACAACTATCATAAAAACTGAACATCACGATGATGCTTTACTCTGTTCATTCATGACATAATGTGGAAAACAAAGAAAGGTTAAAACCTAAACGTGAAATATCTGTACCAAACAGATTCAACAGTATCCACAGGGCTTAATGTTTAGAAATAGAGTACATGAACACTTCACGCACAGAGACCATTGTAAAACTCGAAAGCAACAACAAAATGTATATACTAACTAAGTAAGCTAAAAAGCCGTTGTAAATAAATAAAACATAATGTTGACAGAGTATGCGTATTGTAATTTTTTTGAGAAACAAAGTAATTAATTAAAAAATATTTATCCGCTAATGACAATAATAAACTATAGAAAAAGTTGACAACAATCATCCACTCATTGGTGGAAATTTGCTACCGTGCAAACAGCACTATGTGTAACTAACTAAAGCATCGTATCGTAGTGATTTCTTACGGCTAAAACATGACCTAATCCAAGTACACCATTATACACAATACATGAAATAGAAACTCTGGTTGCTTGGTGGTGCGAATAGAAGACAAGACGATCATTTCTCCAGTCACCCATATCTTTCACACTGGTTTTTTGTATTGCACACCTGAAACAAAATAAAATTAATTATCAGCTTATTTGATTCATTTTTGTTTGCATTCTTAAAGCGCTCTCAGATGTTAGCTAGCAGGCGAATATAACAGTACTGACTGACTGACGTAAAATTAATAATTACGGTAAAAAAATCATGATCTAAGATAAAGACACTACCATGTATAAAAATATAGGCCAAACGCAAAATTGTTAAACTGACTGAGTTCACAACAAAATTCTTTACAAGTTAGTAGTGGTAGTACTTTTTATAGTAGTACAGTTGTAACTACAAAATACTGTGTAGCAAGCAGGAAAGGCAGGTTGAAATGAAAGATTTCACATGAGGAGTAATTTAACTTTTACATGGTACATAGCAGCGATAGGCTCCCACCCAACTAGCAGCACAAACATAGTGCAAAAGTTATAGTAAAAGTAGAGAGGCAAAAGTATATAAGTTTCTTGATTTCATGAAAGCAAAATATACGCAGACGCATTGCTACCCATTTCATGCACAGGGAAAAACAGCTAGCTATAGTAGTTGGTCAGTCAAGTCAGAACATAATATAATCTAACTTACTGAAAAAATCCTATTTAACAAAATTAGATATGATTTAATGATGGGCAATAATAATGATAGAAAAGAATGCTAACTAACCAAGTTTTCTAACTTTCAATAAAAGAAAAAAATTTATAACTTACATAAATTTCACAGCTCATCTACTTCTTTTTGGAAGCAGCTTTTTTGGGAGAAGCTTTAGCCTTCTTTGGTTTTGGGCTTTTTGGCTTCTTGGTCACGGATTTTTTAACTTTTGGTTTCGCCGTTTTTGAGACGGGTTTGGCTGCAGCCTTCTTCTTAGGAGATGCTTTCTTAGCCGCAGGTTTTGCTGCAGGAGCTGGAGCAGAGGCTGCTGGGGCGGCGGCCACTGCAGGAGTAGCAGCCTTCTTGGCCTTTACAGCCTTAGCTTTTGGTTTGGCAGCCTTGGCTGGAGATTTTGCCTTCTTCTTTGCGGGAGACTTGGCCTTCTTAGGAGATCCTGGAGCTTTGACAGCTTTTTTGGAGATGGTCTTCTTCTTGGTCGCAGGGGATTTTCCCTTTGCGGAGGATGCAAGCTTGAAGGATCCATTGGCTCCTTTTCCTTTGACTTGTACAAGAGCTCCACTAGTCACCCCAGTTTTCAAATAGCGACGGATGAAAGGAGCAATTTTTTCCGCGTCAACTTTGTAATGATCACTAATGTACTTCTTGATAGCTTTCAATGAAGATCCTCCTCGTTCACTGAGTCCCTTGATGGCTGCTGCAACCATATCGGCTGTAGGAGGATGACTTTTTGGTTTTGGCTTAGCAGCACCCTTGGTTTTTGGTGCCTTGGCCTTCTTGGGAGATCCTTTTCCCTTCTTTGGAGCTTCAGCAGCTGGGGCAGCTACGGCTGCAACTTCAGCATCTGTCATTTTGATAATTTGGTAGATTTTTGGACAAACTGAGTGAATATGTTGTACAATTAACAGCACTGATTGCTACTAATGCGTGAATTGAAGATTTGATGAGTTGAAAGCGAAATATTTGGGAAAATATTAGGAAGTGTCTGAACAACAGAAATGTGTTTTGCATGCAACGAGAGTTGAATGAGAGCAAATGAGTGGTTTGTGCTTGCGTTTTGGTGAACTGAAGGGAGCGGACGTAGGAGAAGCACGCAAGTAGAAATCTTTCAGAGAAGCCTTTTTCCTCCAACTCTTCATCACTCTCATGTGTTTCTTCCTTGGATTCTTCTTTTAAATAGTTGCCCCATGGGGTAAAAAATCTCTAGTTTTTGCCATGCATAGGTAGATCTGAAATTCCTCTTTCATTTGATACATAATTTGTGTGGTTTACAGGAGTAGATTTAGTGTAATAAGGTGGGTTTTGAAACCTTAACTATGAAAAATTTCATTAGTTGTGTTAAAATTTTGTAAAATTTTTGAAATGCGCATAATGACAGTAATAGTTTTGATGATTTTTGAGAGCCAAAATATTATTCTTTAAGGCCAATGCGTTACATTGTGAAAAAGTTTTGTCCTTATTGGTAAAAAAAATGATTATTTTGAGGAAAGTTACACAGATTCCACAACCAAGTAACTGCCATGCTAAAATTTTTGATTTTTTTACGAGTTAACGGTTCAAAATTTTTTAATGAAAATTGGCATACACGTTCTCACATATATGATGATTATATGTGTATTTTTTATTTTGCCAAAATCGGCTGGCAAGTATTGTTTTTAGAGGGTGAATTCTTTGCATGCTTTTTATGGAGAGCCATTTTCGTATAGGTTTATGAATGCATTGTAGTGGCTTTTGCGTTTCATAGGAATTTCTATACTACTGTCTAATTTCAAAATTTTGATAATCTATACAAAATTTTGTTTCTGAATTCGAATTTTTCATCAGTTTATCATTTTAGTATTCCGGTAAAGTCATTTAAAGGTGCATTTAGTGAATACGAGCTAAAATTATATTCACTGTTCTGTCATCCTATTTGAGCGTTATGTGAGAATCAAGCCTTTGTATTTCAGATATTATTCAATTATGATTCCTGTTTGTTATGCATTTTTTAATTTTTTAAAGAAAATTCTGGAAAATTATTTTTTTTTTAAAATTACTTATTTTTACACTTAAATCTTTTTGCTGTATTTATATGGTGTTTTTAATTTCCTATATAGAAATCAACGGTATACTATAACAACAGAAGCACATAGCACATTTGAATTCTACGGTTATACGCATACCATAAGATCTAAATCTGGGTAGAAATTTTGGGCAGAGATTTTACCTGTGGGCATTTCGTACACAAATATTTCATAATTTAGAAAAAAAATATAATCAACACGTTTTTAAAATTATACATATCATAATAACGCTCAACCCTGTAGTGATATATTGAATGGATTTCTTTTAGAAGAACAATTTTGTCTATCCAGTATCTCAAATAACGTATCTAAATTCAATGAACTAAATCTGAGGATGATAATTAATTCCTGTCGTAACTTTAATACATGCTTTTTGAATGGACACAATTCCTTGAACTTCATATGGCACTAAAAGCTGAAATGTTGAATGCGACAATAAAGCTGCAATTTCATTAGGGCATTAAGCAACCATTTTCTGTAGAGTCTTGAGAGCTATTGTCTTCGCTTTTGCATATCTTGGCGACAAACTCCTAAAACCTTGAATTAGGCTCCATATAATTTTGTCAATATTTGAATGATATTTATAAATAAATGTAAAAAACGTATTTTAAAAAAAACACTTAGCCGCGTTCAGTAAAACTATATTATGAATTGATTACTCTATTTCCTGTTTTAGTTGTTAGCCTACTATCTCTACTTCCTCTGTCCTAAAATTATGCACGAGTGAATTCCTGTGGAATTATTATCATTTTAATCACTGGAAGTTTTATAATCTGTTTTACAATCAATTTTTTGGAAAAAGAATGACTTTTTCATATGTTTTTTTGTAGTAAATTGTGTTAGATTCAGTATTCGTTATACTCAATGTGCTTTCCTATATATTTTACAGTCTACTGTCTGGCTGGTTTCTGAATTCAACTCTGCGGCATTTTATAACGCTCCTCAGCCCTACACAACGGTGCTGTCAGCTCTTCTGTGTATTTTAATTTGATAATTTAACTTGTTAACAAGTTTTGAAGTTTAAGAAATTAAAAATCATTACGTTTCGTCTATTGGACAAAATAGAACAATAGTAAAAGTCCGTAGGATAATATTATTTAGGACCGAAAAGTCTCCACACAAAGTATGGGTAGTAGTATACTTTGCGATACGATATGCTATAGCGTTAGCGTCTATTCTATTTCCTATATTGTACACAAAAACTCTCCATTTTTAAAATGAAAGTGTCAAAAAAATAGATTTTTAATGTGATAATCATAACATAATCGACGCTATTCCGTGTGTGTGTGTGTGTGTGTGTGTGTGTGTGTGTGTGTGTGTCTGCACGGAATTTCATAATTAAAATAGAGCTGTTCAATTCAAAAGTTATTTGGCCACGGGTAACTTTTGCTGGTTACTGTGATAACAAAATTTAAAAAATGGCTAATTTAAATTTGAGACATGACAAATTTGTTGATTTTTAGGTAATGTAGGGTTTTGGTTGCTAGAG
>Ga0210040_10008594_pt1 | contig 12064 bp, 4 predicted proteins | sample CryGeyCG12114_NA_FD_185462 | JGI IMG/M metagenome (GOLD analysis project Ga0210040, IMG submission 185462) | Groundwater microbial communities from aquifer - Crystal Geyser CG19_WC_8/21/14_NA (SPAdes) (version 2) | ecosystem: Environmental > Aquatic > Deep subsurface > Groundwater | place: USA... | reverse complement strand
TGTTGGTCAAATTATCTAGACTAGCCGGGCCCACTGGCCTTTAGCCAGACTCACTCATACGAGCAACATTTAAAACCTGCAAAATTTTCAATGATCCACAAATTTTATGACGTATGGCACGTTTCTAGAATGTGAGAAACAAAATTGTAGAATAGTGAAACAAAGTCGCTAAAGAGTCGTTTCTCACATTATAGAAACGTGCCATACGTCATAAAATTTGTGGATCATTGAAAATTTTGCAGGTTTTAAATGTTGCTCGTATGAGTGAGTCTGGCTAAAGGCCAGTGGGCCCGGCTAGTTCTATCTATCAACTGCGGATTGACGTTTTAGTCTCGCTGCTGTGCCGAGCATAATGCTTATGAATATTTTCTTGCTAGCTTAATGCTGCAAAACACAATTTTTTATTTTACCATACAACTGTTGATCGAACACACAATTCATGAAAAAACCACTGAGAGTACAGCAAATTGTTTAACTAGTTTCAATGAGTGAATTTTCCTAAAGATTTTAGTAAATATCATGAGATGAAGTTGATCGATTTTAATGCAATTTTTAGCATTATACGGGTAACTACAAAAAAATTATAGAATAACTCCTGCTGTATTAATATATTCGTTTAACGCAGTTTATTTGATTGTGTACAAAATGTATGCATGTAAGTTCCCTATTGTATAACAAAGTTGAAGATTATTTTAGAATCGGGCAAGGAAATCAAAAGCGATAAGGCTTGAGACTCATAAATCAATGAAAAGCTTGAGAAAATGTGCAACAATACATTGGCAAATGGACATGCATGCTGCATCATCTGTTCACGTTCTATACTTTTAGTTAGGAGGAATATGCATGGGAAGTAATGATATCAAAAGAGATTCTTAATAAAAGGATCCCTTTCATAAATTTATTCTTCTTGGCTACCAATTCCATTAGAAAACAGTGACTGGTATTATAAGACTTTGCAAAGTCCAAACTTTCTTTTATTATACTCTTTTTGTATTGGGTGGCGCATAAACAATGTCCCCCCCCCCTTGATTCAATATTTTTAGAGGAGTAAAAATTGCTAAATTCTAATATGTTTTTCACTTGCGTAATTTACTGTAAAATTGTATTCATTTCTAACGCAAGTTTGGTTAATGATGATATTTGCGGGAAAATGTTAAAGTACTCATCCCTGTTAGTTATATAGAAATCTGATGACAGACTGTATCTACTACTATACTACACTGTTATATATATTTTAGTAACTCCAATTTCATATATTTCCTTTTGTGATCCCACGTAAGTTTCTTTGCCAAATTATTATACTCGGAAAGTTTATTGCGTTTCAGCAAAGTATTTTCATAACAAACTAACCAAGTAAACTGGGAATGCTCTTTATTATGAGCACCAGACTTGTTCATATTTGGGTGACTGTCATATTTCAAAATTATTTCTCCTCCTACGTCTAATAAGTATTCATGTGATCTGCCATACCATTCATTAGGTTTGAAACATTAGGGAGCTTCTTTTGGTAAACTTTTGTTCTGGCTCCAAATGCCGCTCCCCAGGAATCAAGTAGTTGAGCATCCACTTGCCGTATATTTTATATTTAGGCTTATCCAAAGGAAAACTAATTCACTAGAAATGAATATAATAAAGTTTAAATGACGCCAAATCTGACTGACTGAGTAAGTCAATGGCAGGGCACAGATTATAAACCTTGGCAGATGTAGATTCCAAAACTAATTAAGATAATTATATACGAAAGTTTAAAAAATACTACACAATATGAAACGATTTTGTCTTTTATATAATTCACCGATATTACGGTGTTAAAAATTGCGTAAAAAATGAGTCGTCTCCTATTAATTTTTTAAACCGTTGACGTTATGGCCTTTGAAATCATAACAATAATACAAATTGGACGTGGTTGTGGTTGTGTGCCCTGTCATGTAATATGGAGGAAAAACTGACAGACAGGAACCAGACCAAATGAAACCACATAATTAATTTATTTGGTTAGTACTACTGTGACTGCAAGGTTCCCAATTGGAAAGCACTTTAGACGACCTGAAAGTCGAAATCTGTTTAAAATGAGAATACGTGACAATATTTCATTGAGCGAAAAGATTACTTCTAGTAGAAAAAAGTCATTGCATTCAAAAAACAAGCTTGCCAGGTACTTTGAATGATAAAAAATTTTGCGACAGAGTTTAACAAAAAGCGATGGCTCAATTCTTATGTACACACACACTCTGATGTAAGAACTTATGCTAATCTGAAACGTTGGGATTTTGCAAACTAACTATGCAACTACTAAAAGCTACACTAGGAGTTAAATCTGCTCAACATCCGATTTCTGGCAGCGTGTATGGGTTATCAAGTTTCATATGCCTCACCACTTTTGCATATTTGAAACTCTCATTACAAATTCATTTCACGATGACACTATATTTATACTGTTGTTGCCAAAACCAAATGTGAGACCTAAGCTTCCGATTTGTTATTCAGTATTTTGTGCATTTGACTAAAACTACTTCCTGGATCTGTCTACTTAGTTAGTTAGTTAGTGTTCAGACTCGAACCAGTTTAGAGATAATATTGATGCAAATTTTGGAATAATAATTAATTTTTTCTCGCTTTTTCAAGGCACTTTCTTTTTAACAAACTCCGGCATCTAGCAACGCAATACTCATCGCAACAAAATGTGTTTTTAATCAATTCCCATTTTGTAGAAAAAAACAATCTTCATCCACTAAATTAGTTAGTTGCCAAAAACTACGAGTTTGAAGCTTCCCCATGATAAAAAACTTTCCACGTGAGAAAACAATGATGAGTTGGTCTTGTTACGACTTTAATTTAGAAAACTCAAGTGTGCTTATGTCTTCACTAGAGTTGACTTAACACTAAACGTAGGTTTCCCAATTCTCCTCCTGTCAAGATTACAAGCAAAGTGTTAATAAATATCAACTTCTTGGTCAACAAGAACAAAATTGATTGAAAAATTCGCCTTTGCAAACTTTTTCCCTTTTCCATTAGCAAAACACTTATGTTTAAGTCATACATTTGCATCTAAAAATGCCCATATTCACCCCAGCATCCTTAAGTTAGTTAGCACAATTCCATATCCTGATGAATATAAAATCACAATAGCCCTTATGCTATTGTATTGCAAAGCAATAAAATGACTTGTAAGAGCAAAAGCTGTATTATATTTTGCATAGGCATGGCCTAGTGCCAGTGCAAAGTTGGTTTATGGCAATATAATACAGTGAAGGAAGAGCGGGTGACTAAAAGGCTCTTAATTATCATTGCAAAGAAAGGCGTAGGGAGCGAGAGGTGAAAGCATGTGCTATAAAATTCTGTTTGATTTGTCTGCTCTCTTTGCCATTTCTCACTTCACAAGGGCAGGAGGAGAAAGCCTTCTGTAGTTTGTTAGCGTTACCAGCACACACAGTACAATGGGGGCCTTTGAAGTAAGTTACGCGATATGTAAGGTGAACCAATTCGGTTTAATAGGCTCACACGTATTCTCTTCTCCTAATTTATGTTCTTGGTTACTCACTGAGAGTCTTTTATACTGCTCCCTATTTTAGTTGGAATGCCTTAGACCACATTTTCATTGAAAGTTGCCAATACGAGTGCCAGTCAGTCAGTCACTTACTTTTGCCTTTATGTAGTCTTTACTACATGTGGAAACACTATAGTTTGGCACTTTTATTTACACCGCCGTAAATTAGATGTTAATTGGTTTCACGTTTAAACAATGGTAATATGGTTTTAGTTTTTGTACAAATATGAACATACCAAACGATTTGATGGACAAATTTTTATGCATAAATCATTTGGGCCAGTATCCACAAATATTGAAAATTATAGTCCTATAGTGATGCTATTACTATTAATAGTTGGTGTATAATTTTTCTGATACTTTCTTAGAACCAATTTAAGATATGCCGCGTGAATTTGTTCTCAATTTAATAATAAGGAGTGTGAGGCCGGATCTATCATCTTCCATTTATTCTATACAGGAACGTAAAATCAAAGAGAATTGCGAGAGTACATTAGCTATGTATACAGGGACTGCCAGTTTTAGCTTTGAAAACCTCAACTTATAAGACAAGAGACCATGCTTTCCTTCTTCCTGTTTCAATTTCTCACAAAGTGTGGGTGTGCTTCAACTTACTTATAGTTAGTTAGAGACTGGAATTTTTTCATGAATTGTATGGTTTTTAAAATACTCAAGCGCCCGAGTTTTACGTTGAACCTTATATGAAAAAAAAATCGACGTAATTATTTCTGCACTATAAATGTGCGTCAAAAGCTAAGGAAAAGTTGATCATTTACGGAATCATGCCCCACGTTTTCTAAAATTAGGAAAATCACTCGTTTTAGAAATCACATTCTCCTATAATTGATTCACGTTTTGTAGATCTAACTAATCACTCCGCTGTCTACATCCTAAATTGCAAATTTTTTCTCATTTGAAAATCATTTCCTGATTTACGGAAACTTAATTTTGATTTTCAACTGCACCTACAAACTATATCTCTATTTAGCTCAGGAAAGCTAGAGAGTTGTGACAGATTGGTCAGATGGGAGCTCTTATGATGGCATTCACTCATTTATACAGCCGTCATATGAATTGTACCACGGAGGCGAGTAAAGAACAAGTGATAGTCTTTCTTTTCCTCCCTTATCCCATTGTTATTGTCAACAGTGAGTTTACAAATGAATTGTTTGCTCCTTTTCTTATGACGTCCGGTAAAAGTAAAATAAAATCTTCACAAATTTTTGCTTTTTATTGATTGAACAATTCTTTATATTTCTAAGCTGCTCTATATTATTTAGTAGCACTATTTTCCCCTTGTTTCCAATTCTAATTTGTAGATCGGCTTTTAAATTCTTTGCACTTTGCTAATACGCATCGGGTTTTGAAAAACATCCGGTGGAGAAGGTTACATCCAAAAAGGCTGATACTTTTAATCTAAGATTGTGTTTCATGAGTACAGTAGTAAAGGAATGAACAAACTTTGCTCTTCATTGAAGCAGCAGATACGTGATGTTAATTCTAACAGCCTGCTCTACACAGCTTACTTAGACTTTGCCGTAACTATTGAAATAAATTTGCGTTGACATGCCTGCATCAATGAACATACTAGGGAGCATAAAGATTTCAAATTTACAAAAAAAAACATGATTGAAAAAGACAATTATAAACTTGTGAGTTGAAGTTGTTTTGTAGAAAATTCCAATGAACCATTTCGTTTATTGATTGCAGCATTTTAATGTTGTGAACACTAATATTGGAAACGATGTATTGACTATGTGTTGTGTTACGTGGACGGATTGATTTGTATTGCATTTAATTTAAGGTTTTAGGGCTTCAGCTATAGTTTGTTTGCTATCTCTTTTTACAGATGAGGATGATTCTTTATCTTTCTTTGCCATCTTGAACCCTTTCGCACACAAAGCTCGTACATTATTGTGCACTTCATGTGAACATCACGTACGGACAACACGCAATGAAAATATTCCGTTAGTGTGTCGTTGTTGTTAAAGCATAATGCAATTGAACAAAAGCCGGCCTTTGATCATTGTAAATAGAGTCCTCCTACTCTCAAAATCATTGTATTGACAATCTGAAAATAAAAAGTGTAAACAGTACAAGTTAAAAAATATGTGGTTTAAAATTTCAAACGGAGTTGCTCCCATTTGTTTTCTGATCAAGCTATTGGGAGGTTGGGTCTTATGAACAAAAACAAGAATTTAATGAAAAATAAAAAGTTTCAAGCAAAAGCTGATGCTTGAAGTGAAAGTATTTGCTAGGTAGTAAATAGGTAGCTCGGTAATTCGGTAATATAGCATTTAATTCGGTAGCTTGTGATTTTGCTTTCACTTGATTGATTCAAGCAAATGAAAACACCTTACACATTATAAAATCTCCATGTGCACACAAGTGAAAGCAAATGCTACTGAACTTTGTGTTGGTGACTCCGATTCATAAAATATTCGCCATGCATTAGCTTTAATGATTAAGAATGATGAAGATGATTCAAATTTTCTGAGCATAAAAGAATTATTTTATTCATGGTTTAAAAGATTCTAATCTATCGTATTTTTTTCATATTTCACTCAAAAAAGTTAAGAAACGGACCATCTTAAGGTAATTTATGAAAAAGGAAAAGCTGTCAAGCTACAATTTCGTGGTTTGATTAAATACCAGCTAGCAAAAGCTATAGATGCTTTATTTTAACTCTTATTCACACCATTTCAAGTAAATGCCAAAAAAATTTCAAGCAAATGCTTGCAAACTAACTAAATACTTTTGGTTTAGCATTTTATTTGTTAATTATTTAATTTTTACTTACATTCTTTCATTTGGTTTCAAAAACATAGTTGAAATTTTGCCAGCAAATGCAGATGCTTGTTTTCATTCATACGGCCTAAATGCTATATTAAGGTTATATATCACAGTCAGCATTAGTATGAACGAATGCCAAAATATCTGTAAGATGCACATTATATTGAAATATAAATATTTTCACTCCTTTATTTTAATCTTTTCATTTTTCTTCAATTCTCACCCTACTGTGAACCTTGTACCATTGGGAGTGAAAATTCCTTGTGAAAAATTTTATCCTTCTTATTTCATTTACAAGCCACTTTGTCTTCATCGTTGAGCCCATTTGGGAAGGTGCATCAGAATGAGAATTTATTAACATCTCAAATATAAACCAACAAGGGTAGAAAATTGCGGCACCAATTTTCTTGTTTTCTTGCTTTACGACTTTATCCGAGAAAGTTATGCACAGTCAGTTAGTTACACAGGCAGTCAATCACTCACCCTTGTTGTTTGGAAATTGGAAGCAATAAGTGAATTTAGTGAATGCATCCGAAATGTTACTTTTCTGAATAATACCTTATGCTGTAGTCAGTAAGTAAACACTTTCAAATTCTGGGTTAATACCAACAAGTTTTAGGGGATGAAAAACAGGAAGAAGCAAATTAATTTGCTATCTATGGGGCTGCAGTATGTGTTGAAAAGTGAGGATTGTAAATCCTTTATTTTTAGCGCGCAGCAGCTTCAGCAACGGCTTCTAGGATGACTTTGTTAAATTTTTTGCGTAACCAGCTAAAAAATTGTTAATCTCGACCAATCGGCTTCAGAAGAATACATTAAGACAAGAATTAAATGAAATTAGAATAAAACTCGTAAAACAAAGCTCACAATTTTGTTTCCGTTCAGAATCATACTCAAACTGCACTGTAATTTGACAAACTTTCGAGATTTTTTTTCGCAGTTGCATTGAATTTTTCTCTCATAATGATAGTAATAATGGTAATTTCAAAAAACGCGTATTTAATGCTGAAACACTCTGTCTATTTGTCTGCGAGTTTTATGTGATACAGTTCGGCTATAAAGTAGTCCGGTATAACATGAGTCAACTTTCACTCCTTAGAATGTTTTAATTGGATCGAGAAAAGTTGTTCGAAAAAAGTATCAGAGTCACACAGAAAAGGAGTTAGAAAAAATAGCACGTGCTAAAAATTTTGGCCACGTACTCAACTATGGAAAAGACAATAATTGCAACGTGCAAGTGTCTCGTCCAATTTAAGCTCCTTCTTTTCCTTTCTCTTTTCTTGGTCCCAATTAAATGTACATAATGATATGAGGGAGCCAACTTTTTCTTACACCAAGTAGCGTTACAAAGTATATGTATCATATGAAGTGAGCCGTTAAGTTGTAATTTATTCCCAAATTAGCTCTTGATACAATTTCCCCTAGTAAGAGACGATTTTTTCCAAGTTTTTAACAACTGAGAATCCCATTGATGCCCTACAGCTTTCATATTCTTTACAAGATTATATTTGGTTATTTTGGAATTCTACAGCAACATTTTTCACGCAAATAAAGTGCCACATACTATCTTGCTCAAGTGGTAAACATTTTACACAGTTTAGTTGCCGTCAATTACTGCAAAGATATGATGATGGAAAAAGAGCAGCTACAGTTGTAGAATGTCAATGATAGCTGTTCCTTTTAGTACACGTATAGCAAAACGTTTTTTGTGTCAACTCTAAATCAAATTGTACTGTTACAACCAAAAAACTATAGAGTTTTAAAAATCCTTTTAAAATACTCAAAAAAGAAAACAATATCTTGAGAAACTTGATAAGAATAACGTACATTCCAGATTTGGATATCTTTTCTGACTTTGGTGGAATACACAAGTAATGAGGGTAAAAGGTTCAATAAAATTTGAAAATCATTATTGCGTATTCATTCATGCTCATACTGACAAACTCTGCGACAGTATATAAGATCAATGTATCGTATCACGAAAGAAAGATTTTTTACCAACAGTTTGCATTATGTTATGTTAGAAAGCACAGATGAGACGTGAATATATCATGTCCTATGCACAATGGTAAATAAAGACATATACGAGAAATAGTACATACAAGTCATAATACTAGGTTGAATGGATTTTTCCCCTCAACTTGTCATCTTTGGTAGGCAATCCATTCTAATAAACCATAAGCATGCACAGATTTGGCAGTGGTGGTTTCAAAAATATACTTCCCACATATGTAATTTGTGCATGTGAATGGAAGGAATATGATGACATGCTTTTTCCATTAGAAGGTGAATAGCGATGATGACATGAAATGAAATCTCAATCTTTTCAATGTCGTATTTCTTATTAAGTAACTGAACTGAATGTTCCATACATGCTCTATTCTGGAACTAAAAGCATGTATCGTTAATAATACATGCATGCGTTTCATAAGGCCAAATTTTTTAGAAACGTCTATGCATCATATGTGAGACTTCTACGGAACTATTCAAATATTCATTCATATCAGCGAGCTACGAAATATATTTATTTGCTTTTCAAACCTTTATAGTTTGCGTTAAAGGAAGTTAGTTAGCATACTTTTTACTCAGGACGAGGACCATGGAAAAAGAATCGGAAGCTTTTCAAACAGTTGTCTTTCAAATCTAAAACACTGATAGATGAGTTTTGAGTCAAAGCTTTGCCAAGAAGACAGGAGCCTTTATCCTTGATTCGATTTGATACTAAGCGAAGTTCTTTGATAGTTTCTGTTTTCTCAATCAATGAAGCAATCGGTGGCATGTTTTCATCATCCAAGTCATTCTGTTCGCAAAAAGAGAATAATTTAATCGTACATCGAGTATTTTATCTATTGTGTAGAGTCGATTAGACTTCAAATATACAATTCAAAGAGAATTACTATTTGGATTGTACCTGAGATAAATCCAGTGAAATTATAGCACCATTATATTTGGCGATAGTTTTACAAAGCGTTGGTAAAAATGGACCGATTCTGCATATGGAATTACAATTTTGACTTTAGAGAAAGAAACAACCAACCAATATTAACTCAATATGCAATTTATGAAATATTGAATTGTATTGCTGACCCAGTTTCAGCTAAATTCAAACGCTGAACGGTTCGGTTATGTTTAATTAGGGAATGTATTGATTCCGCATCCGATGCCGAAATCGGAACACCTAAGAAACTGAGATCAACTATAGTAGCATTTCTTTCGATCAAAGAGCATAATGGAGCGAAGCCTCCTTCAGAAGCAATTAGCTCCTACATTGCAAAATGAGCATTAAAAAAGCTTTCTCCAAAATAGTTGAATTAAAATAAAGAAATGTTTGTGGGTACAATATCAACATGAAGACTAGAGCCAGTTAATGCTTGACGCATTAATTCTGTTTGTGGCGGATTCATCTCTGCATACATGGATTCAAAGTCTATACTGTCTACACTGTCATTTTCCAAGATAAATTTGCTGTTTGAAATTCCATAATCAGGGGCGAATACCACAGGAAGCTCATCAGCTATTGTTATTACTTTTTCCTGTTTCGGTTTCGAATTCGCAATGCTTTCATCTACTGCATCTAGTTGCGAATCCAATTTTTTCTCGGACTCTTGCACCAGTTCAACCATTTGATCGCTCACGCCATCTTGTGACTTTCTCTTCTCTTTCAAACTATGACGCTTGTTCTTCTTTTTCTTTGACTGGGTTTCCAAAGGATTTTGTAATGAGTGTTTCGATCCTGCTCTTATCTTTGATTCATCTTTATGAGAATTCTTGCCCTCTTCAAAAGATCCCTTTGTGGATCCCTTGCTTTGTCTTCTATGCTTTCCTTTTATTGTACGCATAGAAGACGTCGTATCCTCGTGCGACGCTACTTTGACTTTTTTCTTCTTTCTTAGTGATTTCTCAGGTTTATTATGCTAGAATTGAAACAAAGTTTGATTGAAATGAATAGGAAAATTTTGTTGGAATTTGCCGATTTGATTTTTGTTCAACAAATACCTTTGGTGCTTCCATTTTGAAAAGTCTGCATTGCGAAGTGTATTATCCCCATCCCCTTTACAAGAAATTTGGAATTTTAAGTTTCAAAATCTTAAAAACTTCATCAAGTTGTCTGCATAATATCCATAGAGATAATAGGGACTATGCAAAAAAAATTATAGAGCTTCCTGTTCAAGAATTTTCAGTTTTACTTTAGTAATTTTTAGTCTTCGTTGTTTTTCGACAAGTCGAGCAAGCAGCTCCATGTAAAATGTAAATACACGCTAAAGTTTAAGAATTGCATTACTCAGTGCGTCAGGCACTCTATGATTGCGTGAAAATTCAAAATTGTCTGCACGCTCAGGTTAAGCTGTAGAAGAACAAAATCTGGGGACATTCAGAATTTTTTCCAAAACGTAAGTTTCAAAACTGTTTTAATTAAGTAAGTAAGTAAGTGTAATTAGTATGTTGGTATGACCAGTTTGAACCGTATATTTAGCATTGATCTCGTACTCTAGATTAAAAAGTGCTGACACTTTTAAACGCAAACGTGAACAAAACAAATTAAATCGTGCTTGGTGTTTTATTTTGTCGAGAAAACATTTTAAATCTTTCAATTATTAAATGTGCCTTCAATTTTGTAATAATCAAATTCAAAACTTTTAATTCTTTAATGGGCAATGATTTTTTATGATTAAAATTTTCTATTCGTACAAAACTTTCGTTTTGCTGACGAAAGTTGAGAATATCTGAAAAATAGTTCAAATTAAAGCGGTTTTCAATTTATTTACATTATGAAGCATCAAATTTTGAAGACTTTTCATATCAAAATTTGATATGAAAATAGAAATTAATTATTTATTTGATGGTTTATTTATGAACAGTGATTTAGAATAATGATTTGATTTGATGAGTAAATAACTGTTGCTGTATCTCATTATATTATGCGATTATGCCCTAGGTTTTCAACGTAGATTCTCCCAATCGGAGTTACAAAACATATTGCTTTCAATATTAGGTTTTAGCATTGAGTTTGGCATTCAACTTTCACATAATTCTTATTACTTTACTGTGAACGATCTAATTTAGAATGTTATACCAGCGATTGTTATGTAGAGATTAGAGGACAACTTATCGCATGTTTTCTGAAAATATGAAGTTAATTACATAAAGACTAAAGAAATGGTTTCATTTTATATTTTCAGAGCCGTTAAGTATGGGAGCTCGTTATGAAATGGCCGTTGGCCTGACCAAAGGTCATAAAACCATCAAAAATAAATTAACACCTCGCCCTGCTTCAAAGAAAGGGGTAAGTACTGTGTGCTCTTAAACATCTAAAAATCCTTTTTACTAATTTTAAGCCATAAACTGAAATTTAAAGTCAATCTTGGAATAAATTTCTTTCCCTCATTTAGAGACAAACTAAACACAACAAGTTTGTGCATGACATCATTAGAGAAGTTTGTGGACATGCTCCCTATGAAAAGAGAGCTATGGAGTTGCTTAGGGTATCTAAGGATAAGAGAGCATTGAAATTCCTGAAGAAGAGGGTAATTATTTTTGTCTAACTATGAATAAGTAAAATTATTCTTATTGTTGATGAATGAAATTAATTCATTAGCAGCGTTATTTCATTGTTTTTTTACTTTTATCTGCAGTTGGGCACCCACATTAGAGCAAAGAGGAAGCGTGAAGAATTGACCAGCGTCTTAACCCAAATGAGGAAAACTGCTGCCCAGGAAAAGAAAT
>Ga0210040_10008593_pt1 | contig 12065 bp, 4 predicted proteins | sample CryGeyCG12114_NA_FD_185462 | JGI IMG/M metagenome (GOLD analysis project Ga0210040, IMG submission 185462) | Groundwater microbial communities from aquifer - Crystal Geyser CG19_WC_8/21/14_NA (SPAdes) (version 2) | ecosystem: Environmental > Aquatic > Deep subsurface > Groundwater | place: USA... | reverse complement strand
TCTTCTTTAGTCTGTGAATTAGTCGGTTTTCACAGTTGAGGGTGACGAAATCGAATTGTGTTACCAAAATCACAGAAATCTCCTCAGTTTGGTGCAACTCAAATGACAACTCGGGACCAGTTGACAATATGTTTGTTATATGATATTGTGTTTTAGCTGGAAGTTTAGTTGTGCTGCTCTCTACTAAATCATGTGTAACATTACACAGTAATATCTATGGACTATCGTTTCCTAAATTGGGCTAACAGCAGTAAGCTACGTGCCGAAAATTGCTAACTATTAGTTTCGGAGAGGTTTCAAAATTACGTTTTCATAAGATAATGTGTTTGGCCGTCCAGTCGTACATTCCAAATTTTCATTTTTTAGTTAATAGTAAATAAATGTGTTCCCGAAAAAGTTGATTTTTAGTGCATCAGTAATCTTGATTTAAAAACTAAACATACTAAAATCATGAAAACCACATTCCTTCCAACTATAGTACATTTTATCCTTGCAACTAACTACCTTTGGAAAAAACCAGCAGCAGCTTCCTAACCCACAGAGAGAAAAAAACTAATGAAATAATTAGTGACCATGTGGGCTGAAAAAGTGTGTGGCTCTCATTATTCACGATTAGAGAAAGCCTACCCCTTACAATTACATCCATAGGAAGAGATAAATGAGAAAAAAGAACGAAGCGGAAATTCGTGTTTTACTCCAGGCTAAATGTCTGACCAGTTTATCAGAGTTGAGACTACTACTTACTTACTTACCTTGGACAAGACATGTTTTTTTGTCTATCCAACTCACTAACTAACTAAAGTCACCCCCGTAAAAAAAGTGTGTTGAGATAGGTAAGTTTGCTAGTATAATACGAAGAAGTGAGAGTGAGGAAACTTTAGCTCTCTCAGTATTTTTTCTTCTCCTGGACAGAACATATTATGAAGATTGTACGTGGCATTTTTTCCTTGTAGCCTGGGGACTTTTTGAAACTAACTAAGAACAACAACAAGTCAGTAAAGAATGCTCCCTCCCTGGTCCTTCGGTCGTACACAGGCAACTAGCCAGCATTAACAATATTATCACGTAGTGGAAATCTCCGACATCATCATATCATCATACTATTATTCACTTTTCCTTTTTAAGTACCAATGAGTCCAGCATCAATCTCCTCCTCTTTTTTCCATATAAAAGCTACATGGTGTGTTGTTCCACTGGATCCGAAAATAGTTGACCATACTGACTGTGAACCACAATAGGATTTGGCTCCATGAACAAATGCAATAAGTTTATGGGAGACATAACGCAAGGATTTTTTGGTAATAATAATACATTTGTACCTGGAAATTGGTATGTTTATCAAAGATAAAGATCATGTATAGGGAATGTGGTTGGTTGTGGCAAAAGAACGCGTGTTTTTTTTTTCATCCGGGACTTGTAGACTGCAATCTGTAAAACACTGACCTATTTTTTTCTTTTCATAGTTTTTATTGCTTTTTTTCGTGGATTAATTATTGTGGTGAAGGGTATCTTGTTTCACAGAATGAATGTTAATTTCAAGGAAACAATAATGATGGGCATCAAATGGCTTTGTTATATGGTTCCTTGACTAATTTTTTGTATCTTTTTTTGATGTATAGTTTCCTCAAAGAAGGATTAAATCATGGAGAAGAATATTGTATTATGGTAAAAAAATAACCCTTTAGTTTGTTAGTTGGTTAGTTTCTTGCCTTTTGTCCTATAGGGAAAGATTTTTGCTCTTTTCGATTGAGTCGAGAGCCACCGTGAAACGAAGAGATCAAATTTTAGGTCGGAAAGTGTTAGTTTCTTGAAAAAGTTGTTGGGCTAGAATGGAAGTGCAACGAATTAGAAGAGAGGGTTAGATGAATTATGTGGGACCTGGACTATGTATAAGAAAATGAACAATGCAGTTGTGATTAAAGTTTCGTCAAATTTGAATGGAGACTTGTATAAGCAAACAAAAGGTATGGCGCAATGAATCAAAGTGGTGGATCATAATGGTAACGCTGATGCAATCTTTTTCCACAAAAGAGGAAAACAAAGGATCAAGCAGACCATTCATGTTGACCGATTTTTCTGTCTTACTTAGTTGAAAAACAAAAATAACAATGTTACATTATAACATATCGGGCTACTGGTGAACTGGTTACAATAAAAACAACAAGTCTGTATATTCATTTGAATACATAATGGCGATCCTATACCTAGGGGCTATAAGGGGCAATAAAATGAGTTCAAAAGACGAAAAATAAGAAATGTATATCACATTTACTGTGCACAGGAGCTACCTAGAGATCAGTTTTATCTTGGTAATGGAACTAATGGAAAACTAGCTCATGAAATAAATTCAAAAATTTGGAATGTAACATTAAAACTAAAATCCTGCATGTTCTTATACATGTGTAAGTTTAAAAAAAAACCTAGTGGTTCGTTTTCTTCAGCAGCATTGTCGTAATAGTAGTTGCATAATAAATATCCAGTTTTGATGCAATTGCATTTCACGAACGGAGGTCATTATTGAAGGATTCGTGCACCTATAGCAGTGCTTTAAGTTCATAGATGAAATTCCTTAACTTTAAAAGCTGCAGCAACAACATTTCTCGGCTCTCTTATATCATTATTTACGAAAGAAAACATTTCTTTGCCCTTCATTAGTTACAGACGGATCGGAACCAACAAGTTGTTGCCCATTCGTTCTAGGCTGAAGGGAAAAACTGCATATTTGGAGGACTTCATGCTGAGTTAATAATAAACCTGGTAGTTTACCCAATCTGACATGTGAAGTCGGACTATGTTGACTTTTCAGATTTCGTAACTTTCCATTCTTTTGTGATTGCGATACCAAAGTCAATTACTAGACTGTACTTAATGTCTACTTCAGTTTGGATTTCGAAATATTGCTTTAAAAAAATACTTACATCATGGAAAACAAATTAATTTTCCCAAACAGTAGCAATTAAAAGTAAAACTAGTTGAAATGTATTCATGCATGAACTAAATTTTGAAATCTTATAGATACACACAAAAAAGGGTTAACTAATCAAGCCGAAAAATAATTAAAATGGGACACAGCGCTCTCCGATTAAATTACATGTTTAACCAACCAACTTAATTTTTTGTGTCGTGTGTTCCACGCATGTTTTAGAAAACGAAAGTCAGTTTCTATATAAAAAATACACTCCTTTTTCTCCCTTAAATACCTGCTAGATACTGGAATAATTTTTTGTTCACATTCAACCAACCCTTATAGTGTCTTGTGTTTGTTGTTAGTAGGTGTATTTAGTCAGTATTACAAGTTGTGTAAAACGTATATAATTTCATGTAATCTCAAGCATTTCGTCATCAGATTTTTTTTTGCCCAAAAGTTGCCTTTTTATGAGCACGCGACCCGAATGTGTCTAGACAATTTTGAAGCGAAATGCGTAAGCGGTAGCAATTCATGGATGGTCTGATTGAGCCAAGCTTTTAGACGGATTTCATAAATTTTGGAAATTCAGTCCAGGGTGTGGAGTTAATCTCGCAATTTATTATGAAACCCTTTAGCAAATGAGTTACCAAATTCTTTATTCATGGTTTGGAGCTCGGATTCATATTATGGGATATTGTTCATTTAGTTTAACACTCCGATTTTCCATCGGCATAATATAATGTAAACTTACAATAGTAAGTAAACCATTGTGTCTTACAGTAGTACTGGATCTAGTTTCCCAAAATTTCATGTTTCCAGCACTTTGAAAGTCCTCATTAACTGTTATTACTGTATACACCTCAGAAAGGTGAAATGCGTTTGATAATTTCATGGATCACTTTAGTGCCACTCACTCACTTTGAGCTCTTCACTCTTATATTCTTGTATACAAAAGGTAACGTAACAACCAAGTAAGTAAGGGTTTCCCAATTGTCAGTAATTTCTGTCAGGAGAAGATGAAATTGAGAAAAATGGACAAGATCCCATCCACTTGATTCGAATTTTACTGCCTGATGTTTCATTTTTGTAGAATTTGGTTTGTTAGTGTTCTGTAGTAATCTACTTCTATGGTTTGTATATTTTGTTAAAATCATAGAATGTTTACAAAATTTACCGTGAACATTTGTGCGAACACGAGCAAACAAACAAGCAGTGACATAATTGGTTTGAGAATTTAGAATGATGGAAGCGTGCAAAGCAAAGTAAAAAAAATTTACGACTCTATTTCCATTAAAAAGGCAAAGAGACCGGTCAGTGGCAAATGAACTTTAGTTAGTTAGTTAGTTAGTTAGTGCATACTGAACATATTACTACTATTATTATTATGGACTTGTGCGCTAGATTTTACATTATCATGTCTTGTAATTTATGACAGGAAGAGAATAAGACAGACAATGCTATACCTTGGAATATGAACTTGCATTTATTTATGTCTTTGAAAGTTCTGGTTGAATGGCTCTTGTCAGGGCAAAAGGGCTAAAATTATCCACTCAATATCTGGTCAAGCACCAACTGCTATACGTATTGCTTCTTGTGTGCTTAAAACTTAAGACAAGCTGTAAAACAAAAATATAAGACGAGAGGATTAACATTATTATGAAAGACAGTGATTATTGTGTGCGCACAAAAGACAAAATTTAGATTTCAGTCAATTTTCTGTTGACTCCATTCATTTCACTAACTAACTAACGTAGCTGAATGAACAAGCGTAATTGTGATTTGAATAAATCGAACAATTTTTTGTGCAGCTTATCAAGAAAATGTACACATTGGATTAGAATTCCTCAGAAACTGAATGGAATTCAGTATTAGAAAAGAAACTGTTAATTTTATGTGTGTCGCAGTAGCTCATTATAAGCTTTTAGTTAGTCAGTTTCAAGCATGAATGAGATATGCTACAGTCTTATGTTAAAATTCCGTATAAAATACTTTAGCTTCGAGTCAAGATAATTACCCAAAATGTACTTTACTGGACTAACTACAGTCGGCTGTTTTTGTTGTATTCTATTTTCACCTTTTACTGCATGTCCTCAGCACAAACCAGGGTACACTATCTGTCATATACGGTACGAACAAACAAAAATTATTTCGTCTTCTATAGGCACTTAACGAGCAGACATTTGGAATAGTCTGTAGAAACTGTCATTAAGAAGCGAGAGTATAAAACTGAAAAGATAATTATACTTACTGCTGGCTGGTCACATAGCTAGTTAGTTAGTTAGTATGACTTCAGAAGCGCTGTAAAAAATGGTACTACTAACTATCGGTTGAGTTTCATGAGTATGCATCAAAAACCTGCAGAATGAGAATTATGAAAGTAACGAAGAAAATGTGAAAATCCGTATCAATACTGTTTACTAGTAGAGCCAAATTTTAGTAATTCCACAAGTTAGCAAAATAAAGTTTCTAGCAATAACAGGGAGAAAAATAATCGACGATTTTAAAATTCACGTCCCAATAATTCGTTCCAATGACTATTTTTCCACGATGACAAAAACACCAGTAAACCATAATTTAAATGTTTGGTGTATACTCCTCTGACAATTCAGTTCGTTCCGTCTGACATTACAAGTGATATATAGAGAAAAAGATGAAAAGAGCCCAACGAAACAAACAACTTGCATATTCAAGTTTTTGGGGAACAAATTCGACGATTCACAAAAGGAAAAGAGCAATGAATTGTTCCGACGTGGACACACAAACAGGACCATATAAAAGTCCACCAGCAGAGTTTTTCATCATCAATAGTCATTGATCAAGTACAGAGAGTTACTACGCACTGTATTTTCCAACTTACTGCCCATATTGAAAATGAGCCGTTAATTTTACAATAAATTTTAGGATATATTTTCTGAAAAAACATCTTTTGTTACACTTTGACTAGTTTTCTCATTTAAACGATTTAAATCAATGTTATGTACAGAAAAATTCTGCTATTGTAATAATTATTAGTTTGGTTAATGGTTACCACTATGTTATGTTATGTGCTATCATGTATAGGGAATTATTTTCTATTTACAGGTCTTTCATTATTTAACTTGACTTTGCATCTGTTTGCTGTTTTGATAGTAATACACAGTGACTAACCATTAACGCTCCGTTAAAATGATCATATTATTTTCCAAAGAACAGAGTTCATGCAGTATCCAGCTTCGCGACTAATGGGAATTCTGTAAGCACAGCTTGTGAAAAGAACATTGACGCTATTCATTTGTGAATACGGGCCAAACAACGTTCTTTATGTATGGGAACCATCATAATGTAATGTTGCTAGTTGCTACATACAAACTAACTATTAGTAAGTCCGCACATATATGAGCTCCAGTATACTGGTATTCGGATACCATGATCCTATTGTCAAATTCGACATAATGACTTATCGGTGTCTGAGAAAGAATAGCACGTCAATGAGCTATACATTTGTGTATGGTAGAAAACTCATCATTTCATATGGATGTCGTATTCACAATAATGATCCATTATTATGTACTATATGTGTCATTTTAGTAAAATTTCTTCGTTGAGAAAACATTCGTTACTTAGCCTTCCAATTGAAAATCTGAATAGAATATGAAAATGCTCAAAAAACTTACTCAACAAAAAGAATGTGTAACTATTCACGCAATTAAATTTGAGAGCGAAAGCTCTACTGTTTTTCTATATATAGCAATCAAATGTGGAATTATATTCCCTCGCTAAGCAGCAGGCATTTATTGAATAAGGCTTCGTTATGTAATTTGAAAACGGAAAGCAATTAACAACATTCTTCTTTCTGAGGTGATTATTATCATACAGAAAGAAGCATTATTTCCATCCATTAATTAGTGAGACTGGGAAAAAATTACATGTGAGTGTACCTAGTACTTACTTACAAGACTTGTTTTCTTCTCAGTTCAGACTGACTGTGAGTTCATATAGATGCATAAGGGAACATTGTGTGCAGTTAGTGGACTTGATATAGGGAAGATGATGATTCTTTTGAAAATGAGCCCAGCAGGTACACCTGTAAAACTCAGCTTGACAAGAATACACCGTCCATCAATTCCTTGAGCCACTCAATCTTGAGCAGACTCCTTCATTCCGCTCCCTTGATTTTTTTCAAGTACACCATAAAACTCATGGCTATCAAATGATCAGCTAAATGAAGGAACAAATATTGAGGATCAGTACAAAGATAACGTCAACAAATGATGTGATATGTGAATAAAAGATGCTATAATGATCCCAGAGTCAAATTCAATATTACAACCGTAGTTGTTAGGTTAGTTAAATGGGAGGAAAATACTGATTTTGCTGTATTAACAAATTCTAATTCAGAATATTATGTGAAATTTTCACGCCGTAGACAAATTTTACTAAGAACCATATTATTGTGGTAGATATTAAAGATTTTGGCATGTTTTTTCGGCTGTGAAAATAATCGAGTATTAAAAGTAAGCTATATCTGTAGTATTTATTTACAAGTTTTACGGCCAAACCTTTCTCTAACAACAGAGCATGCGTTTTATTTACAACATGACTGACGTTGCATTTATTATTGTCAGAAGCAGAAATTTCCGCCTCCCTGACCTTGCTCACTAAAGCTTTCCTTAGGATATTATACTATAGCTAACCATATAACCAAACAAAATGAATTCATTTGTATTCCATGCATACTATAGTGATGCTCACTAACTAACTAAAGCAGAATTTAATTATTATTACAGTACTGCATGATGATGTTTACAGATTTTTTTTCTCTCCATTACACACCAGCTGGACTATATAGTTGCCGTTTCCGTCCTATAATTAAACAGAATACAAACAAGGAGTATGGTGCACACATAATGCGTTGTTTCCAACGAATAATATCGTTTGCTAAACACGTATAATTTCTAACTTTCTACCTCCCCTCTTCTCATATGAATGAGCGATGGTATTTTTTAGAGCTTTTCGTTATTCTTTTCCCCGTCGCATAAAGAATTTATCGGGAGATATAGAATTCCCTCTTGTAAACAAAAGCCGACGACTCTGTGACTGACTATATAAGTAACAAGGGCCTAGTCATGCGTGTGCGTATGCCGTAGGACAACTTTGAAATGACTGACTGTGTCTCTCCGATTTTTTTTCATTCTAAGAATGAACGTCTTCTCTCCCTCTCTTTTTTTAAGTAGCTTAAGCTTGTGGAGGATGAAAAAAAACCAAGTGTTCACATGAATTTTAAAAAGAATCTTATTGATATTCCATTCCTTCATTGTATTTTCATTCCAGTTGACTTGATCACTTCTCTCTGTATACTAAAATGGCCAGTCTCAGATGCCAACTACCAACGAAATGCATCTATAGTATGGAGAGCTTCACAAGGTGAGAAAGTATGTTGATTTTGGATTGTGATGAAAATTTCTACCGAGTCTCATAGTGTGTGCGTAGACATTTTTTTCACCATCGCTGTTAACACTGTAAATTGATATTAGAATTCAAAAGAGGTCTGTCTCTTTTCTCTCTTGTTTTTTCATTATTATGTGCGTTCAAATGAGCACAAGTGATGTGACTGTTCCGTCAGTCTGCACGCGTACGTTTATGCACACACAAAACGGGCTCTATTAATTCTTGGTGCAAGATTTTTCACTTTTCTGGTTCACAAATAAAGGCGAATAAAGTTAATACAAGTAGCTGGAATATTATATATATTTGGCAGTGCCAAATTGGCACACAAAACTTTCCAAGATGAGTCAAACTGTGTGAAAAATTTAATGACTGAAGCTATAGTAATTATCTACAAGTTTTTGTTTGTCATCACATCAAATTATAGTTGTAAAAAAGAAAACTGGTGTATGCAGGAGGAGCCAATGATTCTAAAGTAAATAAATGAAAGAGCAAGTGAAATGAATCAAGATTACATGCGTTTCAAGTAACCAACCAAAGGAAAGCTGTGTAAAGTGTGATGATGACTGGAAAAATCATTGTTTTCCAAAGATCAAAAACTAGTGCTCCCACTTTTGTTTGTGCAGCTTATAGTTAGTTGGTTCTATAAGGTTTATTTTTCAATAATCATCACGTTCAAATCTTAGGATCGTGGGAACTAATCACTATTTTCAATTAGTTTGAAACCTTGAGCGAAACATTATCTGTGTGTTAGGCGAAACTCTTATAAATAAAGTGCTTTCCGTCGCGTCCCCTTCAGACTCACAATTTTCACCTGTCATGCAAAGTAAATTTATTCAACCTCATTTTGGAAGACGAATTGTTTGTCCAACGCAATCATTGTATACAGTCACCGTGCATGTTATGCATACAGTTGGAGTCTTTAATATATTCTTCTCAATAATTTTAGTGCCCAAAACTGTAGCATTGGTTCCAGAAATTGAAAAAAATGATGGAAAATCACATGGCTAACAAGGAAAAGGAGTTACCATTGAGCATGCACCCACACACAGTGGTGAATATAATCATCAGCTTGAGATGAAACGCACAAAGACTTTTTTCACTTTCCAGTTCTTTGCATGTATTTACCCCCTTCTTGACTGCCGTATATTTGAGTTAACATTCTTTTATTCCCATCATGCTACAAAAGTAGTCAGAAAGATGAAAATTTGTGTTGCCATAGAGATGAAAACTATCCCAATGACAATAAAATGCACAATTTCACCATAGCAACAAAATCAAAATTAGGATCCAGCAAATGCCACGTGAATAGAGGGTAGAGCAGTACATTAAACTGTTCACCATGTATATAGAAAGTCGCTATAATAATTGGGAGTTCGATGGATGTTGTTTCTATGGCAACGGTATTTTTTCTCATGACAACAACAAACATAGTACAAAAAAATTAAAATTTGGGGTGTTTTGGAACAAAGAAGTTGATGCTGAATATATGCACATTAAAAATACATTTTAAGCCAAACTACTGCTCCTTCTGCATGCCTTCACTGCATTTCTTTTGACTCGAATTACAAATGAGTCTTAAAAAGATTTCCATGTATACGCATATCAGATTTCTTCATCTTGTGAATGTTAAGCACACGAACAAAAGTACAAACATGAGTAGCTTTGAAATGACTAGGACAACTTATTAAATAGTCTGTAAGGTACATCATGCACGACTTTTATTCATCATTAGCAACGCTTCAACTCATTTAAACTTGCACTCTGTTCATAATAATTATTATCTATACACAATGTGAATTCAAGCATACATGTCTCCTAAGATGAAACTTTGTCATGTTGTCGTCAACTTTTTTACTGTTGAGAAAGGTCAGAAAATTGAAAAAAACTATCGATGAATTAGTGTGAGTGTAGAAAAAGCTGTATCCTTTCGTCTGTTTATATTTCCTATTTTCAAGTGGCTACAAAAATGCCTATGTACAGTTGAGCAAACACTTTTTGATTCTAATGAATCCAAATACTTTAATTAAGCACAAAACTTTTCTTATGTTACAGTCACCGACAGTCATTGAAAAGGAGCTGGAAAGACGGACAATACAACCTTTGGGATTTGCACGTCACTAAAATAGACTGTGACACATAAGGGACGTTGAGCTGTCACCAAAGCAGAGCAAAACAAAAGGAAAGGGTGCAAATGTTAAGATTTGTTTTTATTTTCACACATAACAAGTGGAAAAAACGTTACCCAACCTCATGCAAAATTTACAAAATGTCACTCGTCCCAAGAAAATGACAAAAGTCTGTTAGTTACAATACAAAGCTCCTCATTTGTTCCATAATTTAAAAGGCCTCTTGAATTTAAATGGTATCTCACTCACTCATATGGTTCGAAATAATTATTGGAGTGAAAGGGTCCAAGAACAGACAAGTGAGTGGAGTCCTTTTACCAATGGGATATAAAATTCAAGTAGACCTTTGGATATAAAAAGTTGAAATCCCTCAAAGTATGGCACAAGTTACTCACTTTACCTTCCAAAAAAGGCACCCACGATCAAGCATGTTACTCTCGCAAGTTAGTTAGTTAGCTACAAATCACACCATGATTATTATTAAAGGATCTTACAACGAAATTATCTTTAGTCAATGTATTCAGTATTCCTCAACCTTTCTTCCTTAGTAAAAAAATTACCTTAATCGGTCACTAACTAACTAAACGATCTTAAATCTCTGGCACATGCCATTATATATTGGGCTATAGCCCCAAAACTGTGATTGTCACCACAAGCCGAAAGTAAGGTCAACGGTTTTGAATGAGCCTTATTCCTTCGGAGGAACCCATCGTAATAACAGTGCGGAAATGTATGTATACCCTTATAAGAAACCTTTCAAGGCACGCGCTCCATATAAAGACTCTAGCATTAAAATCATGATTCAAAGGTGTGTGTGGGTTGCAGGTCAAAAAAGGTACAACTAACAAACTAACTATGACTATGGGTGATGATGCTAGGATACCAGGGATAGAAAAAAGCGCTGTGGTTTAGTTTCACTCCCGTTTAAAAGGCTCCAAGACACACAGAATACGAAAATGCTTAAAAAATGCAACAAAATGTGTTCACCCCCTCGTGTTGGCTTATAGATTGGAAACTCTTTGGAATCCTATCTGATTTCACACACATACACACACAATACCATTACCATATGTCAAATGTTCTCATCACCACCATTTGGCTGCAGACGAAATGCAATATTCTTGTACACACTTTGTGCACCCATGCAAGCATTATTATAGTCAGTGAGTAAAGTAAGCAGTAAGTGAAGTGACAAACTATATAGAATATTTTCCTTCTTTATGAAAACTAGTGTGCATAGTCATACGGAGTGAGTGAAGGTATAAGACCATATTAATGCCAACTTACTTTACTTAAATATACCCATAGTTTGCTTGTATTTTGAAGAGCAAATATAGTGCATTTGTTACCTTAGCTCTGTTATAAGATGTTAAGGTGCGTGCTTTTGAAACATGGATTCTGTTGAGCATAGTTACATATTTGGTATATAGGATATTTGGGGAAAGAAGAAAACCACGAGTAGTACTGACTGACTGACTACTGACTGATGATGAGCCTATATAGTCAAGTTGAGTGAGTGACTGAGAGAATTGGAGGAATTGAAAGATTCTTCTTCATCGTTCACTCACTTTGCTTTTCTTATTCTCCCGCATACAGAGTACATG
>Ga0210040_10008592_pt1 | contig 12065 bp, 9 predicted proteins | sample CryGeyCG12114_NA_FD_185462 | JGI IMG/M metagenome (GOLD analysis project Ga0210040, IMG submission 185462) | Groundwater microbial communities from aquifer - Crystal Geyser CG19_WC_8/21/14_NA (SPAdes) (version 2) | ecosystem: Environmental > Aquatic > Deep subsurface > Groundwater | place: USA... | reverse complement strand
GTGATCGGGCTCGAGCTCAGGCTCAGCGCCGACCGGCTCGGGGTCGAGGCCCTTACGGTCGTGCAGGTCGCCGTGGCGAAGTCGCGGGTCGCGACCGCCTGAACGACCGCTGGCGAGCCGGGCCGGCGGTCTTCCCCCGGCCACCGTCGGCGCGGCCGGACGCGGGCCCTCCCACCTCCTCGGTGGGAGGGCCCGCTCCGTGCCCGGGTGCCGAGGAGACTGCTGAACGACCATGTCCCGGCTGCGGCGCACCGGATCAGGCAACTGCGACCCCCACAGCCGGGGCCGTATCCGGATACGACCTTCCAGGTCTGGGGGCCGCATCTCGCCTGCCCCGGCACGTCCTCGCGCGGAACAGCATCGTTCAGCAGCCTCCTAGGCTGGCGCCGTGACGGGACGCGGACGACGGGTCGGCCTGACCGGCGGCATCGCCTCGGGCAAGAGCACGGTGGCCAACCTGCTGCAGGAGCGGGGCGCCCTGGTCGTCGACGCCGACGTCCTCGCCCGGGAGGTGGTCGAGCCCGGCACGCCCGGGCTCGCGGTCGTGGTGGAGCGGTTCGGTCGGGGGGTGCTCGCCCCCGACGGGCGGCTGGACCGGGCGGCGCTCGGTCGGCTGGTGTTCTCCGACGACGCCTCCGGAGCGGCCCGCCGGGACCTCGAGGCCGTCGTGCACCCCGCCGTACGGGCCCGTGCGGCCGAGCTCGAGGCGGCCGCCGACCCCGGCCAGGTGGTCGTGCACGTGATCCCGCTGCTCGTCGAGACCGGCCAGGCCGGCACGTTCGACCTCGTCGTCGTGGTCGACGTGGACGAGGAGGTGCAGCGCGCGCGCCTGCTGGCCCGCGGCGGGCTCGACGAGCGGGAGGCGGACGCCCGGATCGCGGCCCAGGCGTCCCGCGCCGAGCGGCTGGCCGCCGCCGACCTCGTGGTGGACAACGACGGGGACCGCGACGACCTCGTGCGACACGTCGACGGGCTCTGGGCGCGAATCAGCGCGACCTGACTCCGCGGGCTGCCATACTCCGTGCCGAGCCGGTCCCCACGGTGGCCGGCGGCACGCCAAGACCCCGGGGCCGGGCCAGGCCGAGGAGGACCTTGATGGAATGTCCGCGCTGCCACGCGCAGATCCCCGGCACCGCACACTTCTGCCCGGGGTGCGGTGCCGACCGACGCACCGGCGACTGGGCCCGGCGACGCTCGTTCGCGGCGAGGCCCGACGAGCCCGTGGCCTCGTTCTCCGTCTTCTCCTCGATCATGCCGCTCGGCTCGGGGCAGCGGCCCCAGACCTACCGGATCGCGCTCACGATCGCCCTGGTGGTCGCCCTGGTCGCCGCCATCTTCGGCGCGATGCCGATCGCGGTGCTCGTCGCGGCCTTCGCCCTCCCGATCGTCTACGTGGTCTACATCTACGACGTGAACCTCTGGGAGGACGAGCCGCTCCCGGTCACGGGGCTGGCCTTCGCCCTGACCGGCGTGCTCGCCCTCCTCTGGACCGTGGTCTGGACGCTGCTGCGCGGGCCGGTCTCCTTCGCCACGCCGTCCTTCGACGGGTCCGGCTCCGCGGCGCCCGCGCTGGGCACCTTCCTCCTGGTCGCGGTGCTCGTCCCCGTGGTGGGAGAGGCGATCCGCCAGCTCGGGCCGGTGCTGCTGGCCCGGCGGCCGCAGTTCGACGACCTGATGGACGGCCTGACCTTCGGCGTCGTCAGCGGCGTCGCGTACGCCACCTTCGACACCCTGGTCCGGCACTGGGCGCTGCTGACCGGTGGTCTGCAGGACGCCGACCCCGGCCTCTGGGTGTCGCTGGTCTTCCTCGAGGGCTTCGTCAAGCCGTTGATCATGGGCACGGCGACGGGGCTGGCGTGCGCCGAGTTCTCCGGCCTGGGGCGCGGCTACGACGGCTTCACCCCGCGTTACGTCCGTGCGCTCGTGCTGGCGGTGGCGGCCAACGTGGCCTACCAGGCCGGCACGTACCTCTTCTCCTTCCTCGGCAGCGCCACGCTCGGGGTGCTGCTCAGCATCCTGTGGGGGCTGCTGGTCCTCGCGATCCTCGTGCTCCGCCTCCGGGTGGTGCTGCACACCGGCCTGATGGAGGCCGCCCTCGAGCACGCCGCCCGCAACGCCGGGGTGGGGCCGCAGGGCGATCTCGCCTTCTGCCCCCGGTGCGAGATGCCGCTGCAGCCGGACGCGGCCTTCTGCGCGGCCTGCGGGACCGCCGTGGCCGCCACCACGAACGTGCACCGCCCCAAGGTCGCCAAGGCCGCCAGGGTCGCCAAGGCCGCCAAGGTCCCCAGCGGCGCTGGCGCCGCCGCCACGCCCCAGCCCGGCGAGGAGACCGTCGCCCTGCCGAGGCAGACCGGCGGCGCGACGGCGATGGACGAGCCGGGCCGAACCGGCCCCGACGGGGAGGAGCAGGCATGAGCGAGCCGCAGGGGCCGCGCCCCGGCCAGGGCCAGCCGCCCCACCCCCAGGGCTACCCGCAGCAGCCCGGTCCCCAGGGGTACCCGCAGCAGCCGGGTCCGCAGGGGTACCCGCAGCAGCCGTACGCGCAGCAGCCCGGCTACGCGCCCCAGGGCTACCCCCAGCCGGGCTACCCGCAGCAGCCGGGCTACCCGCCGCAGGGCTACCAGCCGTCCGGCCCGCCGGGCGGTCCGCCGAAGCGGCGGAGCGGGCTGGTGATCGTCGGGATCGTGCTGGCGGCCGTCGTGGCCCTCGTCGCGATCGGCGGCATCGTCATCGGCCTGAGCGGCGGCACCAAGGACGTCCCGGCCACGACCATCACGCCGAGCCCGCAGGCCCCGCCGTCGGACGAGCCGTCGCCCGACCCGAGCTCCTCGCCGTCCCCGGAACCCTCGGGCGGCGCCACCCCCGGCGGCGGGTCGGCCGTCGACATCGGCCACGACGTGAGCGTCGTCCCGGCGGACGGCTGGGAGGTGAAGAAGGAGACCGGCTCGCTGGCCCAGCTGAGCGACAGCAAGAACGTGTACGTCGGCCAGACCACCGAGCTCGACCCCGGCTCCAACCCGGGCCAGGTGTGCACCGCCTGGCACAAGCAGCTCGCCGACGGCGAGGGTGGCGGGAAGTTCGCGGCGCCCGAGACCGCGGACGTCGGCAGCGAGAACCTACGGGCGGCCACGTGCTCCGCCCAGGTGACGGCCAGCAGCGGCCAGGGCTCGAGCGACCTGCTGCTCGTCAGCGTGGTGTCCGTCCGGGTCTCCGACGGCGTCACCGTGGTCGGCACGGTCGCCTTCACCAAGGGCGCCGACCAGGACCGGCTGCAGGACGACTTCACGTCGATGACGAGCAGCATGCTGCAGACGCAGGCCGCCGGCTGACCTCTCGTCGGGGGCTCTAGCGGGCCCCCGACGAGACCGCGGGCCGCGACCCGCGGAAAGTGTCTGAGGGGCTGCGTACGCTCGATGCATGCGTCCGATCACCGACCTGCAGCGCACGGTCGCCCCGTTCAAGATGGAGGCGGGCTTCGAGCCCGGAGGGGACCAGCCGACCGCCATCGCCGACCTCGAGCGCCGCATCCTGGCCGGGGAGCAGGACGTCGTGCTGCTGGGCGCGACCGGCACCGGCAAGACGGCCACCGTGGGCTGGCTGACCGAGCGCATCCAGCGTCCCGTGCTCGTCATGCAGCCCAACAAGACCCTGGCCGCGCAGTTCGCCAACGAGCTGCGCCAGTTCTTCCCGCACAACGCCGTCGAGTACTTCGTCTCGTACTACGACTACTACCAGCCCGAGGCGTACATCCCCCAGAGCGACACCTACATCGAGAAGGACTCCTCGCTCAACGAGGAGGTCGAGCGGCTGCGGCACTCGGCGACCAACTCGCTGCTCACGCGTCGGGACGTCATCGTGGTCGCCACGGTGTCGGCGATCTACGGGCTCGGCACCCCCCAGGAGTACGTGGACCGGATGGTCCGGCTCAAGGTCGGGCAGGAGGTCGACCGCGACGCCCTGCTGCGTCGGCTCGTGAGCATCCAGTACGCGCGCAACGACCTGGCCGGCACGCGCGGGACGTTCCGGGTGCGCGGCGACACCCTCGAGGTGTTTCCGATGTACGAGGAGCTGGCGGTCCGGGTCGAGTTCTTCGGCGACGAGATCGAGCGGCTCTCGACGCTGCACCCGGTGACGGGCGAGGTGGTGACGGAGGACCAGGAGGTCTACGTCTTCCCGGCCAGCCACTACATCGCCGGCCCGGAGCGGATGGAGCGGTCGATCCGCGACATCGAGACCGAGCTGGGGGAGCGGCTGGGCCAGCTCGACGCCCAGCACAAGCTGCTCGAGTCCCAGCGCCTGCGGATGCGCACCAGCTACGACATCGAGATGATGCGCCAGATCGGCAGCTGCTCCGGCATCGAGAACTACTCCCGCCACATGGACGGCCGCGGCCCGGGCACGCCGCCCAACACGCTGCTGGACTACTTCCCCGAGGACTTCCTGCTCGTCGTCGACGAGTCGCACGTGACCATCCCGCAGATCGGCGGGATGTACGAGGGCGACATGTCCCGCAAGCGGACGCTGGTCGACCACGGCTTCCGGCTGCCGAGCGCGATGGACAACCGGCCGCTGCGCTTCGAGGAGTTCGCCGAGCGCATCGGCCAGACCGTCTACCTCTCCGCGACGCCCGGCGACTACGAGCTGGCCAAGGGCGACGGCTACGTCGAGCAGATCATCCGCCCCACCGGCCTGGTCGACCCGCAGGTCGTGGTCAAGCCGACGTCGGGCCAGATCGACGACCTCATCGCCGAGATCCGGATCCGGGCCGAGCGGGGCGAGCGCGTCCTCGTGACGACCCTGACCAAGAAGATGTCGGAGGACCTGACCGACTACCTGCTCGAGAACAAGGTCCGCACCCGCTACCTGCACTCCGAGGTCGACACCCTCCAGCGGATCGCCCTGCTGCGTGAGCTGCGGATGGGGGAGTACGACGTCCTCGTCGGCATCAACCTGCTGCGCGAGGGTCTCGACCTGCCCGAGGTGTCCCTGGTGTCGATCCTCGACGCCGACAAGGAGGGCTTCCTCCGCAGCGCGAAGAGCCTCATCCAGACCATCGGCCGGGCCGCCCGCAACGTGTCGGGCGAGGTGCACATGTACGCCGACTCGATCACCGACTCGATGGCGGCCGCCATCGACGAGACCAACCGCCGCCGCGAGATCCAGGTGGCGTACAACCTCGAGCACGGGATCGACCCCCAGCCGCTGCAGAAGAAGATCGCGGACATCACCGAGATGCTCGCCCGCGAGGACGCGGACACCGACTCGCTGCTCAGCAGCGCCTCCGGGTCCGGGCGCCAGCGGGGCAAGGGCAAGTCGCCCGTCCCCAGCCTCGGGATGGAGTCGGGCACGCAGGCACGCAAGCTGGCCGGGCTGCCGGCCGGGGAGCTGGCCGACCTCGTGCAGCAGCTCAACGACCAGATGCACGCGGCGGCCGCCGACCTGCAGTTCGAGGTGGCGGCGCGGCTGCGTGACGAGGTGTCGGAGCTCAAGAAGGAGCTGCGGCAGATGGTCGAGGCCAACCGCTGACCGACCAACCGCCCGAGGAACGAGGGCTTGGTCGGTCGGGACAGAGGGTGGGGAAGCGGATCGACCTCGTCGTTCTCTGTCTTCTGTCGAGGCGAAGCCTCTGCTGTCTTTTGTCGAGGCGAAGCCTCTGCTGCCATACTGGGCCGCTGGAGGGGAGTATTCCCCTGCGTGAGCATCGTCAACACGGAGCGCCGGACCTCACGGTCTGCCGCACCCGGTGCCCTCGGTCAGCCTGGCTGACGGAAGAGACCTCCGAGACTCTTGCGTTCCTCGAACCCCCGTCTCGGAAGGTCTTCCCTGCATGGACGTCCACGGTTACGCCTGGGCCGCCACCATCGCGATCATGGTGGCGATCCTCGGCTTCGACATCTTCGTCATCGGACGGCGGCCGCACGAGCCGTCCATGAAGGAGGCCGGAACGGCGATCGGCGTCTTCGTCGCTCTCGCCGTCGTCTTCGGCCTCGGGGTCTGGTGGGTCTCGGGCCCCCGTTACGCCGGCGAGTTCTTCGCCGGCTGGCTCACCGAGTACAGCCTGTCGATCGACAACCTCTTCATCTTCATCATCATCATGACGAAGCTGAAGGTGCCGCGTGAGCTGCAGCAGTTCGCGCTGCTGGTCGGGATCGTGCTCGCCCTGGTCTTCCGCGGGATCTTCATCGCGGTGGGCGCGGCGGCCATCGACCGCTTCAGCTGGGTGTTCTTCCTCTTCGGCGCCTTCCTGCTCTACACCGCGGTGCGGCTGGTCATCGACTACCGCAACCACGACGACGACGAGGAGGCGCCGGACAACGCGCTCATCCGCTTCGTCCGCCGGCGCTTCCCCTCGACCGAGGACTTCGACGGACCGCACCTGATGGTCAAGCGGGACGGCAAGCGGCTGATCACGCCGATGCTGATCGTCATCGTCGCGCTCGGCAGCACCGACCTGCTCTTCGCCCTGGACTCGATCCCGGCCATCTACGGGCTCACCCAGGAGCCGTACCTGGTCTTCACGGCCAACGTCTTCGCCCTGATGGGCCTGCGCCAGCTGTACTTCCTGCTGGGCGGCCTGCTGCGCAAGCTCGTCTACCTGTCGATCGGGCTGTCGATCATCCTCGCCTTCATCGGCGTCAAGCTCATCTTCCACGCGCTGCACGAGTACCACCTCGACGAGCGCCTCGGCATCCCCTTCAGCCTCGAGATCCCCATCTGGCTCTCGCTGCTGGTCATCATCGGCACGCTCACGATCACGGCGGTCGCCAGCCTGGTGAAGTCGCGCTGGGACGACGACCACGCGCAGCCGACGGGGACGGGCTCGAGCACGGCCGCTTGAGCGGTGGCGCCTCGGCGCCCAGCCGCGTCTCGGCTGGTCGAGCCTCACCGCCCTGACTCAGGGCGGACCTCACGAGAACCCGGTCCTCGAGGTCGCCCTCGAGGCGCTGGCGGTCCCGAGTCCGCCTGGTGCACGCCCGGCCGAGGGGCCGTACGGGCCCGGAAACAGAGGAAGTCCGTACCTACCTGCTCGGGGGTTCAGGTAAGGACGGACTTCCCGTGTGACGGACGGGGATGATGCTCGGGGGTTCATCACCCCCGTCCGACAGCAATTACTTTAGGCCACGTTCTGAACGAGATACTCAGGACTGGGTGTCAGCAACCGGACATGCCCGCTTGTTGACACGCGCCCGCGGAACGGCTCAGGCCGGCAGGGCGTGGGTCGCGTCGGCCCAGTCGTCGACGCGGTCGCTCGACGTACGCGTGGCCAGGTCGGCGGCGATGACGGCGAGCGACGCCGAGACCAGGTCCAGGTCGCGAGGATCGATCCGTTCGAGGGTGGCGGCGAGCCACCGGTGGCTCTCGTCGACCATCGAGTGCCCACGCTCGGTCAGGCTGACGATGGTCCGGCGGCGGTCGCGCGGGTGCCGGACCCGCTCGGCCACGCCTTGCCGCTCGAGCCGGTCGACCAGCGCGGTCAGCGCGCTGCTCGTCAGCCCGAGGTCGCGGGCCAGCTCGGACTGGCCGCTGCTCCCGTGGACCGCGAGGTAGGAGAGGGCCTGGCTCTCGGTGGTGCCCAGGCCGATGGCCCCGGCCACGACCTGCCGGTAGTGCTCGCCGGCGAGGATGAGGCTGCGCAGGTTCAGGACGGCCTGGTCCATCGCAGAGCTGTCGACGTTGATGTCCGTCTCCTGTCGTGAGGTCGACCACGACGGGGAGTCGTCGAGGTGCACCACATCTCCGACTGCAGGGCCCGGGACGACGTCAGCGACGCGACCTGGGAGACCAGCAACCGAAGCAGCGCAGTTCCTCCGACCTACCACGTGCTTCGAGAATGATCCTAGCCGGAAGTTTCTCGACCGGTGAGCATCTTGACGGCCGGTTCTTTCTCCCGCCCGGCGCTCGGCACGGGGTCAGACGCAAAGGAAGTCCGTACCTACCTGCTCGGGGGTTCAGGTAAGGACGGACTTCCCATGGGGTCGGACGAGGACGATGCTCGGGGGTTCATCGCCCTCGTCCGACACCACTGACGTTAGACCCCCTGGGGAACCGTTCGGGGGTGTTCTGGTGTCCACTTCTGGACATCGCCGGAACAGGACGCCGGCGCGGACGATCGGGAGTCAGGCCGCCGGCAGGGCGTGCGTGGGGACGGGGTCGATCTCGCCCGCGCTCAGGCCCCGGGCGACCGCGTCGAGGTCGTCCGCGACGGTCGCCAGCCCGCCGGCGAAGTCCACGAGCTGGTCGGGGCCGAGGAGCTGGAGCGCGTGCGCGAGGCAGCGCTGGCTCTCGTCGGCGATCTGGCGGCCGCGCTCCGTGAGCCGGACGATGGTGCGCCGTCGGTCCCGCGGGTGCCGGGTGCGTTCCGCGACCCCCTGGCGCTCGAGGCGGTCCACCAGGGCCGTGGAGGCGCTGCTGGTGAGCTGCAGGTCCCGGGCGAGCTCGGACTGGCCGCGCTCGCCGTGCAGCGCGAGGAAGGAGAGCGCCTGGCTCTCGGTCGTCCGCAGCCCGATCGCCATCGACACGGACTGGCGGTAGTGCTCGGCGGCGAGGATGAGCCGCCGCAGGTTCCGGACGGCGTCGGAAAGGTCGTCGACGGAGATGCTCGCTCCTGGCGCAGGGGACGTCCGTGGACGTCTGTCGATGCGGTGCTGGACCGAACGGCCTGGGACTCTCCCCCGACGGGAGCCCGCAGGACTCGTTCAAGGCCGAAACCGGTAGTTCCTCCGACGGACTACCCGCTTGCGAGTAAGAGGATACCAAGAAGACACTTGATGAGCGAACGTCTTCATAGACAAAGCATCAACCGTTGGCCGGTCGAGCGACGGCCGGCGCCCTCCGAGGAGGACGCCGGACCGTTGCTCGAACCGCGAGGGAGAAGCCCTCGAGGGGTCAGGCGGCGACGGTGACCGCCGGGGCCGCGGCCGGCTCGAGCGCGGCGGTGACCAGCGTCGCCACGTCGGTGGTGAGGACCACCTCGACGGCGTCGGTGACCTCCGTCGGGACCTCGTCCAGGTCCGGGGCGTTGCGCTGCGGCACGAACACCGTCGTCAGGCCGGCCCGCTGCGCGGCGAGCAGCTTCTGCTTGAGCCCGCCGATCGGCAGGACCCGGCCGTTCAGCGTGACCTCACCGGTCATGCCCACCTCGCCGCGGACCGGTCGCCCGGTCGCCATCGAGGTCAGCGCGGTCACCATCGTGACGCCCGCGGAGGGGCCGTCCTTGGGAACCGCACCCGCCGGCACGTGCACGTGGATCGGCCGGTCGAGCACGGTCGGGTCGGTGATCCCGAGCTGCTCGGCGTGCGCCCGGACGTAGGAGAGGGCGATGTGCGCCGACTCCTTCATCACGTCGCCGAGCTGGCCGGTCAGCGTGAGGCCGCCACCCTTGCCCTCCGACGCCGGCAGCATGCTGGCCTCGATGAACAGGGTGTCGCCACCCATGCCGGTGACCGCGAGGCCGGTGGCCACGCCGGGGACCGAGGTCCGCTCGTGCGCCTCCGGGGTGAACCGCGGACGCCCGAGGAACTCCCGCAGGTTCGCCTTGGTGATCCGCAGCGGGCCGTCCTGGTCGCCGGACGCCGCGAGCCGCGTGGTCGCCTTGCGGAGCGCCTTGGCCAGCAGCCGCTCGAGCTGGCGTACGCCGGGCTCGTGCGTGTAGTCGGCCGCGACCTCACGCAGCGCGTCGTCGTCGACCTGCAGCTCGTCGGCGGTCAGCGCCGCCCGCTCCAGCTGCCGCGGCAGCAGGAAGTCGCGGGCGATGGCGACCTTGTCCTCCTCGGTGTAGCCGTCGAGGGTGACGAGCTCCATCCGGTCGAGCAGGGGCTGCGGGATGTTCTCGACCACGTTGGCGGTGGCCAGGAACAGCACGTCGGACAGGTCGAGGTCGACCTCGAGGTAGTGGTCGCGGAACGTGTGGTTCTGCGCCGGGTCGAGCACCTCGAGCAGGGCCGCCGAGGGGTCGCCGCGGTAGTCGGAGCCGACCTTGTCGATCTCGTCGAGCAGCACGACCGGGTTCATCGAACCCGCCTCGCTGATGGCGCGGACGATGCGGCCGGGCAGCGCACCGACGTACGTACGGCGGTGGCCGCGAATCTCGGCCTCGTCGCGGACGCCGCCGAGGGCGACGCGGACGAACGTGCGGCCGAGCGAGCGAGCGACGGACTCACCGAGCGAGGTCTTGCCCACCCCGGGAGGTCCGGCCAGCACCATGACGGCGCCGGAGCCGCGGCCGCCGACGAGCTCGAGCCCGCGTTCTGCCCGACGCGCCCGCACGGCCAGGTACTCGACGATGCGGTCCTTGACGTCCTCCAGGCCGTGGTGGTCGGCGTCGAGCACCTCGCGTGCCGCGCGGATGTCGGTGGAGTCCTCGGTCTTGGTCGACCAGGGGAGGTCCAGGACGGTGTCGAGCCACGTGCGGATCCAGCCCGACTCGGGGCTCTGGTCGCTGGCGCGCTCGAGCTTGCCGACCTCGCGCAGCGCGGCCTTGCGGACGTCGTCCGGCAGGTCGGCGGCCTCGACGCGGCCGCGGTAGTCGTCGGCCCCCTCGGGCTCGTCCTCGCCCAGCTCCTTGCGGATGGCGTTGAGCTGCTGGCGCAGCAGGAACTCGCGCTGGCTCTTCTCCATGCCCTCGCGGACGTCGTCGGCGATCTTGTCGTTGACCTCGGTCTCGGCGATGTGGTTCTTGACCCACTCGACGAGCACGCGGAGCCGGTCGACCACGTACGGGGTCTCGAGCAGCTCGCGCTTCTGCTCGTCGCTCAGCCACGACGCGTAGCCGGCCAGGTCGGCCAGGGCGCTCGCGTCGGTCACCTTGTTCACGGTGTCGATGACCTGCCAGGCGTCCCGACGCTGCAGGGTGGCGACGAGCAGGTGCTTGTACTCCTCGGCCAGCGCACGGATCTCGTCGGTCTCGAAGACCGGGTCGAGCTCCTCGGCCTCGATCCACAGGGCGGTGCCGGGCCCGGGGACCCCGGAACCGATCTTCACGCGGCGGTCGGCCTTGAGCACCGCGGCCGGGTCGCCGTTCTGCAGGCGGCCGAGCTGGACGATCGAGGCGACCACGCCGTACGAGGCGTAGCGGTCGTTCAGGCGGGGGGCGACGAGCAGCGTGTCGTCGCTGTGCGCGCGGGCCGCGTCGATCGTGGCCTTCGTCGCGTCGTCGAGCTCGACCGGCACGACCATGCCGGGGAGCACGACCAGGTCGTTCAGGAAGAGGATGGGGAGTTCCGTGGTCGTCACTGGGTCAAGCCTCCGTTCGGGGCCGCTCAGGTGTGGTTGAGCGATATCGACTCAAGGCTGCGGGCAGGTGATTTCTTCCCGCCCTTCCCGGCGTCCTCCGGAGGCGAACAGGGGCCGTGCCGGTCTCCCCCTCGGCCGTCCGTCAGGCCAGGGCGTTCAGCGTGATCCGGACCTCCCGCAGCTGGTCGCCGAAGGCCTGCAGGACCCGCAGCCGGGGATCGACGGTCGGCAGCACGCGGGGCTGGAGGAGCGCCCGCAGCGAGGCCAGGCGGGGGTCGTCGAGCACGGCGTGGACGCCGGCCGCGTCGCCGCCGCCGACGACCGCGACCAGCTCGTCCGTGCGCGGGAGCAGGAGCGTGGCGACGACGTCGGCAGCCTCGGCGTACGCGTCCCGGGCCTGGTTGGCCCGGCGCCGCGCGTAGCGCTGCTGCGACCACCCACCCGCCTTGGTGGTGCCCTGGACGTAGGTGCGGCCGACCTTCGACCCCACCAGGCGCCGGCCCTCGAACCAGCCCACCGCGTAGCCGCCCCGGCGGACCAGGACGGCCCCGACGGTCCGGTCGACCAGCGCGTGCTCGACGACCGACCGGGGCTCCGGCGGGCCGGGGAGCGGCGGGAAGGGGACCTCGACGACCGCGACCGCCCCGTCCGCCGCGGACAGCGTCACCTCCGAGGGCGTCCCCGCCGCCGTCGCCTGGCCGTGGCGCACCTCGAAGCGCGCCACCCACCCCGCGAGCCGCTCGGCGGCGACCAGGACGACCCGGCCCGGGTCGGCGTCGCCGGGAACCGGGCTGCTCGTCACCGCTCGATCCTCCGGCAGGAGCGGCCGGCGT
>Ga0210040_10008589_pt1 | contig 12065 bp, 13 predicted proteins | sample CryGeyCG12114_NA_FD_185462 | JGI IMG/M metagenome (GOLD analysis project Ga0210040, IMG submission 185462) | Groundwater microbial communities from aquifer - Crystal Geyser CG19_WC_8/21/14_NA (SPAdes) (version 2) | ecosystem: Environmental > Aquatic > Deep subsurface > Groundwater | place: USA... | reverse complement strand
GGCTGGTCAGGCGCCCGGGTGCAGCAGCACCTTGGTCCACCCGTCCTCGCGCTTGTCGAAGGAGTCGTAGGCAGCCACCGCCTCGTCGAGCCCGAGCTCGTGGGAGACGATGAACGACGGGGTCGCCCGGCCGGTGATGATGAGGTCGCGGAGCGCGGTGTTGTAGCGCTTCACCGGCGCTTGTCCGGTGCCCATCTGCTGGCCCTTGGTGAAGAACGTCCCGTAGTCGAACCCGACCCGGCCTTGGCCGGCTTCCACCGTCGGTGCTCCCTCGTCCTGAGCGACGTAGACGCCGACCACTCCGATGCCACCGGTGGTCCGCACCGACTTCACCAGGTTGTCCAGCACCATCTCGGGGTGCTCCTCGCCGGTCGGGTCGTGGGCCTGGAAGCCGACGGCCTCGACGCCGCAGTCGGCGCCGAAGCCCTCGGTGGCGTCGAGCACCTGCTGGACCGGGTCGGCCTCGCTGAAGTCGACCGCACTGGCACCGATCTTCGTTGCGAGCGCGAGCCGGTCGGGCTCCTTGTCCACGACGAGGACCTGCGCGGCACCGCGGAGCATCGCGCTGTGCGCGGCCATCAAGCCGACCGGCCCTGCGCCGTACACGACCACGGAGTCGCCGGGCTTCATCCGCGCCAGCTCCGTGCCGTGCCAGCCGGTGGGGAAGATGTCGGACAGCATGGTGAAGTCGGTCTCGTGCTCGGTGCCGGGCGGCAGCAGGAGCAAGTTGAAATCGGCGAACGGGACCCGGAGGAGCTCCGCCTGACCGCCGTCGTAGGGGCCCATGTTGGCGTAGCCGTAGGCCGCACCGTCCATGCCTTCGACCGGGTTGACCCGGGTGCAGAACGACGTCCACGCGCCGACGCAGTTGATGCAGGTGCCGCACGCGATGTTGAACGGCACCGAGACCCGGTCGCCCACCTTGATCCGGGTCACGCCCGGGCCGACCTCCTCGACGACGCCCATGTTCTCGTGGCCGAGCACCTTGCCCTGCTCGACCGGTGCCCGACCTTCGTACATGTGCAGGTCCGAGCCGCAGATGTTGGTGGTGGTGATCCGGATGACCGCGTCGCCGGGCGCCTCGATCGTCGGGTCGGGCACCTCCTCGACGGCAACGGCGAACGCGTCCTGGTAGACGACTGCCTTCATGCTGGAAACCTTCCTCGGGGTGCGGTGGACGGGCCGCGTACCCCTTGCCGAGGCGAACACGCGCATGGTGGCTTTACCCGTGCGACATGGGCAGGCCGGCAAGGTCGGGGGAGCCGATGTCTGTGCTTTGCTCTCGTCGTGGAAAGTGAGTGCTCCAACGACGAGGGCGAGCTCAGCGACAGGCGAGTGGCCAAGGGTGAGAACCGGATCCCGCCGGCCGTGGCCGTCATGGTGGCTGTGGTGGTGTATGCCTTCTTGCCGAACTCCGTGCTGTTCACGGCGAGGTTCGTGATTCCGGGGCTCGAACTGGTGCTGCTTGCGGCACTGGTAGCGACGAATCCGCGCAGGATGACCAGACAGAGCCGCTGGTCGCGGTGGCTGTCCGCGGGCTTGGCCCTGGTGGTGATCCTCGCGAACATGGTGTCGCTCGGTCTCCTGGTGTCGTCCCTCAACCAGAAGGCCGGCAGCGGAAGCCACCTTCTCGTCGCAGGCATGCAGGTGTGGCTGACCAACGTCATAGGTTTCGCGCTGCTGTACTGGGAGCTCGACCGCGGGGGACCGGTCGCTCGCCGCCAGTTGTCCCGGCGACAGCTGCCCGCGGCCGACTGGCGCTTCTCCCAGGACGAGAACGGCGACAACGTCACCGAGGTCAAGAAGACCGCCAGCGAGGTCTCCGGATGGATCCCCGTCTTCGTGGACTACCTCTACCTGTCCGTCACCAACTCGAGTGCCTTCAGTCCGACAGACACCATGCCGTTGACCACTCGCGCCAAGACGCTGATGGCCATCCAAGCGAGCGCGGCGCTCTTGACGTCCCTGCTTGTCGTTGCCCGCGCTGTCGGCACACTCGGCGGTTGAGCCAGCTGACGCGGAGGTGGACGAGGGCGTAGGCGCACTCATCCCTCCCAGCCTTGCAAGCTGTCTTCTGGACCGGTAAAGTAGACCTGACAGCAAAGCCATCGAGAAGGAGACACCATGCTTCCCCCGCCGACGCCCGTCGTTCACTACCCGTCCCTGCGCACGATGCTGCGCACGGTCCTGCGGTCGCTCGACCGGCACACCCTGTGGGCGTTCAACGCCCAGCGGGAGCTCCGCAGCCGCTGACCGACCCCGCGGTCCTGATGCCTCAGAACGCTGGCATGAAGCCGGTCACCCGCGGGCACCCTCCCCGTCCGCGCGGCGACCGTCCGCGCACCTCGGGAGGCATGTCGTGCGCATCGTCGTCACCGGCGCCAGCGGCAACGTCGGATCTGCCCTGCTGCGCCGGCTCACCGCCGACAGTGGGTACGACGTCCTGGGGATCGCCCGACGTCTGCCGGGGGCAGGCGCACCCTTCGACGAGGTGGAGTGGCGCTCGGTCGACCTGAGCCACCCCGATGCCCTGTTCGACCTCCGCGAGTCGTTCCTGGGCGCCGACGCGGTCGTGCACCTGGCCTGGGGCTTCCAGCCCTCGCACGACATGGACTACCTCTACGAGCTCGGCGTCGGGGGCACCACCCGGGTCCTCGACGCGGTGGCCGCCGCCGAGGTCCCGCAGCTGGTGCACATGTCCTCGGTCGGGGCCTACTCGCCCAAGCGCGACGACGAGCCGGTCGACGAGAGCTGGCCCACCGACGGGGTGCCCTCGTCGTGGTACAGCCGCAGCAAATCGGCCGCGGAGCGCCTGCTCGACGCGCACGAGACGGCGTACCCCGGGCGCGTCATCACCCGGCTACGCCCGGGCATCATCGGCCAGCGGGGGGCGGGCAGCGCCCTGCTCCGCTACGCCCTGCCCGACTACCTGCCCTCGCGGGTGCTGTCCGTGGTGCCGGTGCTGCCGATGGACCGCGGGCTGAGCATCCCGATGGTGCACTCCGACGACGTAGCCGATGCCATCGTGCGCTCGCTGCAGGCGCGGGTGCCCGGACCGTTCAACCTCAGCGCCGAGCCCCCGGTCACTACGGTGGGCATCGCCGGCGCGCTCGGCGCCCGGTCGGTGCACGTGCCGTCGCGGGTCGTCCGGGCCGCGGTCTCGGCCTCCTGGCACGCCCACCTCCAGCAGCTCGACCCGGGCTGGCTCGACCTCGGGTTCGCGGTGCCACTGATGGACACCTCCCGCGCCGAGAGCGAGCTCGGCTGGCACGCCCGCACCGACGCGCTGTCGGTGCTCGCGGAGACCCTGTCCGGCATGCGCGACGGCGCCTCCGACGACTCCCCGGTGCTGCGCCCCCGCTCGGTCCCCGGCGAGATCCTCCGCGCCCTGAAGAGGGGCCCGGTCAGCATCCGCCGCCGGCCCTGATCCGCCGAGGCGTCTCTTCGTGCACGCCCTGATCCGCCGAGGCGTCTCTTCGTGCACGCCCTGATCCGCCGAGGCGTCTCTTCGTGCACGCCCTGATCCGCCGAGGCGTCCCTTCGTGTCCTTGTCCGGGTCGGTTCCTGCCTAGGGTCGCCTCGTGACGACCTTCCCGGAGCCCAGAGGCGGCGACAGTGACCCGGCTTCGCTGGTCGTGCGCTACCTCGATTTCTACCGTGACACCGTTCTCGACAAGGTGGCCTCGCTCCCAGAGGAGGAGCGGCGGCAGTCGCGGCTCCCGTCCGGGTGGACACCGCTGGAGCTGTTGACCCACCTGCTCCACATGGAGCGCCGCTGGTTCGTGTGGGGGTTCCTCGGTGAGGACGTCGATGAGCCCTGGGGTGACGACCGGGACGGTCGCTGGCACGTGCCGGAGGGGACGACGTACGACGACCTGGTGGTCCTGCTGCGTGAGCAGGGCAGCCGCACGTCCGGGCTGCTGCGCGAGCACCGGTTGGACGAGGTGGCCCTTCCAGGGCCGCGCTTCCCAGACGGGGAACCGGCGGCGCTCGCGTGGATCGGCTTCCACGTGCTGCAGGAGTACGCCCGGCACGCAGGGCACCTCGACGTCGCCGTGGAGCTGGCGGGAGGGCCGCAGGGGGAGTAGAGCGCCGTGCGCCCAGCGACCCCGGGCATGTCCGGGTCCAGCGACGGCTGGACGACTGAAGGCGGGCAGCAAGGGACGCCTCGGCGACCTCAGGCGGGCAGCAAGGGACGCCTCGGCGACCTCAGGCGGGCAGCAAGGGACGTCTGGGCGTCAGAGGCCGGTGACGCCCTCGCCGCCGTAGATCTCGCCCTGCCCGTCGAAGCTCTCGTGCGCGAACATGTGCAGCACCGGCACGCCGAGGCGCTTGCGGGCCCGTGCGCTCCAGTCCCGGTGGAAGAACTCGGCCACCACGTGTGGTCGCGTCAGCACGATGACCTCGGCAGCCTCGACCTCCGCGACCTTGGCGGCGAGCGCGTCCACGGGGTCGACGGTGACGACCTCACCGCTCACCTGGGCGCCCGCACCCTCGAGCCGGCCGACGCACTCGGTGCACTCCTGGCGGGCGCGGGCGAGCAGCTCGCGCTGCAGCGCCTGCTGGTCCTCGGTGTCGAGCACCAGCGCGGGCGAGGCCAGCACCTCGCTCGCGGCCATCGAGCCCATGGCGGACTCGACGCGGGCCGCGGCGTCCTCGACGGGCAGCAGCACGTGGTAGCGCAGCGGCTGGTCGACCTCCATGTGCAGGCTGCGGACCTGGGCGGCGTCGCCCTCGGAGAGCGGCTGCTCGACGAGCAGCACCACGTCGTACGTCGCGGGGTCGGTCATGTCGCGCAGCCTAGTCCCGACCCGTCCCGGCCGAGCCGCCGAGCACCTCGGCCAGGTCGTAGGAGACCGGCTCCTCGAGCTGGTCGTAGCGGCACGACTCCGGGTCGCGGTCGGTGCGCCACCGCTTGAACTGCGCGGTGTGCCGGAACCGGCTGCCCTCCATGTGGTCGTAGCCGACCTCGAGCACCAGGGCGGGCCGCAGCGGCGTGAACGACAGGTCCTTGCCGGTGCTCCACCGGCTCTGGGTGCCCGGGACCCGGTCCGGGTTGGCGATCGCCCACTCCGACCACTCTCCCCACGGGTGCTCGGACAGGTCGGTGACGACCAGCGGCTGCAGCTCCTCGACGAGCTCAGCCCGCCGCTTGGCGGTGAAGGAGGCCGACACGCCGATGTGCTGGAGCCGGCCCTGGTCGTCGTACAACCCGAGCAGCAGCGAGCCGAGCAGCGGCCGGTCCGGCGTCGAGGTCTTGTGCAGCCGGTAGCCCGCGACCACGACGTCGGCGGTCCGCGTGTGCTTGACCTTGAGCATGGTCCGCACGTTCGGGGTGTACGCCGCGCGCAGCGGCTTGGCGACCACGCCGTCCAGGCCGGCGCCCTCGAACCGGCGGAACCAGCTCTCCGCCTCCTCGGCGTCCGCCGTGGTCCGGGTCAGGTGCACGGGCGGCTCCGCCCCGGCCAGCGCCTCGACGAGACGGGCCCGCCGCACCTCGAACGGCTCGCCGGCCAGTGCCTCGTCCCCGAGCGCCAGCAGGTCGAAGGCGACGAAGCCGGCCGGCGTGGTCTCCGCGAGCATCCGGACCCGCGAGTCCGCGGGGTGGATCCGCTCCTGGAGCCGCTCGAACTCGAGCCGGTCACGCCCGGAAGCATCACGGAGCGCCACGAAGATCTCCCCGTCGAGCACGCACCGCTCCGGTGCCGAGGCGAGCACCGCCTCGACGACGTCGGGGAAGTAGCGGGTCAGCGGCTTGGTGTTGCGGCTGGCCAGCAGCACCTCGTCGCCGTCGCGGAACACCAGGCAGCGGAACCCGTCCCACTTCGGCTCGAACAGCAGCCCGCCGTGGGACGCGGGGTCGGGGATGCCCGGGACGGACTTCGCGAGCATCGGCTGGACCGGGGGCATGACGGGGAGGTCCACTCCGCGATCCTAGGGGCCGGACCGGCGGGCGGTGGTTCGGACGGCGGCTCCCCGGGCACAGTCGCGGCATGGCGACGAAGAAGCCCTCCACGACCCCCACCACGACCCGGGCCCTCACCGTCCCGCACGGACCGGTCGACCTCACGGCGTACGACACGGGGGCGAAGCCCGGCTTCAGCGGGGGCAAGAAGAAGGGCAAGGCGGCGCTCTACGCGTTGGGTGACGAGCTGTCGGACCTCCAGGAGCGACTGTTCGCCGAGGGGCTGACCGGGGGCAGCCGTCGAGTGCTGGTGGTGCTCCAGGGCATGGACACCTCCGGCAAGGGCGGCATCGTGCGGCACTCGTTCGCGCTGGTCGACCCTCAGGGGCTGCACATCACGTCGTTCAAGGCGCCGACCAAGGCCGAGCTGCGCCACGACTTCTTGTGGCGCGTCGAGCGCGAGCTGCCGCGGCCGGGGCTGATCGGCGTCTTCGACCGCTCGCACTACGAGGACGTGCTGATCGCCCGGGTCCGCGAGCTGGTGCCGCGAAGCGAGCTCGAGCGGCGCTACCAGGCGATCAACGAGTTCGAGAAGCGGCTGGTCGACGAGGGCACGGTGGTCGTCAAGTGCATGCTGCACATCTCCGCCGAGGAGCAGAAGCAGCGGCTGCTGGCCCGGCTCGACGACTCGGAGAAGCTCTGGAAGTTCAACCCCGGTGACGTCGACGAGCGCCGGTTGTGGCCGGCCTACCGCGAGGCCTACGAGATCGCGCTGGAGAAGACCAACACCGACCACGCGCCCTGGCTCGTGGTGCCCAGCGATCACAAGTGGTACCGCAACCTCGCCGTCGCCAACGTCCTGCTCGAGACGATGCGGGCGATGCATCCGACCTGGCCCGGGCCGGACTACGACGTGGCGGAGCAGCGCCGCCGGCTCCTCGACGAGCCGCCCCTGACCTGACCCACCCCGCCGAGGCGTCCCTTCGCGCTGACCCACCCTCGCCGAGGCGTCCCTTCCCGCTGTCCCGGGAGCGCCGGGGCGTCCCTTCGCGCGGACGCCGCTAGGGTCGCCGGGTGATCGACGTGGTGACCGCGACCCGCTACGTGGCACCGCTGCGCGAGGGCGGGTCGCTGCCCGGCATCGTCGAGGCCGACGATCTGGGCACCTACGTCTGCAAGTTCCGCGGCGCCGGCCAGGGCCTGAAGGTGCTCGTCGCCGAGGTCGTCGTCGGCGAGCTGGCCCGTCGCCTCGGCATCCGCACGCCCGTCCTCGTCGGGGTGCAGCTGGACCGCGTGATCGGCAGCTACGAGGCCGACGAGGAGGTCCAGGAGCTGCTGACGGCCAGCGTCGGGCTGAACCTGGGCGTGGACTTCCTGCCCGGCTCCTTCGGCTACGACGCGCACACTCCGACCGACCCCGAGGTCGCCGCGGCGATCCTGTGGCTGGACGGGCTCACGGCCAACGTCGACCGCAGCTGGCGCAACCCCAACCTGCTGGTCTGGCACCGCGACGTCTGGGCCATCGACCACGGCGCCAGCTTGTACTTCCACCACTCCTGGCCGGGCGGGGTCGGGTCCCCGGAGCGGTTCGCGACCCAGCGCTGGGACGTGTTCGACCACGTGCTGGCCGCCTTCACTACCGGGCTGCCGGCCGCGGACGCCGCACTCGCGCCGCGGGTCACCCGCGAGCTGCTGGCCGAGGTGGTCGACGAGGTCCCCGACGAGTGGCTCGAGCCGGTCCCGGGAGCCAAGGCCCCCGACGACCTGCGGGCCGCCTACGTCGCGTTCCTGCTGGCCCGGGTCGAGGGTCCCCGCAGCTGGGTGCCGGCCCTGTGACCGGCCCGGTGAACAGCCCAGAGCACGCCCGCCTCGGCTTCCAGTACGTCGTGCTGCGCTGCGTGCCGCGCGTGGACCGCGAGGAGTTCCTCAACGTCGGGGTGGTGCTCTACTGCCAGCAGGCCGACTACCTGGCGGCCCGCTGCCGGCTGGACCGCGACCGGCTCGCGACGCTCGCGCCGGGACTCGACCTGGGGGCGGTCGGGTCCGCGCTGGAGGCGGTCGAGGCGGTCTGCCGGGGCGACGCCTCGACCGGTGAGGCCGGGCGGTCGGCGATGGGCACCCGGTTCGGGTTCCTCAAGGCGCCGCGCAGCACGGTCGTGCAGCCGGGCCCGGTGCACGGTGGGTCGACCGTCGACCCGGCGGCCGAGCTGGAGCACCTGCTCGACCGCCTGGTCGGCTGATCGGGACCGACGAGGTCAGTCGTCGGTGACCGGGTCCCCGGCGGTCTCACCGAAGGGGGCGGCCGGCTCGGGCGCCGGAGCGGCAGCGGCGCCAGCCTCGATGACCGCGGTGGAGACCGCGGCGCCGAGCGCCAGGGCGCCGACGCCCCACAGGAAGCCGGAGTGCTCCTTGCCGCGGATCGCGTCGAGCGACGCCTTGCCCGGGCCCTGCTCGGCCAGCAGCGTGAGCGCGGCGATCAGGACGGCGTTGTACTCCCAGCCGCCCTGCGCGGCCCAGGGGCCGTTGGCCAGGTGCACCTTGCGGATCGCGGTGACCATGGTGCCGATCAGCGCGGCGCTGGCCACCGGCGTCCCCAGACCCAGGACGAGGGCGGTGCCGCCGGCAGTCTCGGTGATCCCCGCGGCGAGCGCGTTGCGCTTGGCCGGATGCAGGTTGAGGGAGGCCATCATCCCCTGGGTCCCCTCCAGGCCCGGGCCGCCGAACCAGCCCGCCAGCTTCTGCGTGCCGTGCCCGATGAAGAGTCCGCCGATGAGGCCGCGTGCGGCCAGCTTGCCCAAGCTCATGAGAGGTACCACCTTGGTTGAAAGGTCAATGTGTTTGCCACGGTACTCCCGGCCGCGGCCGGTCGACCAGGCGGGCTACAGGTTGATCATGTGACCCGCGATGCCCTCGACGGCCTCCTTGACCGCCTCGGACAGCGTCGGGTGCGCGAACACGTTGCGCGCCACCTCGTCGGCGGTGAGGTCCCAGCGTTGCGCGAGCGTCAGCACCGGCAGCAGCTCGGTGACGTCCGGGCCGATCATGTGCGCGCCGAGGATCTCGTTGTACTTCGCGTCCGCGACGATCTTGACGAAGCCGATGCCGTCGCCGAGCCCCTGGGCCTTGCCGTTGGCCGAGAACGGGAACTTGGCGACCTTGACGTCGTAGCCCCGGTCCTTGGCCTGCTGCTCGCTGTAGCCGAACGAGGCGATCTGCGGCTGGCAGTACGTCGCGCGCGGGATGAAGTCGAACGCGACCGGCATCGTCTCGGCACCCGCGATCGTCTCGGCCGCCACCACGCCCATCGCCTCGGCGGTGTGGGCGAGCATCAGCTTGCCGGTGCAGTCGCCGATCGCGTAGACGTTCTCGACGTTGGTGCGGCCGACCTCGTCGATGGCCACCGCGCCGCGCTCGGTCAGCTCCACGCCGATGGCCTCGAGCCCGAAGCCCTCGACGCGCGGGGCGAACCCGATCGCCTGCATCACCTTGTCGGCCTCGAGCACCTGCTGCTCGCCACCGTCGGCGGGGGAGACGGTCACCTTGACCGAGCTGCCGGTGTCCTCGATGGTCTCGACCTTGGTCTTGAGCAGGACCTTCACGCCGAGCTTCTTGTAGTGCTTGGCCAGCTCCTTGGAGACCTCCTCGTCCTCGGTCGGCACCATCCGGTCCAGGAACTCCACGATGGTGACGTCGACGCCGAAGTTCTTCATCACGTAGGCGAACTCCACGCCGATGGCGCCCGAGCCGGCGATGATGATGCTGGCCGGCAGCTCCGGGTCGAGGATCTGCTCCTCGTAGGTCACCACCCGCTCGGAGAGCTTCGTGCCCGGGATCAGCCGGGTGGTGGCGCCGGTGGCGATGATCAGGTGGTCGAAGCTCAGCTGCTCGGTCGAGCCGTCCGCGGTCCTGACGTCCATCGAGGTTGCGCTGGTCAGCGTGCCCCAGCCGTTCACCTCGGTGATCTTGTTCTTCTTCATCAGGAAGTGGACGCCCTTGACGATGCCCTCGGAGACCTTGCGGCTGCGCTCGTGGGTCGGCTTGAACTCCATCGAGGCGTCCCCGGTGATTCCGAACAGGTCCTTCTCGTGCTGCAGGATGTGCGCCAGCTCGGCGTTGCGCAGCAGTGCCTTGGACGGGATGCAGCCCACGTTGAGGCACACGCCGCCCCAGTACTTGTCCTCCACCACCGCGACCTTCTTGCCCAGCTGGGAGGCGCGGATCGCAGCGACGTAGCCCCCCGGGCCGGCTCCGAGGACGACGAGGTCGAAGTGTTGGCTCATGCCCCGGATCCTAGGCCGTGGCACCGACGCGTCCCAGGGGGTGGGCGGTCGTGAGGTCCGCGGACCGGTGCCACGAGACGCCCCGGGTCTTGTTGCGAGTAGTTTGCAACTGCGGCGAGCACGCGTAGTCTCGCCGCGTCGCCCACCCCGGAGGAACCATGGCCCTGGCACCGCCCCCGTCCGAGCAGCAGACCCGTCTGCAGCGGGTACGTCGCAGCTTCGGCCGGGGCGAGTGGACGGCGATCGCCGCGATGGCGGCCGTCGTGGTCGGGCTGCACGTGCTCGGGTGGGTCACGCTGGCGACCCTGGTGGCGCCGCGCGAGTACCAGGTGGGGTCCACGGGGGTCTTCGGGCTGGGACTGGGGCTCACGGCGTACACCCTGGGGATGCGGCACGCCTTCGACGCCGACCACATCGCCGCCATCGACAACACCACCCGCAAGCTGATGGCCGAGGGCAAGCGCCCGGTCACCGTGGGGTTCTGGTTCTCCTTGGGTCACTCGAGCGTGGTGTTCGGGCTGTGCCTGCTGCTCGCCCTGGGGATCCGCTCGCTGTCGGGCCAGCTGAACAGCGACGGCTCGACGCTGCACGACGTCACCGGCGTCGTCGGCACGCTGGTCTCCGGGACCTTCCTCTACGTGCTCGGCATCCTGAACCTGATCGTCCTGGTCGGCATCGTCAAGGTGTTCGGCCAACTGCGGCGCGGGCACTACGACGAGGCGGCCCTCGAGGCGCAGCTGGACAGCCGCGGGTTCATGAACCGGTTCCTCGGCGGGCTCACCAAGTCGATCACCAAGCCGTGGCAGATCTACCCTGTCGGGGTGCTGTTCGGACTCGGCTTCGACACCGCCACCGAGATCGGGCTGCTCGTGCTGGCCGGCGGCGCGGCGGTGACCGGGCTGCCGTGGTACGCCATCTTGACGCTGCCGGTGCTCTTCGCCGCCGGGATGAGCCTGCTGGCCTCCGTCGACGGCGTGTTCATGAACTACGCCTACGGCTGGGCGTTCTCCCGGCCGGTCCGCAAGGTCTACTACAACATCATCATCACGGCGCTGTCGGTCGCGGTCGCGTTGATCATCGGCACGGTCGAGCTGGTCTCGATCCTGGCCGACAAGCTGTCCATCACCACCGGCCCGGTGGCCTGGGTCGCGTCGCTCGACCTCAACCACGTCGGCTTCGTGATCGTCGGGCTGTTCGTGATCACCTGGGTGGTCTCGCTGGCGATCTGGAAGCTCGGTCGGATCGAGGACCGCTGGTCCGAGCACCTGGTCACCTCGGACTGACCCGACGCCGGGCCGGTGCTCAGACCGGCACGAGCTCCACGGCCCCGACGGCGTAGCGCGCCAAGATCGTGCGGGCGATCTCCGGGTCGGCGCCCAGCGGTGCCGACACGGCGACTGCGCCGGCCTCCAAGGCCAGCTCCTCGGCGCGGTCGGGCAGGAAGCCCGGCGCCAGGAACATCGAGCCGACGGCGATGTGCCGGCGTCCCTCGGCGCGGAACTGCCGGACCGCCTCACCGGTGGCCGGAGGGGCCGCGGACGCGAACGCCGCGACCGTGGGCAGCCGGTGGTGCGAGCCCCACTGCCGGGCGAGGCGTGCGACGGCCTGGTTCGCCAGCTGGTCGGAGGAGCCGGCCGCCGCCAGCACCAGGGCGTCGAGCTCGCGGACCCGGGCCTCGGAGAGCGCGGCGCGCAGCCGGCGGTCGAGGACCTCGAGGAACACCGGCTCCAGGCCGAGCACGCCGGTGGACCGGATGCGCAGACCCTCGTGCCGGGCGGACGCCTCCGCGATCGCGGTGGGGACGTCGACCTTGGCGTGGTAGGCCTCGGTGAGCAGCAGCGGGACGACGACGATCTCCTCGTGGCCGGCACGCACCAGCC
>Ga0210040_10008588_pt1 | contig 12066 bp, 12 predicted proteins | sample CryGeyCG12114_NA_FD_185462 | JGI IMG/M metagenome (GOLD analysis project Ga0210040, IMG submission 185462) | Groundwater microbial communities from aquifer - Crystal Geyser CG19_WC_8/21/14_NA (SPAdes) (version 2) | ecosystem: Environmental > Aquatic > Deep subsurface > Groundwater | place: USA... | reverse complement strand
CGGATGCGCGATCGGCAACCGGCCCATCGACCTCCATCTGCGCGCACTGGAAGCCATCGGTGCGGAGCTGGAGATGGCCGCGGGCTATGTGGAGGCGCGCGCGCCGGGCGGGCGGCTGTCCGGTGGTCGGTATCGGTTCCCGGTCGTCTCGGTCGGCGCGACGGAAAACGTCATCATGGCCGCGGTCACCGCGCGCGGGGGCACCTGTATCGAGAATGCGGCGCGCGAGCCTGAGATCGTCGACCTGTGCCGCTGTCTGGTCGCGATGGGCGCCAGGATCGAGGGGATCGGCACCGAGACACTGGAGATCGAAGGCGTCGATCGGCTGAACGAGGCAAGCTATGCCGTGATGCCGGACCGGATCGAGGCGGGCAGCTATGCCTGTGCCGCGGCGATCACCGGCGGCGACCTGACGCTGACGAATGTCGCACCCGACGACATGGGCGCGACGGTCGACGCGCTGCGCGAGGCAGGCGTGACGGTGGAGGTGAATGGCAGCGAGATGCGGGTGGCAGCCGAAGGGCCGCTCAAGCCATTGACCCTGTCCACCGCACCATATCCCGGCTTCGCGACCGACATGCAGGCGCAGTTCATGGCTATGCTGACGCTGGCGCAGGGCGCAAGCGTGCTGACCGAGACGATCTTCGAGAACCGCTACATGCACGTGCCCGAGTTGGGGCGGATGGGCGCCGACATCACCGTCAGCGGCCGCACCGCGGTGGTGCGCGGTGTCGGGGGGCTGACCGGCGCGCCGGTGATGGCGACCGACCTGCGGGCATCCATGAGCCTGATCCTCGCCGGCCTGGCTGCGGAGGGTGAGACCTCCGTCAGCCGTGTCTACCACCTCGACCGCGGTTATGAGCGGCTGGAAGAAAAGCTGTCGGCAGTCGGCGCCGATATCGAGCGCGTCGGCGACGGCTGAACCAGGCGATCAGGCGATCCGGTCGGGCACCTCTGCCGCGTCCTCCGCGATCGCCTCGGCCGGCGCCACCGCCTCCCAGGGGAACACGAACCAGTCCTTGGTCACGGTGCGGTCGATGGTGCGCGCGCGATAGTCGACCCGCTGCGCGGATACCTCGTTGTCGATCAGGGTGGCGAAGCGGACATGGTCGGTTGCTGCCTGAGCCGCCGCCAGCGAGGTGCGCAGCATCCCGATGGTGCGGCCGGAGTCGTTGATGTCGTCGATGAACAACAGCCGTTCGCCCTCTCGCGTGCGGGCGGCGAGGCGGACCAGCACGTCGTCGGCGAAGTCGGGAACATGGCTCGACAGGTCGCAGGACAGGGTGGGCAGGCCTGTTGCGTGGCTGAGATACACGGCCGGCACCAGCCCGCCACGCCCGATCCCGATCAGGAAGCTCGGCTGCCAATCGGAGTCCGCCGCGATCGCCACTGCCAGCGCCTGAACGTCCGCAACGAAGCGCTCATGCGCAATGATGTCGTACACCGGCATCATGCGGCTTCCGCCACATAGGCGTCGATACGGGCAAGATGCGCCGCCACCGCGTCGTCGGGCAGGAAACTGCCGAGGAAACTGTTCCGGGCCAGAGTCGCCAGTTCCTGCCGCCCCAGATCACACGCCTCCGCCACGGCCAGGTAATTCTCCGCCACATAGCCGCCGAAATAGGCGGGATCGTCCGAGTTCACCGTGGCGCGCAGCCCTTCGCGCAGCATCCGGTCGATCGGGTGATCGGCCATCGCATGAACAACGCGCAGCTTCAGGTTCGACAAGGGGCACACCGTCAGTGTCATGCCAGCGCGCGCCAGGCGGGTGGTGAGCACCGGGTCCTCAAGCGAGCGGTTGCCATGGTCGAGCCGGTCGATCGCGAGCAGGTCCAGCGCCTCGCGAACATAGTCGGGCGGCCCCTCCTCTCCGGCATGGGCGCACAGCTTCAGGCCAAGCTCCCGCGCAGCGGCGAACACGCGGGCGAAGCGCGACGGTGGGTTGCCGACCTCTGATGAATCGAGCCCGACCGCGGTGATGTGAGACAGCCAGGGCCGCGACTGCTCGAGCGTGGCGAACGCTTCTTCCTCCGACAGGTGGCGCAGGAAGCTCATGATCAGGCAGCTGGTGATGCCATGCCGCGCCTGCGCGTCGGCCATGCCGGACAGCAGCCCGCGCATCACCGTGTCGAACGCGATCCCGCGCGCCGTGTGCGTTTGCGGGTCGAACATGATCTCCGCATGGATCACCCCGTCGGCGGCCGCCCGATCGAGATAGGCGACGGTCAGGTCGTGGAAGTCCCGCTCCGTCACCAGCACCGCCGCGCCCTGGTAATAAATGTCCAGAAAGTCCTGAAGGTTCGAGAACTGGTACGCCGCCCGCACCGCGTCCGCGGAGGCGAACGGGATCGTCAGCCCGTTGCGTGCCGCCAGCGCGAACATCAATTCGGGCTCCAGGCTGCCCTCGATGTGGAGGTGAAGCTCTGCCTTGGGCAGGCCGGCGATGAAGCGCGAAAGATCAGCCATGATCCCCGTCATCGCGCCCCGCGCCGCGACGGGCAACCCCGCAGATTTAGACACTGGGCGACGGAGGCTTTTCATCGCTTCTTGGGGCGTCTTAGGAGGATTTAAGCAAGACAGGGTGGCATGCCAGCGATGACTGTAAGACCGAGCCGGTTCCTGTGGACCCGGGAAAAGGAGATCGAACTCGCCAGGCGTTATGTGGCGGGGGAGGCGGTTGACGAGATTGCGGCATCGCTCGGTTGCACCACCAGCGCGCTGACCACGCGCGCCAGCACGTTGGGCATTCGTCGCCGCAAGCTTGCGACCAACTGCGTGGGCAATGGCAATGCCATCTTTCTGACCGGCTCTGCGCTGAGAAGCGCGATGCCGCTGCCGGCTGACAGTTTCGGGGAGGACCTGCTGGCTCAACTCGATTAAATGACTGCCCAGCCGGCCGCTCACGCCCGCTGGCGCGCGGTCCCGGACTTTTCGTCGCGGCGCAGGGTCAGCACCTCCACGCCATCTGCCGTCACCGCGACCGTGTGCTCGAACTGTGCCGACAGCTTCCCGTCCGCAGTGACGACCGTCCAGCCATCGTCCCGTGTTTCCACCTTGCGCGTGCCCTGGTTGATCATCGGTTCGACCGTAAAGGTCATCCCCTCCCGCAGCACCGGGCCGGTGCCGGGCCGGCCGAAGTTCATCACCTCCGGCTCTTCATGCATCTCGCGGCCGATGCCGTGGCCGCAGAATTCGCGCACCACCGAATAGCCATGCTTCTTCGCGTGCTTCTCGATCGCAAAGCCGATGTCGCCCAGGCGCCCGCCAGGCCGTACCTGGCCGATCCCCTTCCACATCGCTTCCTGCGCGACCTGCACCAGCCGGCGCGCAGCCGGGCTGACGGTGCCGACCAGATAGGTCTTGCTGGAATCGGCGATGAAGCCGTTCTTTTCGAGCGTGATGTCGAGGTTGATGATGTCGCCGTCGCGAATGACCTGATCCGGGTCAGGCACGCCGTGGCACACGACCTGGTTGATCGAACAGTTCAGGACATAGGCGAAGCCATACTGCCCCTTGCTGGCCGGCCGCGCCTGTAGATCGGTCGTGATGAAGCGGTCGACCAGATCGTTGACCGCCAGCGTGGACATGCCGGCGAGGTCCTGTTCATCCAACATTTCGAACACCGACGCGAGCAGCCGGCCGGACACGCGCATCAGGGCCAGTTCATCAGCGGTCTTCACCATGTCAGGCGGCCGCAGCCTGTTCGGGAAGGGCCTGCACCGCTGCAAGCTCTGCCCGGACGATGTCGACGAACGACAGGGTCGGGCTGGCCTCTGCGAGCATGCCGATCTTCATCCAGAATTCCGCCTGTGCGTTGATCGATCGGCACATCACCGTGCTCGCGCGGCGGATCTGTTCGTGTAGGTCGTCGTCAATCTTCACGATGCCCACGGCCGCTTGCCTCCATTCACGAGTAAGCGGAACGTATATGGATCGTATATCGCACGTCAACGGGCCGACCACTCCTGGGCAGCCGGCCCGAACAGGTCAGATGGCGGCGAGCGCTTGTTCGAAGTCGGCGATCAAGTCGTCCGCGTCCTCGACCCCGATCGAGATGCGAACAAGGTTGTCGGTAATGCCGAGCGCCTGCTTGCGGGCGTCGGGCACCGACAGATGCGTCATGCCGGCAGGGTGGCTTGCCAGCGTCTCGGTGCCCCCCAGGCTGACCGCGAGCTTGGCGATCTTGAGCGCGTCGAGGAAACGAAATGCCTCCGCCTCGCCACCCTTGAGGTAGAGCGAGAAGGTGGAGCCGCCGCCCGAGCAGTGACGGCGATAGATATCCGCCTGCCGGCTTTCCTCGCCCGCCAGGAAGCCGAGATAGCCGACCCGCTCCACCTTGGGCTGATCGCGCAGCCACGTGCAGACCTTCTCGGCATTCTCGCCCGCGCGGCTCATCCGCAGTTCCAGCGTTTCCAGGCTGCGCAGCAGCATCCAGGCGGTGTTCGGGTCGCAGATCGTGCCGATGGTGTTGCGCATCGAGCGGATGGTGTTGATCTGCGCCTTGTTGCCGAGCAGTCCGCCCGCGACCAGGTCCGAATGACCGCCGGCGTATTTGGTCAGGCTGTAGACGACAATATCGGCGCCGTGGTCGAGCGGCTTGTGCCACAGGGGCCCTAGGAACGTGTTGTCGATCGCGATCGGCGGCTTCTCGGCTGCCCCCGCAAACACGGCGTCGCGGCTGGCGGCGACCGCTTCCACGTCGACCAGTGCGTTGGTCGGGTTGGCGGGACTTTCGAGATAGATCAGCGCAACCCGGCCAGAGCCCGCCGCCTTGCTCATCACGGCGTCGATCTCTTCACGCGTCGCGCCGGCGGGGAAGTCGAGCCAATGGACGCCGAAGCGGCCCAGGATCTTGGCGATCAGGGTTTCAGTCGCAGCGTACAGGGGGCCGGAATGAACCACCGTGTCGCCCGGCTTCACCATCGACAGGAGCAAGGTTGCGATGGCCGACATGCCGGACGAGAAGGTGAGGGCGTCCTCCGCCTCTTCCCAAACGGCCAGCCGATCCTCCAGAATCTCCTGGTTGGGGCCGTTGAAGCGCGAATAAACCAGCCCCTCCGCGCCGCCCGGGCGCTTGCCGGTCACGCCCTCGAAATGGCGCTTGCCTGCAGCCGCGTTGGGGAAGACGAAGGTGGAGGTGAGGAAAATTGGCGGCTTCAGCGATCCTTCCGACAGCGCGGGGTCATAGCCATGGCCCATCATCAACGTCGACGGCTTCAGCTTGCGCTCACCGATCGTCTTGGGCGTGTCGTCCTGCGGCTGTTGCGCGGGCACGCCGCCCGACATCTCGGCTTCGTTCTCGTTGGGCGTGTCGGTCATCTGCACTCTCCTTGGCGGCGGTGTGTAGCCCAGGATAGTCACCGTTGAAACTAGCTGGGCAATCCGATTAGGCTGATCTGGCGGCCATAGGTCGGCTCGCCCCGGTGGGTCGCCCGGCGATAGCTGTAGAAACGGTCGGGAAGTGCATAGGTATCAAGCCCGAGCGCCTCGACCCGCAACACGCCCGCGTGGCCCAGGCGGTGGACGACATAGGCCTCCAGGTCGAAGCGGTAGTGCCGCTCGCGTGCGGGCGCGAAGAAGCGCTCGTTTGCGCGGTCCGCGGCGGCGAAGCGATCGAGAAAGCCCTCGTCTACCTCATAGCTTGACCGGGCGATGCACGGGCCGACCGCGGCTACCATGCGGTCGCGCCGCGCTCCTAGTGCTTCCATCGCGGCGACGGTCGCGTCGGTTATGCCGCCAAGCGCACCCTTCCACCCTGCATGCGCGGCGCCGACCACCCCGGCGTCGGTATCGGCCAGCAGCACGGGCGCGCAGTCGGCGGTCAGGATGCCGAGCAGCAGGCCGGGCCGATTGGTGACCAGCGCATCCGCATGCGGGCGCAGGTCGTCGCCATAAGGCTGGATCACCGTGACGCAGGATGCCGAATGGACCTGATAAGCGGTGACGAGGCGGGAGCCCGGCAGCACCGCCTCCACCGCGCGGGCGCGGTTTGTCGCAATCGCGACCGGATCGTCCTCCGATCCCAGCCCGACGTTCAGCCCGGCCATGCCGCCGGTCGACACGCCGCCGCGCCGGCCGAGAAAGCCATGAACGATGCCATGAAGCGCGTCGGCGCGGTTGACCTCGACGCTCATAAAAACAGTCGCATCAGGCGATCCTCGTCGATCGTGCTGCCGACGGCGAAGTCGTAACGGCCGATGTCGACGAACCCGTAGCGGGCATAGAAGCGCTTGGCCCGGTGATTATCGACATAAACGGACAGCACGAGTTCGGTACCGCCGCCCGCCCGCGCCGTGTCGATCGCCCAATCCATCAGCGCAGGCCCGACGCCCTCGCCCAGGTGGCTGGAGAGAACGTAAAGCTGGTGCAACTCGACCGCGCCCGGCGGCCAATCGCCCGGAAACGCCACGGGACCGAGCTTGGCAAAGCCGATGATCGTGCCCCCATCGGTCGCGACGCGGATGGTAAAGGCGGGGTCAGTGACATGTGCCTGAAGCCCGGTCGGGCCAAAGGCCGCGGGCAGGAAAGCGTCGAGATCGCCCTGGCGGTACAAGCCCCGGAAGGTTTCGGTATAGGCCTGGGTCGCGACCTCGCGCAGGTCGGCAGCGTCGGCGGGGGTGGCCGGGCGGTAGTGAATCACTCGAACCCCGCCGGCGTCGGCCAGTTGGGCGCGGTGAGACCGAGCACCTTGAACAGCGCGCCCATGCCGTTCACCAGCCGCTGGCGATCGGCGACCAGGCTGTCGGCACGGTCGGGGTGCGCGCGGGCGAGGGCGGCGGCACGCGAATCGATGCCGAGCCGGACCAGCCATTCCGCTTGCTCGACCGGCCCCCAAGCGGTCAGCCCGGATACCTGACCCGCTGCGGCAAGGGTGGTGAAATCGACATGCGCGGACAGGTCCTGCTCGCCGACGCGCTCAAACGGGTTGGCAAAGGAATGGCCACGTACCGCTTGAAGGGTTTCGCCGAGCGCCGGCCCTTCATAGCCATAATCGATCGCCAGCAACGCGCCGCCCTGGCGGGCGATGCGGGCGGCGAGGGCGCGAATCACCGCGACACTCGACGGGCTGACTTCCAGCACCGATCCCGCCGGCGCGCCGCGCAGCAGTTCGGGCACCACCTCCTCGGGCACCGGCGGGCCGGCTACGGGCAGGAATAGCGTGTCCTGGCAGGCGACCAGGCGTTCGTGCCAGGCATCACCGCGGCGCACCAGCTGGCGGATCGGCAGCGCGTCGAAGAACTCGTTGGCGACCACTATCAGCGGTCGGTCGTCGGGCAGGGTGTCGACCGTTTCGTGCCAGGTCGCCTGTGGTACCCGTTCCGCTTGCGTCGCGCGCAGCACCGGGCTGATCTCCACCAGGTGGACGGGCGGGGTCCAGCCGGCTTTGCCCGCTGCGCGCAAGGCATCGGCGCTGAGCGTGCCACGGCCGGGGCCAAGCTCTACCCACGCAGCCTCCGGACGGCCGGCGCGGTCCCACAGGTCGGTGGCCCACAGGCCCACCAGCTCACCGAACATCTGGCTGATCTCTGGCGCGGTGACGAAGTCTCCGGCCGCGCCAAGCGGGTCGCGGGTGGCGTAGTAATGGTTGTTCGCCGCGGCCATGAATTGCGATACCGGCACCGGCCCCGCCATGGTGATCGCGCGGGCGAGCCGGTCGGGAAGGCTGCCGTCAGCGTCGGTATCGGTCATGCCCGCCTGCCTCAGGCGACGCTGGCGCCGCCCGCGATCGGTTCGACGCGGGTACGGCGGCGCGGCGCAGTCGCCATCAGGTACGCGCCGCCCAGGATCATGGGCAGGCAGAGCAGCTGGCCCATATGCGTGCCAGGCGTGCCGAGCAGTCCGGTCGCATACTGGCGGTCGGGCTCGCGGAAGAACTCCACGATATAGCGCGCAAGGCCATAGCCGACCAGGAACAGCCCGACGAGGCGGCCCGGCTGGTAGCGGGCGCGGGTCCGCCAGAACGCGAAAGCCAGGATCGCGAACAGGACGATGCCCTCCAGCGCAGCCTCATAAAGCTGGCTCGGGTGGCGCGCTGGTTCTGGCAGGGGGAAGGGCACGGTGTGGGGGAAGATGATGCCCCAGGCGACGTCCGTCGGACGCCCCCATAGCTCGCCGTTGATGAAATTGGCGATCCGGCCAAAGAACAGCCCAAACGGTACGCAACACGCGACATAGTCGTGTATTCGCAGCCAATCGAGCTTGTTGGCGCGGGCGAACAGGATCAGGCCCAGCGACGTCCCGATCACGCCGCCATGAAAGCTCATGCCGCCATCCCAAAGCCGCAGGATTCGCAAGGGATGCAGGATCATGTCGGGTGAATAGAATAGGACATAGCCGATCCGCCCGCCCAGGATAATCCCCAGCGTTGCGTAGAAAACAAGGTCGTCGGCATGGCGCTTCGCCATGGGCGCGCCCGGCTGGGCAAGCAGGCGGAGCAGGTACCACCAGCCGACCACGATGCCGGTGATGTACGCCAGGCTGTACCAGCGCAGGGCAAACCCGCCGATGTTGAACAGCACGGGGTCCAGCCCAAGCTGATCAAAGCGGATGTGCCCGGACGCGGAGGCCGCAGCGGCAAGGACGGGCAGTATCAAGGCTTTCCCCTCAGGTCTCGCGCCCTCATAAGGGGGCAAACGAACAAACCCAAGCGGAGAGAAAGATGGCGAGCGAACTCGACCGGCGAATGGACGCAGTAATGGCTGCCCTGACCGGCGAGGGAGGGCCGTTCGCGCTGACACAGGTGGAGAGACACGGACGCTCGTTGCCGGTGATCGCCGCCGCGCCGCCGACGCTGCCCGCCTATTTCGCGCACTTCATCGCCCAGCACGCCGACGCGACGTTCCTGGTGTCCGGGGCGGAGCGGCTGACCTATGCCCAGGCGGGCACGGCGGCACAGGCCGTAGCGCGGGCGCTGGTCGGCGTTCATGGCGTCAGGCCCGGCGACCGGATCGGACTGGCAATGCGCAACTCGCCGAGCTGGATCATCCTCTACATGGCCATCGTCAGCGCAGGCGGGGTCGCCACGTTGCTGAACGGATGGTGGGGGCCGGAGGAGCTGGGCCAGGCGGTGGCGGAGGTCGGCTGCACGCTGGTGTTCGGCGATGCTCCGCGCGTCGACCGGCTGAACGCGGCAGGCGGCCTGTCCGCGCAAGTGATCGGCATCGACGACACGCTGCCGCTCGACCAGGCGCTTGGACCGGTGACGGCGGGGGCGGACGAGGGAACACCGCTGCCCTCGATCAGCCCGGAGTACCCAGCAACTGTTCTGTTCACGTCGGGCTCGACCGGCCGTTCGCGCGGGGCGGTGTCATCGCACCGGGCGATCACCCAGGCGACGTTCAACTACCTGGCCCAGGCGGTGATGATGCTGACGCTGGCGACCCAGGACGGCAATCCGCCGACCAGCCAGCCGGCGACGTTGCTCAACCTGCCGCTCTTCCATGTCACGGCAGAGGTGCCGGTGATGCTGCAAAGCTTCGCCATGGGTCGCAAGCTGGTGCTGATTCCCAAATGGGACGCGCTGGAAGCGATGCGGCTGATCGACGCGGAGCAGGTCACCTATTTCGTCGGCGTGCCGCTGATGAGTTATGAGATCGCCACCCATCCCGAACGCGCCCGGTTCGACCTGTCCACCGTGACCGACTTTGCCGCCGGCGGTGCCCCGCGTCCGGCCGAGCATGTTCGCCGGCTGGATGCCGAGTTGAAGGGCGCGCCGCTGATCGGCTATGGCCTGACCGAAACCAACGCTGCGGGCACGGGCAATTGGCGGTCCAATTACCTGGCCAAGCCGGACTCGGCGGGACGTCCCTCGGCACCGTTGATCGACCTCGCGATCATCGGCGCGGATGGCCGGCCGGTGCCGCAGGGGGAGCGGGGCGAGATCGGCATCCGTTCGATCGTGAACTTCGAGGGTTATTGGAACGACGAGGCGGCGACCGCGGCGGCGATGACGCCGGACGGTTACTTCCTTACCGGCGACATCGGCTATCTGGACGAGGACAATTACCTGTTCATCGTCGATCGCAAGAAGGACATCATCATCCGCGGCGGGGAGAATATCAGCTGCCCGGAGGTCGAGGCGGCGCTGTACGCGTGCGACGGCGTGGGGGAGGCGGCGGTGTTCGGCCTGCCCGACGAGCGGTTCGGTGAGGTGCCGGGCGCGGTGGTCCACCCACTCGCCGGCAAGACGCTGGACGAAGCGACGCTTCGGGCGTTCGTGGCGGAGCATGTCGCGGCGTTCAAGGTGCCCGCGCGCATCTGGGTGTCGGCAGTTGCCCTGCCGCGGTTGGGGACGGAGAAGATCGACAAGGTTGCCCTGCGCGTCCAGTATCGCGCGATCTGGGCGGCGGAGCGTCAGGCCAGCAAGGCTTGACCCAGGGCGCGGCGCCAGCCGTCCAGCAGGGGCGCAGTGTCGAAGCCGGGGGTGGGCGCGAATAGCTGCACGCCCGGCCGTGCCGCGCGCAGGGCGTCGAGGTCGGGCCACAGGCCGACGCCCAGCCCCGCTAGGAACGCGGCGCCCAGCGCGGTGCATTCGCGCATTGCGGGCCGCTCCACCGCAACGCCGTTAAGGTCCGCCAGGAAGCCGCACAGCCAGTCGTTCGCTGTCATCCCGCCATCGACCCGCAGCGTCGCCGGGCTCCCAGCCCCATCATCGGCCATCGCGGCGAGCAGGTCGTGAGTCTGGTAGCCGACAGCCTCGATCGCGGCACGCGCCACATGCGCGGCGCCCGTCGCCAGCGTCATGCCGGTCAGCAGCGCGCGAGCGTCGGGCCGCCAATGCGGCGCGCCCAGCCCCACGAACGCTGGCACCAGATACACGCCGCCATTGTCGCTGACCCGCGTCGCCATGTCGTGGGTGTCGGACGCGTGGGTGATCAGTCCCAGCCCGTCGCGCAGCCACTTCACGGCGGCACCGGCGACGAAAATCGACCCCTCCAGAGCATAGGCCGGCACGCCGTCCAGCCGATACGCAACCGTGGACAATAGCCGCTTGGTCGAACGCAGGCGCTGCCGGCCAGTGTTCATCAACGCGAAGCAGCCGGTGCCGTAGGTCGCCTTGACCTCCCCGGCTGAAAAACAGCCTTGCCCGACCAGCGCCGCCTGCTGGTCGCCCGCGACGCCAGTAATGGGGATGCGCCCGCCGAGCAGGTCCGTCCAACCGAAGTCTCCGCTCGAATCGCGGACCTCCGGCAGGATCGCGGCCGGTACGTCGAACAGGGTGAGGAGGTCGGGGCACCAGCGCTGGCGATCGATGTCGAACAGCGCGGTGCGGCTGGCATTTGTCGCGTCCGTGGCATGGACATGGCCACCAGTCAGCCGCCAGATCAGGAAGCTGTCGATCGTGCCCGCCGCAAGCTCGCCCGCGGCGGCGCGCACGCGGGCGCCCGGAACATGGTCGAGCAGCCAGGCGAGCTTGGTGGCTGAGAAATACGGATCGAGCAGCAGGCCGGTGCGGTCCTGCACCAGCGGCTCGTGTCCCGCCTGCCGCAACGCCTCGCAACGTGCCGCCGTCCGCCGGTCCTGCCAGACAATCGCGGGCGCGATCGGGCGACCGGTGGCGCGATCCCAAATCACTACTGTTTCGCGCTGGTTGGTGATGCCGATCGCGGCCAGCGGCACATCGGCCAGGCGGGCCGCCTCGCCCATCACGGCCAGCGTGTCGCGCCAGATGTCTTCCGGTTCGTGCTCTACCCAGCCGTCAGCGGGATAATGCTGGGGAAACTCGCGCTGGGCGGTTGCCAGGAGCGATCCGGCCTCGTCGAACACCAGCGCCCGGGTCGAGGTAGTGCCCTGGTCGATGCTGAGGATGTGGCGCGCGCTCGGCATCCCTCAGGGCTAGCGCGTGACCTGCGTGAAGCTGCCCAGCCGGCAAAAGGGGAAGCTGCCTGCGCCGACCGCGCGCGCCTGGGTCGTCTCGACCAGGCGAAAGCGGTCGCCCGGGCACACCCGGCGGCCGTCGCGATTGTCCCACACGATCTGGCGAAAGCGGTTCAACTCGCCAAAGTTCGGGCACTCGCTTGCCAGAGTGTTGCGAAAGGTCCGCTTGCCCGTCAGTTGGAAGTCGAT
>Ga0210040_10008587_pt1 | contig 12066 bp, 10 predicted proteins | sample CryGeyCG12114_NA_FD_185462 | JGI IMG/M metagenome (GOLD analysis project Ga0210040, IMG submission 185462) | Groundwater microbial communities from aquifer - Crystal Geyser CG19_WC_8/21/14_NA (SPAdes) (version 2) | ecosystem: Environmental > Aquatic > Deep subsurface > Groundwater | place: USA... | reverse complement strand
CGTCGGGGCCGAGCAGCGCCGCGGCGAGGTCGGCGACGGTCCCGTCGAGCTGGTCGACCGGGACGGCGATGTTGGCCAGCCCCCAGGTCACCGCCTCGGCCGCCCCGACGGCGCGGCCGGTCAGGCAGATCTCCACCGCGCGGCTGTAGCCGACCAGCTCGACCAGCGTGCTCGTGCCGGTCAGGTCGGGCACCAGCCCCAGCGTGGTCTCGGGCAACCGCAGCTGGGCGTCCTCGGCGAAGACGCGCAGGTCGCAGGCGAGGGCGAGCTGGGCGCCGGCGCCGATGGCGTGGCCCTGCACGGCGGCGATCGAGACGATCCCCGGCGAGCGGAGCCACCGGAACCCGGCCTGGTAGCCGCGGATCCGCTCCTCGGCGTGCTCGGGAGGCATCGAGCCGAGCTCACCGAGCCCACCGGCCACCCCGGGCTCGGAGCTGAACAGGGTGCGGTCCAGACCGGCGGAGAACGACCGGCCGGCACCGCGGACGACGACCACCCGCACGTCGTCGTCCAGCCGCTCACCGACCGCGCGGAGCGCCGCCCAGGTGGCCGGGGTCTGGGCGTTGAGCTGGTCCGCCCGGTCCAGGGTGACGGTGAGGACGGCGCCGTCCCGCTCCGTCCTCACCCACCCGTTCGCCTCAGGTGTGCTCACGCACTCTTCTTGGCGTTGCGGTTCGCCCCGCCGCGGCCGCGCAGGCTGGCGCCCGACTCGGACAGCAGGCGGTGCACGAAGCCGTAGGAGCGGTTGGTCGAGGTGGCCAGCGAGCGGATGCTCTCACCGCCGTCGTACCGCTCCCGCAGCTCGTCGGCCAGCGACGTTCGGTCGTCTCCGGTGATCCGCTTGCCCTTGCTCAGGTCCGCAGTGCTCGAGTCGGCCATGACTCCCCTCCGTGTCAGGGGTCCCCGTCGGCTCGCACCGGCAGCTGCCCGCTGATCCCCCGGCGCCGTCGTCCCGGTGACCACGGCGTCCTGCCAGCCATGATCACCCAGCTCCCGAGGGTCGGCCACCGCAACTGAGCGGTGCACGTCCGAACAAGGACCCCGGTGCCCCCCACGCCTCGCACGCTCGGCGCGGACCCCTGCACCGGGCCCGCTCAGGCCAGGGAGACCAGGTCGGCGAAGTCGGCGCTCCAGGTGTCCTCGGTGCCGTCGGGCAGGATGATCACCTTGTCGGGGTCGAGCGCGAGCACGGCGCCCTCGTCGTGGGTGACCAGCACGATCGCGCCCTGGTAGGTGCGCAGCGCCTCGAGCACCTGCTCGCGACTGGCCGGGTCCAGGTTGTTGGTCGGCTCGTCGAGCAGCAGCACGTTCGCGCCCGAGATCACCAGGGTGGCCATCGCCAGGCGCGTGCGCTCGCCACCGGAGAGCGTTCCGGTGCGCTGGTCGACCGTCTCCCCGGAGAAGAGGAAGGCGCCCAGGATGCGGCGCAGCTCGGTGTCGGTGGAGCCCGGTGCCGAGGACCGCATGTTCTCCAGCAGCGTCCGGTCCATGTCCAGCGTCTCGTGCTCCTGGGCGTAGTAGCCCACCCGCAGCCCGTGCCCGGCCTTGACCTCGCCGGTGTCGGGCGCCTCGGTGCCGGCGAGCATCCGCAGCAGCGTCGTCTTGCCCGCGCCGTTGAAGCCGAGGACGACGACCCGGGCGCCCTTGTCGATGGCCAGGTCGACGCCGGTGAAGATCTCCAGCGAGCCGTAGCTCTTGGACAGGTGCTCGGCGGTCAGCGGGGTCCGGCCGCACGGGGCCGGGGTCGGGAAGCGCAGCTTGGCGACCTTGTCCTGCACCCGCACGTCGGCCAGTCCGGCGGCCAGCCGCTGCGCCCGCTTGTCCATGCTCTGCGCGGCCTTGGCCTTGGTGGCCTTGGCCCTCATCTTGTCGGCCTGGGCGGTGAGCGCGTCGATCTTCTTCTCCGCGTTGGCCCGCTCGGAGCGGCGGCGGCGCTCGTCGGTCTCGCGCGCGTCCAGGTACCGCTTCCAGCCGAGGTTGTAGACGTCGACGGTCGCCCGGTTGGCGTCGAGGTGCCAGACCTTGTTGACGACGGCGGCGAGCAGGTCGACGTCGTGGCTGATCACGATCAGGCCGGCCCGGTGGCTGGCCAGGAAGCCCTTGAGCCAGACGATCGAGTCGGCGTCCAGGTGGTTGGTCGGCTCGTCGAGCAGCAACGTGTCGGCGTCGGAGAAGAGGATCCGGGCCAGCTCGACGCGGCGGCGCTGACCACCGGAGAGGGTGCGCAGCGGCTGCTGGAGGACGCGGTCGGGCAGTCCCAGGTTGGTGCAGATGCGCGCGGCGTCGCTCTCCGCGGCGTACCCGCCCAGGGCGGCGAACTGGTCCTCGAGCCGGCCGTAGAGCCGGACGGCGCGGTCCTGCTCGGCGTCGTCGGCCGGCTCGGCCATCGCGATCTGCGCCTTGGTGAGCTGCGCCTTGAGCGCGTCCAGCCCGCGGCCGGAGAGCACCCGGTCGCTGGCGGTGATGTCCAGGTCGCCGCTGCGCGGGTCCTGGGGCAGGTAGCCCAGCTCGCCGGTCACCTCGACCTTGCCGGCGTGCGGGACCCGCTCGCCGGCCAGGGTGGTGAGGGTGGTGGTCTTGCCGGCGCCGTTGCGCCCGACCAGGCCGATCCGGTCGCCGGGCTGTACGCGGAGGTCGGCCTCGCTGATGAGGATGCGGGCGCCGGCGCGCAGCTCCAGACCGGTCGTCGTGATCACTGACCCCAGGATAGGCGCTCGGCCGCCGTCCCCGGACCCTTTTACCGGGTGACCTCCACGTCACCTGAGCGGGCACGTCCCTGTGGATTCCGCCCGGCCGCAGGTCCGCGAGCCGCCAGGATGCCCGCATGCACCCGAGCAGCGGCCCTCCGGGACCGGCGTGCCCCGTCTGCGGCGCGCCGGTGTCCGGGGCTCCCTCAGCACCGTGTCCCTCCTGCGGGCTGCCCGCGGCCGGCCAGGCCGGCTGGATGGTGGCGCGGATCGGCGCGACGCTGGACGAGCTCGGCCGCGACCGGGACGCCCTGCTCGCCACCCTGCGTGCCGCCGCCCCCGGCGCTGCCGCCCCGAGGGCTGCGGCCGACGCGGCGGCCTGGGCGCCTCGGCCCCGGTCCGCGCCCGAGCCGCCGTTCGCGGCCGTCCCCCAGCCGCAGGTCGCGCCGACGCCCCCCGCCTCCTGGGTGCCGCCCGCTCCCCCACCGCCCGCTCCGCCCTCCTGGCCGCCGGCCGACCCTGCCCGGCCGGCGCCGCCGCCGAGGCCGAGGAGGCAGCTCAGCCCGCCGCAGGTGCTGCTCGGGCTCGGTGCGCTCTCCCTGGTCGCCGCCGCGCTGGCGTTCGTCGCCCTCGCCTGGACGGCGCTCGGGCTGGTCTTCCAGGCCGCGGTCATGGTCACCGTGACCGCAGGCTGCTGCGGGGCGTCGGCGTGGGCGGCCCGTCGCGGCCTGCGCGCCACCGAGGAGGCGCTGGCCGCCGCCGGGGTCGCGCTGCTCGCCGTCGACCTGGGTGCCGCCCGCGCCCGGGGCCTGGGCGGGCTGGACCAGGTCGGGCTGCGGACGTGGACGGCGATGTCGTGCCTGGTGGTCGTGGCGGTGGCCGTGCTCCTCGGCCGGCTGACCCGCACCACCGCCACCTGGCCACTGGCCGCGCTGCTCGCCGCCCAGCCGGTCGTGCTGCTGCTCCTCCCGCCCGAGCTCGTCGCCGGGCCGGGAGGCGTGGCGGTGGCCCTCGGGGCGGCCGCCCTCGACCTCGCCGTCACGCTCCGGCTCCGGCCGGGTCTGGTGCCGGTGGCCCAGGCGCTCGCCCTGCTCTGGACCACGGTCGGCGTCCTCGGCGGTCTGGTGGTGGCGGCGAGCGACAGCCCGGTCGACTCGTGGACCGCGACGGCGCTGCTCACGGTCGCGGGGGCCGCCGCCGTGCTCGCGGCAGGGCAGGTCCCCCGGCTGGCCGGTGCCACCGTGTCCGTCGCCGGCGTGGCCGCCGCCGCGGGCGCGGTGTCCGGCCTGGCGCTGACCAGCTCGCTGCTGATGAGCGGGTCCTGGGGTCCGGTCCTCGGGGTCGGCCTGGGGCTGCTGGCGCTCACGGTGGTCCCGCTGCTGTCCGGGCCCGCACCGCTGACCGGTCCGCTGCCCCCGTCCGCGGTCGCCGCCGGGCGCGCCGCGCTGCTGGCGTTCGGAGCGGCCACCGCCGTCGTCGGTGCGCTGGCGCTGGCCGACGCCGACCGGGACCGCCCGCTGGCGGTGCTGGTCCTCGCGGCGGCCCTCCCAGCGGCCCTGACCGCGGTCCGGGTGCCGCGGGTACGCGGAGTGGGCACCGGCGCAGCGCTCGCCGCCCCGGTGCTCGCGGTGCTCCTGGCCCAGGAGGGCGGGGTGTTCGGCCTCCCGACGGCCGGCCTCCTGCTCGCTCTCCTCGCGGCCGGCGCCTTCGCGCTGGCCACCGTGCGGGCCGGCGCGCCCGAGGAGTGGGTCCTCGCGGCCGGCGGCACGCTGACCGGGGCGCTCGCCGGCCTCACCACCGGCGCGGTCGAGGCATGGGGGCAGGTCGCGGTGCAGCTGGCGGTGGTCGGGGTCGCGGCCGGCTGCTACGCCCTCGTCGCGCACCGCCGGCTGGTGGCGGTGGCCGCCGTCGCCGACCTGGTGCTCGCCGGCTGGATCGCGGTCGGCGGCGCCGGCATCCAGACCCCGGAGGCGTACACCCTGCCGGCGGCGGTGGGCCTGCTGGTCATCGCCTGGCCGCGGCTGCGCGCCCATGGCCCCTCATGGGCCGCCGAGGGTGCTGCGGCCGGCGTCGCCCTGGTGCCCTCGGCCCTGCTGGTCGCCGCCACTCCGACCACCCTGCGGCTGGTGCTGGTGGTCGCGGGAGCGGTCGGTCTGGTCGTCGTCGGCACCCTCACCCACCGGCAGGCTCCGTTCGTGCTGGGGGCCGGGGCACTGGCGCTCGTCGCCGTCACCCGGCTGGGGCCCTACGCGCCGCTGCTGCCGACCTGGGTGACGCTGGCCACCGCCGGGTTGCTCCTGATCGTGCTGGGTGCGACCTACGAACGCCGCCTGCAGCAGGCCCGCGAGGCGGTGGCCTGGGTGGCGCAGATGGGCTGAGCGGACGGCGCCGCCCGCCCGTAGCGTGACGTGCAGGTCGGGCCCGAGGAGGTGAGCGCTGTGCGGCAGGACCCCGAGGTGGTCTACCCGCCGCCGGTCGGCGCGCCGCTGGGACCACGGCCCGCTCAGCCGGACGACGACGGCCTGGGCCGGCTCAGTCCCCAGCAGGTGCTGCTCGGCGCCGGGGCGGTGGCCCTGGTGGCGGCGGGCGCGGCGTCTCTGGGCCTGGGTGGGTGGCCGCTGCCCACCGCCCTGGGCGCACTCACCGCCGCGGCGTCGCTGCGCTGCGCCCGCCGGGACCTGCGCACCTCCGCCGAGACGCTCGCCGTCGCCGGCGTGGCGCTCGCCGTGATCAGCGACCGCGCCTCCTCGAGCGGCGGGTCGGCGACCGTGCTGGCCGCCCTCGCCGCGACGTTCCTCCTGCTGGGCCGGCTCGCACCCAGCACCCTCAGCTGGCCGATCGCCGCCTGGGTGGCCGCGCAGCTGGCCGTGCTCACGCTCCTCACCGGTTCCGACCCCACCCCGCTGACGCAGGTCGCCGCGGTGCTCGGCACGTCGGTCGCCGGGTTGCTGGTCACCCTGCGCGGACGCCGTCCGGTGGCCCTGGTCGCGCTGGCCAGCACCGCGCCGTGGTGGTCGGTCGGAGTCGCGCAGGGCACCGCCCTGGTCTGGACGACGACCACGGTGGCGACCGCGGCGAGTGCCGGGGCGCTGATGGTGCTGGCGGCCGCCGTGCTGCTGGGCCTGCGGCTGCGCCCCGGTCTGCGCCGCGTCCTCGGGCCCCGGGCGCTGGTGCCCGTGCTGGCCGGCGCGGTGACCGGCTCCGCGCTCGCCGGGGTGCTCCAGGCGCTGGGGCCGGCCGGTGTGCCGACCGCGGGCTACCTGGGTCTGGTCGTCGCCGCCCTGGTCGCCGAGCTCGCCTCCCCCGACCGGAACAGCCTGGTGCGCCCCACCGGGCTGGCGCTGGCGGTCACCGCCACCGTGCTCGCCGTCGGGCACCTGCTCGCCGACGGACGCTGGACGGCGCTCGCCCTGCTGCTGCTCGCCGCGGCCGCCCCGGCCCTGCTCGTCGCCGCCCGTCAGCCGGCCGACCGGCCCGGTGCGCTGCCGGTCGCGGTGGCGTGCCTGGCGGGGGCGGCGCTGCTCGCCGAGGCCGACGGCTCGCTGGGTCCGGGCCGCGCCGGGCCGCTGCTGCTGGCGCTGTCCGTGCTGGCGCTGGCGGCCGCGTCGCTGGAGCGCCACCACCGCGCGGAGGTGCCGCTCGCGGTCTCCGCGGTGGTGGTCGGGCTGATCGCCGCCGCCCACGTGGGCCGTTCCGGGGACGCCACCGCACTGGGCGCCGCGCTCGCCGTGCTGGGTGCGGCGCTGGTGGCCTACGCCGCCCCGACCGACCGGGCAGCGGCGCGGGCCGGCGGGTGCGCCGCCCTGGTGGTCGCGGCGTGGCTGGTCGCGGCCGACGCGGGCGCGCAGCTGCCCGAGGCCTACACACTGCCGCTCGCGGCGGTGCTGCTGCTGTTCTCCGGGCCACGGCTGGCCACCGCGCCGTCCTGGTCGGCGTGGGGCCCGGCGCTGGCCGTGGCCTACGGACCGTCGGTGTTCCTCGCCGTGGTGGAGCCGGACCTGCTGCGGGTGCTGCTGGTGGTGCTGGCCGCGACGGTGACGACCACGGCGGCGACCGGCTGGGCCGTGCAGGCACCGTTCGTGGTCGGTGCCGGCGCGCTCGTCGTCGTCGCGGTGGGCCGGGCCGTCGCCTGGCTGCCGCCGTCCGGGCTCGTCGCCGTCACCGTCGCCGGCGCCGCCCTGCTGGCCGTCGGGGCCAGCTACGAGAGCCGCCGCGTGCAGGCCCGTGACGCGGTCGCCTCCCTCGCCGACCTGCGCTGATCCCCCGGTCGGCCGCGAGCGCGGCCAGGGAGCGGGCGCTGGGCGGCGCCGCGGTTCGTGCGCCACCCGCACCGCCACCGGTCCGGGTCCACGTCGGCGACGACGTGCTCGGCGGTGCCCCTGACGACGAGTGCCCGCGCCCCGAGGGGAGCGGGCACCGTGGTCACGCGCGTGTCAGCCGGCGGGGTCTCCCCCGCAGCCAGCCGGTCGAGCAGTCCTGGACTACACCCGGAAGCCGAGGGCGCGCAGCTGCTCGCGGCCGTCGTCGGTGATCTTGTCCGGACCCCACGGCGGCATCCAGACCCAGTTGATCCGGATGTCGTCGACCAGGCCCGGGCCGGGGCCGCCGGTCAGCGCCTGGCGGGCCTGGTCCTCGATGACGTCGGTCAGCGGGCAGGCCGCCGAGGTCAGCGTCATGTCGATGATCGCCACGTTGGCCTCGGTGTCGACGTCGAGGCCGTAGACCAGGCCGAGGTCGACGACGTTGACGCCGAGCTCGGGGTCGACGACGTCGCGCATGGCCTCCTCGACGTCCTCGAGCAGCGCGGACTTGCCGCCGAAGATCCCGGCGTCGGGGGTGGTGGGCTCGGTCATCAGTTGGCCTCTCCAGTGGAAGAAAGGGCGCGGGCGCTCGCGTCCTTCAGCGCCATCCAGCTCATCAACGCGCACTTGACCCGCGCCGGGTACTTGGAGACGCCAGCGAACGCCACGGCGTCCTCCAGCTCGTCCTCGAGCGACTCGGCCACGGCCGCGTCGCCCTTGCTCTGCATGAGCCGCATGAAGTGCTCGCCGGTGCCCAACGCCTCGGTCACGCTCTTGCCGATCACCAGGTCGTACATCGCCGAGACCGAGGCCTGGCTGATCGAGCAGCCCATGCCCTCGTAGGAGACGTCGGACAGGATCGAGTCGCCGGTTGCATCCGTCTCGAGGTGCACCCGCAGGGTGACCTCGTCACCGCACGTCGGGTTGACGTGGTGCACCTCGGCCTCGAAGGGGTCGCGGAGTCCGCGGCCGTGGGGGTTCCGGTAGTGGTCCAGGATGATGTCCTGGTACATCGACTGCAGTTGCATGGTCAGCTCACCTCACCGGGTGCAACACCGAAGAAGCGCTGGGCTTCCCGGACACCCTCGACGAGCGCGTCGACGTCGTCGTAGCCGGTGTGCACGTAGAACGTGGCGCGGGTGGTGGCCGGGACGCCGAAGCGGCGGACGACCGGCCAGGCGCAGTGGTGCCCGACCCGGACGGCGATGCCCAGGTCGTCCAGGACCTGGCCGACGTCGTGCGGGTGGATGCCCTCGACGGTGAAGCTGATCGCCCCACCGCGGGCCACGGTGTCCGGTGGCCCGATGACGGTGACGCCGGGGATCGCCTGCAGCTCCGCCAGGGCGTACTCGGTCAGCGCCTCCTCGTGGGCGAGGACCTTGTCCATGCCCAGTCGCTGCAGGTACTGCACGGCCGCGCCCAGGCCCACGACCTGCGCGGACATCGGTACGCCGGCCTCGAACCGCTGCGGCGGGGGCATGAAGGTGCTGCCCTCCATCCGGACGACCTCGATCATGGAGCCACCGGTCAGGAACGGCGGCAGCGCGTCGAGCACGTCGTACCGGCCCCAGAGGACGCCGACCCCGGTGGGGCCCAGCATCTTGTGCCCGGAGAACACCAGGAAGTCCGCGCCCAGCGTGGTGACGTCGACCGGCTGGTGCGGCACCGACTGCGCGCCGTCGACCAGCACCAGGGCACCGACCTCGCGCGCCCGGGCGATGATGCCGCCCAGCGGGTTGATCGTGCCGAGGATGTTCGACTGCTGGGTGACCGCGACCAGCTTGGTGCGCTCGTTGACCACCGTGGCCAGGTCGGACAGGTCCAGCCGGCCGTCGTCGGTGAGGCCCAGCCAGCGCAGCGTCGCCCCGGTGCGCTCGCACAGCTGCTGCCAGGGCAGCAGGTTGGCGTGGTGCTCCATCTCGGTCACGACGATCTCGTCGCCCTGCCCGACGGCGTACCGGCGGAACTCCGGCTCCTTCGCCGTCGCCGCGTTGGACAGCGCGTAGGCGACCAGGTTGATCGACTCGGTGCTGTTCCGGGTGAACACGATCTCGTTCTCCGGGGCCCCGATGAAGGCGCCGATCGTGCTGCGCGCCTCCTCGTAGGCGGCGGTGGCCTCCTCGGCCAGCTGGTGCGCGCCACGGTGCGGGGCCGCGTTCACGTTCTCGTAGAACCAGCGCTCGGCGTCCAGGACGCTGCGCGGCTTCTGCGACGTGGCGCCGGAGTCCAGGTAGACCAGCCGGCGCCCGTCACGGACCGTGCGGGAGAGGATCGGGAAGTCCGCCCGGATCGCCTCGACGTCCAGCGGCAGAGGCGCCCTTTGCGCCCCAGCGGGACGCGAGACGGTCTGGGTCATGCGTGGGCACCACCCGGCAGCTCGGCGAGGGCCTCGGCCTTGGAGTCCTTGACGTAGGCGGCGTAGCCCTCGTCCTCGAGCTTCTGGGCCAGCTCGGGCCCGCCCTCCTCGACGACCCGGCCGGCGACGAAGACGTGCACGAAGTCGGGCTGGATGTACTTGAGGATCCGGGTGTAGTGCGTGATCAGCAGGACGCCGACCGGGCTGTCGGCCTTCGCCCGGTTCACGCCCTCGGAGACGATCCGCAGCGCGTCGACGTCCAGGCCGGAGTCGGTCTCGTCGAGGATCGCCATCCGCGGCTTGAGCAGCCGCATCTGCAGGATCTCGTGCCGCTTCTTCTCACCGCCGGAGAAGCCCTCGTTGACGTTGCGCTCGGCGAAGGCGGAGTCCATCTCCAGCGCCTCCATCTCGGTGCGCACGTCCTTGACCCAGGTGCGCAGCTTCGGCGCCTCCCCGGTGACCGCGGTGGCCGCGGTGCGCAGGAAGTTCGACACCGAGACGCCGGGGACCTCGACCGGGTACTGCATGGCCAGGAACAGGCCGGCGCGGGCGCGCTCGTCGACGGTCATCGCGAGGACGTCCTCGCCGTCGAGGGTGACGGTGCCGCCGGTGATCGTGTACTTCGGGTGCCCGGCGATCGAATAGGCCAGGGTCGACTTGCCCGACCCGTTCGGGCCCATGATCGCGTGGGTCTCGCCGCCGCGGACGGTCAGGTCGACACCGCGGAGGATCTCCTTGGCGTCCTCACCCTCGCCGACGGTGACGTGCAGGTTGCGGATCTCCAGCACGCTGCCGGTGGAGGTTCCGGCGGCGGTGGGGGTCGCGGTGGGGCTGGTCACGGGGATCTCGCTCCTCAGTTGGTGGCCGCGGCGAGGGGGGCGTCGACGTCGACGAGGACGTCGTCACCCTCCACCCGGACCGGGTACACGGGGACCGGCTCGGTGGCCGGGAGGTTGGTGGGTCGGCCGGTGCGCAGGTCGAAGCACGAGCCGTGCAGCGCGCACTCGATCGTGGGTGCACCGTCGACCTCGTCGACGTCGCCGTCGCTGAGCGGGACCTCGGCGTGCGAGCAGACGTCCTCGATCGCGTAGACGTCGTCGTCGAAGCGCACGACCGCGATGTCGACGTCGGCCAGCTCGACCCGCAGCGACCTGTCCGCGGGGACCTCGGACAGGCTGCAGATGCGCTCGAACGCCATGCTCAGGCCACCTCGACCGGCTGCTCGTCCAGGTCGGGCAGGGCGCCGAGGCGGGCCTCGATGGTGCGCATCAGCCGGTCCTGCAGCTCGGGGATGCCGATGTGCTGGACGACGTCGGCGAAGAAGCCCCGCACCACGAGCCGGCGGGCGGTCTCGGCGTCGATGCCGCGCGAGCAGAGGTAGAACAGCTGCTCGTCGTCGAACCGGCCGGTGGCGCTGGCGTGGCCGGCGCCGACGATCTCGCCGGTCTCGATCTCCAGGTTGGGCACCGAGTCGGCGCGGGCGCCGTCGGTGAGCACCAGGTTGCGGTTCAGCTCGTAGGTGTCGGTGCCGGTCGCCGACGGGCGGATCCGGACGTCGCCGACCCAGACGCTGTGCGCCTTCTCGCCCTGCAGCGCGCCCTTGTAGACGACGTTGCTGCGGCAGTTCGCCGTCGCGTGGTCGACCCAGAGCCGGTGCTCCTGGTGCTGGGTCTCGTCGGCGAAGTAGACGCCGTAGAGGTCGACCGAGCCGCCGGGACCGGCGTACTGCACGTTGCTGACCAGCCGGACCAGGTCCCCGCCCAGGGTGACCACGACCTGCTTGAGGGTGGCGTCCCGGCCGACGACGGCGTCGTACTGCCCGCCGTGCACCGTCCCCGGGGCCCAGTCCTGCACCGAGATGACGGTCAGCTGGGCGCCGTCCCCGAGCAGGAAGGCGACGCCTCCGGAGTACCTGGCCAGGCCGGTGTGGTCCAGGACGACGGTCGCCTGCGCGAACCGCCCGACCTCGACGACCAGCTGGCCCCAGACGACGTCCTCGGACCCGGTGCCGGACAGCCCCAGGCTGACCGGGCGGTCCAGCACGGCGTCAGCGGCGATCCGGACGACGTCCGCGCCGGAGCTGTTCCTCCGGGTGAGCGCGGCGAGCCGGTCGACCGGCTCGGGCAGGCCCTTGAGCAGCGGGTCGCCTGCCTCGACGGAGGTGAGCTCGACGCCCTCGGGCAGGTCGGTGTCCCACTGCAGGCGGGCCTGCGACGGTGCGCCGTCGAGCAGCTGGCGGACACGGCGCATCGGGGTGAAGCGCCACTCCTCCTCCCGGCCGGTCGGACGCGCGAAGGCGTCCGGGTCGGCGGAGGTGAAGCGCTCGGCCGGGGAGCCGGTCGGCGCCGGCCCGCCGTGCGAGTGCGCCCCGGGAGGCGTGTCGCCGGCGGTGCCGGTGCCCGGCGCCGGGGTGGTCGGTGGGCCGGCCTGGGCGCCCACGCCCGGAGCGAACAGCTCCGCGGCGAGGGCGGCCTTCTCCTCGTGCGCCAGCTCGGCGGTGCTGGTCTCGTCTGTTGCCGACATCAGCCGACGGCACCTTCCATCTGCAGCTCGATCAGGCGGTTGAGCTCGAGGGCGTACTCCATCGGGAGCTCACGGGCGATCGGCTCGACGAAGCCGCGGACGACCATCGCCATCGCCTCGTCCTCGGTGAGACCGCGGCTCATCAGGTAGAAGAGCTGGTCGTCGCTGACCCGGGAGACGGTCGCCTCGTGGCCCATGG